>Ga0265323_10000590_pt1 | contig 19972 bp, 14 predicted proteins | sample 41225metaG_FD_193580 | JGI IMG/M metagenome (GOLD analysis project Ga0265323, IMG submission 193580) | Rhizosphere microbial communities from Carex aquatilis grown in University of Washington, Seatle, WA, United States - 4-12-25 metaG | ecosystem: Host-associated > Plants > Roots > Rhizosphere...
AGCCGAGGGGACCACGGTCGCAGGGCACGGCGGCAGCCGCGACTAGGCGCACATTTTTGTCAGCGAGAATCTCCTCGAGGGCGCGGGCTGCCCGCGCCTGCGGAAACTTGGCGCGAAAGGCCCGGACTTTTTCCGGGTCGGGATCGTAAACCCAGGCCAGTTCGCCGCCGGCCTCGAGCAGGCCGTTGCACTGGCCGTAGATATGGCCGTGGTCGAGATGCGCCGCCGCGAAAAGGAATTCGCCCGGTTTCACCACCGGGCGGGGCTTGCCCCGGGGAGCGTAGCTCATGCCGTCGGCGGTCGCGCTCATGGGCGGTGTGGGGGGGGCAGGGATCGGCGGGCCGCTCATCTTGCCTTGGCGGCCTCGCGGGTCTGCTTCTTGAGCGCCTTCAACACCGGATCGAGCCGGGCGAGGGTCGGCTTGTCCATGCGGTCGATGAAGAGGACGCCGTTGAGATGATCGACCTCGTGCTGGACGCAGCGTGACAGCAGGCCGGTACACGCAAGCGTATGCACATGGCCCTGCACATCCTGATACTCCACGGTGATCCGGTCGGGGCGTATGACGTCACCATGAATTTCGGGAAAGGACAGGCAGCCCTCCTCGGACATGGTGGTGGGTTCGGGCTCGGCAATCACCCGGGGGTTCACGAAGACGAGCGGCATGATGAGCTCCTTGGGCGGCCGCTTGCCATCAAGCTGCCACGTATACTCCGCCTGCGCCTGCCGCAGGTCGACGATACAAAGCTGGACCGCCCGGCCAATCTGCTGGGCCGCCAGCCCGATGCCGGTGGCGGCATGCAAGGCCTCGACCATGTCGTCCGCCAGCCGGCCCAGCGCGGCATCGAATACCGTGATCTTATCCCCCTTTTTACGCAGGACCGGCTCGTTGTAATGAACAATTCGCAGCAACATGGGTCGATGGGGGCGACAAGCGTGCTTTTTGCGTTCTGGTTCGGCAATTAAATTGTTTCCTTCCGAAAGTTCCGCCATGTCTAGGTCCGTCATGAACCATTCCGCCTCCCAGCAGGCCAGTGCGCCGGCGGCGATGGCGCTCATTTTCGCCGGAATGGTGCTGCTGGCAGGTGCGTGGTCGCTGCCGGTCAACCTGAAGTCGATCAATGCCGCGCTGTTGCGCGAGGCAGGCCGAACCACGCCTTCGCTCACCGATTTTGGCGTGCAGCTCATCGAGTCGGAGAAGCCCGGCCCGGCCGCGCTGGTGCTGGCAGCGGCGCAGACTGTCGGCGATCCGCAGGCCCCCCGGCTGGCGGCGGCGCTGACCGCTTTCGGCACCCATCAGCGGGAATTCATGGCCTGGGGAGGCTGGGATCCCTTTCTCGATCCGCTCTTCAATCTCAAGGAGAACACCGGCCGCACCGAAAGCACGCCGGTGCTGACGTTCTTCATCACGGAACACGCGCGCGACTCGTTGCGCCGCTATCTCGTCAATTCGCGCTCGCCCGGCGTCCAGGCCGTGCTGCAGACCCGCGCCGTGCCGCGCACGACGCGCTTCGTGGCGGCCACGCGGCCCGGCGGCCAGCCCCTCGATGCCGTCATCCTGCTCACTGCGCTGCTCTACCAGGGCGAACATCTCTCGCCCTCGCTCCAGCGCGAGGTGAAGCGCCTGGCCGACGAGGCGGTCCGCACGCACGAGCTGGGCGACCTGGAGCTGTTTTATCTCGATCTGCTGGCGCTCGGCAAACGGCTGAACTGGATCCAGCTGGGCGAACTGCTCCGCCTCACCAACGACACCAAGACCGTGAGCGAGTTTGCCCATCTGGCGCAGGTCGCGCCCGATCAGCTGCCGCTCCTCTACGCCGCGGCACTGTTCACCCGGTCGGCCGACAGTGTTGCCGGCTACCTGCTGCTGTACGGCAAGACCGGCGCGGCGGACCTGCGTCTCGCACTCGGCTTGGGGCAGGGCGCCGTGCGGCAGCTGCTGCTGCGCCAGGTGCCGGTCAATCACGGGATGGCGGCGCCGCTCGATTTCGCGGGGGCGTTCGCCCTGCTGCACCCGAAGCTCACGCTTATCGCCAAATACCTCGGCTATGTCCTTGGGGCGTTTCTCATCCTGCGCGGACTCGACCGCTGGCTGTTCGTCCCGTTGCGGCGCGCGGCCCGCAGCGCGGCGGATGCCCGCCTGCTGCCGCGCGTGCAGAGCGGCGCCATGGCGCTGCTCATCTCGTTCGTGATCATCATCACCACCGAACCCTTTCTCCTCAAGGCCGCGCCGCCTTCGGAGTACCGTTTCAAGCTCGTCATCCCCGTGCTGGCCAACGTCGCCACGCCGGCCGCGCCCAGTGCAACCCTCAGCCATTCCACTATGGACACATCCACCATCGTCTCCATCGGCGTTTTCGCCCTGCTGCAGGTGGCCACTTATCTGGCCTGCCTTTTGAAAATCGGTGAGATCGACCGCCAGGACATGCCCCCGCTGCTCAAGCTGCGGCTCATGGAAAACGAGGAGAACCTTTTCGACAGCGGTCTCTACGTCGGCATGATGGGCACGGCTGCCGCCCTCGTCCTGCAGGTGCTGGGGGTGATCGAGCCCAACCTGCTGGCGGCCTACTCCTCGAATCTCTTTGGCATCGTGTGCGTGGCCTTCGTCAAGATCCGCCACGTGCGTGGCTACAAGCGGCGGCTGATCCTCGCCGCCCAGGGTGTTGCCGTACCCGTCGGCCAGTCCGCCCCGATCGCGTCATGAACAAGACGCTGCTGCTCATCATCATTGATTTCCTCTTCCTGAATCTCATCGCCCTCACGCGCTGGGAAAAGGCGGAGCCCACGCAGCCGCGGCATGCGCCCGTGCCGGCGGTGGCCGGCAACACGCCGCGCGACCAGGATCTGGTCGAGCTCATGCGCCTGTCACTCGAGGACGAACACAGCACCCGCGATCAGGTCGCGGCGCAGTTGCAGGCCTCGCAGGCCGAACTGCAGGCCCGCGAGCAGAACCTCAGCCAGCTGCAGTCGGCCAAGACCCAGCTCGAATCGTCGCTGGCCGTCACGCAGCAGAACGTCCGAGAGCTGAACCAGCGCGTCGCCGCCGCCTCGCAGGACGCGGCCATGACCAAGGAGCGCCTTGCGCAAATCCTGCGCGATCTGGAGGCCAGGCAGGCGGAGGCCGGCCGCCAGCAGCAGCAGATCGCCGCGTTTGAAAAGCAGCAAACCGAGGCGCAGCAGCGCATCGAGGGTCTCAACGTGGCGGTGAAGGTAGCCGAGCAGGAAAAAGTGATGCTGCGGGAAAACCTCGAGGAGGCGAAGCAGCAGGTCGCGGTCGAGCGGCAGGAGCGGCAGAAGGCGCTCGCCCAGACCGGCCAGCTCGCCGAGGGCGTGGGCCGGCTCGCCGAGAAATCCGGGGAGATCGCGCAGGAGATCCGCGAGAACCGCCCGATCAACGCCAACGTGCTGTACAATGATTTTCTGGCCAACCGCGTTTCCACCACGTTCACCGCCTCCCGCAAGACCCTCTTCGGGACTTCCACCCGCGAGAAGGAAACCAAGACCGTGCTGGTGACCGACGGTAAGGCTGTCTACGCCCTCGTGCACGCCGGCGAGACGCCGTTCCCCGTCACGATCGGCGAAGTGCCGGTCGACTGGGCGCGGATCTCCGGGCAGTTCGGCCGGCCGCCGGTGACGGCGCCCGTCACCGGGTTCCAGTTTCTCTCGCTCGATCCGCGGATCATTGTGATCCCGGTCGATGCCGATCTGGCCGCGCGCCTGGGCGTCAAGGTCTACCAGACTGCCTTGGAGCCGTTCAAATTCACCGAGGCCATGCTGGTCAGCAGCGGTGGCAAGGGCTACGGCGAGGTGTCTTTCAAGCTCGACGCCCGGACGCCGCAGTATGTGCGCATGGACAACCGGCTGATCAAGCATCTGGCCGGCGAGTTCACGCCGTCGGCGGGCGACCTGGTGTTCAGCCAGACCGGCGAACTGCTCGGCATCATGGTGAACAGCGACTACTGCGCCGTGATCGACAATTTCCTGTCTGCCCGGTCGATCAAGACCGGCGACAGCGCGCCTGGTCAGCACATCAGCGTTATCCAGACCGAAATGATCTCGCGCCTGCAGGGCCTGCCGTCCCGGCTCCAGTGACGGCCGATGGGTGATGACCGCCAGTGCTCAGGCTCGGCGCGGCCCTCCGCAGCCAATTCCGGGCTGGAGCGATCGTTTCTCCTGATGACAACGGTCGGCTCCTAGCTGGCCTGCCGTCTTGTCCCACCATAGCTTCAGCGACGGCGGAAGGCTCGCCGGTTGAAGCAAAAGTGGGAGCGCTCCCGAGGGTAATGTCCTCCTTCGCCAAGGCTATGGAGGACATCCTTCGCCGTGCCGGGCGCCTCAGTATACCACGATCTCAGTTTGCTACAGGCTGGCCTGCCATCCGTAGCCCGAAGGGCGAAGGATGGTGGCAAGGCCCGGAATCGAACCGGGGACACAAGGATTTTCAGTCCTCTGCTCTACCAACTGAGCTACCTTGCCGGAGCGAAAGAGGGGCAGCAAATGAAGGGCGCGGATTGACGTCAACGGGATTCCTCCCGAAATTACCGGCGCACCAAGGCGCCGGCTTCGCTCACCGGCCGTTTTGTCCGCGACCGGAAGGTTATTGGATGGTGACCGGCCGGCTGGCGTCGCCCTTGGCCGACCGCGCTAGCACAGCAGCGAGCGCAGGTCATCAAGGGAGAGGCGGGCCGCGGCGGCATCGCTGGCTTCAAACACGTCTGCCAGCAGCGCCCGCTTGGCCGCCTGGAGCTGCAGCACTTTCTCCTCGACGGTCCCGACGCAGATCAACTTGTAGCTCGTGACCACACGCGTCTGGCCGATGCGGTGGGCCCGGTCGGAGGCCTGCGCTTCCACGGCGGGGTTCCACCACGGGTCGAAGTGCACGACGGTGTCGGCCCCGGTCAGGTTGAGCCCGGTGCCGCCCGCCTTGAGCGAGATAAGGAACACCGGCACATCGGGCGATTGCTGGAAACGGTCAACCTCGGCCTGCCGGGCGCGGGCGGGCATGCTGCCATCGAGGTGGCAGCTGACCATGCCCTGCGTCTCCAGTTCCGCACGCAGCAGAGCCAGCAGGGAGGTGAACTGGGAAAACACCAGCATGCGGTGGCCGTCGTCGACCGCCTCTTCCAGCAGTTCACGAAAGGTCTCCAGCTTGGCCGAGGCGAAGTCCGGATCCGCCGCATGCTCTTGCAGCAGCCGCGGATCACAGCAGATCTGCCGCAGACGCAGCAGCTGCGTGAGTGCCGCGAGGCGCAGCCGGGCCTCGGTGGCACCGTCCGCGGCCAGGGAATCGAGCTCGCGCGCGCCGCGCTCCTGCCACTCGCGGTAGATCGCCGCCTGCCTGGGAGGAAGCTCGCAGTAAACGGTCTGCTCAATCTTCGGCGGCAGTTCAGGCGCGACCGCGGCCTTGGTGCGGCGCAGGATATAGGGCGCGGTCTGGGCGCGCAGCCGCCCGTCAAACCAGGCCTTCTCCTCGCCGTGTGCGCCGGCCGGCGGGAGCGCGAGGTAGCCGGGCATCAGGAATTCGAACAGCGAGCGCAGGTCGTCGAGGCTGTTCTCAATCGGCGTGCCCGTGAGCAGAAATCGTCCGCGCGCCCGGAGGGCGCGCAGCGCCTGCGCATGCTGCGTGCGGCGGTTCTTGATGTGCTGGGCTTCATCGCCGATGACGCAGAGAAATTCCGCGGATGCCAACAGCTCCCGGTCGCGCACCAGGGTGCCGTAGGAGGCGATGACGAGGTCCACTTCGTTGAATGCGGCCGTGGAATCCGGCCGCCGGTCGCCGTGATGCACGAGGGTCCGCAGCCCGGGCGTGAACCGGGCCGCTTCGCGCCGCCAGTTTTCCACGAGCGAGGCGGGGCAGACGACGAGGCTGGCGCCGCGCAGCGGCGGATCCATGGCGCGAAACACCGCGAACAGGGCCAGCGCCTGCAGGGTTTTTCCCAAACCCATTTCGTCCGCCAAAACGCCACCGAGTTCATGACGGTACAAATGCCACAGCCACGCCACCCCGAGCCGCTGGTAGGGACGCAGCAGCGCGTCGAGCGGCGGCGGCACGGGCGCCGGCGAGAGCTTCGACAGGTTGCGCAGGGCTTCGCTGCGCGCGCGCCACGCCGCCGGCGGCTGGAAGGCCGGCGTGAGCGATTCAAGCAGGCCATCGGCCTCGGCCACGCCTGCGCCGGTGATGTGCAACGTCCGGCGGGGAGCCGCAACGGTCGTGGCATCGCCCGACAGCCGGCGCTGCACCTGGGCTAGGCGGTCGAGCATCGCGGTGGGCACGAGCACGAGGATGCCGGCGTCCTCGACGTAGCCCCGTCCGCCCAACAACGCGGCCCGCACAGCCTCCTCAGAGGTTCGCCCGGCCCGCAAGGCCAGCGTGACATCGTAGCCGCCGGCGGTCTCGACGGCTGCGCAGGTCACCTCGGCCAGCTGCAGCCGTGCCGTGTTGCGTTCGAAGTTGGGCGTAAATTGCGCACCGTAATGCTCGCGGAGGCTGGTCCAGTGGGTCGCGAGGAAATTAAGCGTCTTGTGCCGGTCGCGCAGCCACCACTTGCGATTCGACGTCTCCAACATGAAGCCGTGCCGCTTGACCAGTTCAAGGGCTTCGTCGTGGGTCGGGTGCTCGAAGGAGGGAAGGGACAGGGCGAGATAATGCTCGCTGCCGTCGACCTGCAACGGGGTGGCGTTGCCGGGGATGCGGGGCTTGGGCCGCAGGATTCGGGGCGGATCCGGCTGGGGAGCGGGCGGGGCCTCCGGGAGCCCGGTTTCTTCAAGGTGTTCGCTGACTCCACCAAGAAACCCGTTGTTCCAGGCGAGCGGTTCCGCCGGGCGGTTGATCCAGAAAAACACCGGCTGGTCCTCGGTGACCAAGATGAATTCACGCAGCTGGGCGCGGGTGAGCTGGAGAAACAGCGGGAATTTTAGCTGTGCCCCCGTCTGCTGCTGAAGCCAGGCCAGCGCCGGCAGCAACTCGGGGGCGGGGCTGGAAGCGGACTCGATCTTCACGGCCACGGCATTGCGTGCAGCCGCGGCCGCGAGATTGGGTGGGAGCAAAACCCGGAACATGGCGTCAACATTCGGCCTGGCCGCCTCGACGCGAGGCATTTTTTGGGGAATAATACCGGGGCACACCGCCTCCTTCACCGTATGGGGTCCGACACGTTCACGCAGCTGGTGGACGCGAACTACGCGTCGCTCTACCGCTTTGCGTTGAGTCTGGCGAGAAACCAGGCCGACGCGGGCGACCTCACGCAGCAGACGTTTTTCATCTGGGCCAAGAAAGGACAGTCGTTGCGCGACACCTCGAAGGCCAAGTCATGGCTTTTCACCACGCTCTACCGGGAGTTCCTGCGCGGACGGCGGCGCGATGTCCGGATCACGGCGCTGGAGGACCTGGCGCCGGCCGAGGCCGACCCCCCGGCCCCGGAGGTGGATGTCGTTGCGGCGATGGACGCCGAGGTGGTCATGACCGCCCTGCAGGAGGTCGACGAGGTGTTTCGAGCACCCCTCACGCTGTTTTATCTGGAGGAACTCTCGTACCAGGAGATCGCGGAGGCGCTAGACGTTCCCATCGGCACAGTCATGTCGCGCCTCTCGCGCGGCAAGACCCAGTTAAGGGCGATCCTGACGCAGCGTGAAAAAGCCGCCCGCGACAACCTCATTCCCTTTGCCACGCAGAGACTGCGCGGGACGCCATGAACAACGAACAGGCAAAATTCATCCTCCGGGCCTACCGCCCCAATGGCCGTGACGCCGGCAACGCCGTGTTTTGCGAGGCGCTGCGGCAGGCGCAGACCGATCCAGTCCTTGGCGCCTGGCTGGCGCGCGAGCAGGCGTTCGACACCGCCGTGGCCGCCAAGCTGCGCGCCTACACCGCACCCCCGGAATTGCGGGAAGCGATCCTGACCGGCGCCCAGGTGAGCACGTCGGCGGCGCGTCCCTGGCGGCGCCCGGCGGCATGGTTGGCGCTGGCCGCCTCATTGGCCATAATGTTCACCCTGGCCGCGACCTATTGGTTCCGCAGCACCGGTCCTGTCCCTGCCGCGCTCGATCAATTGACCAGATTCGCCCTCACCGAACCACTCAGCGCGCACACCGGGCCGCATGCGGACAAACTGGGCGCGGTGGGGGCGTGGCTGGAAAATCCGGCAAACCGGCTGGCAGAGGCTCCGCCGATGGACTTGGCCCAACTCAAGGCGCAGGGTTGCCGCACGTTCAGTTTCGCCGGCCACGAAGTGTTTGAGATCTGCTTCAAACGCGGCGACGGCTTGTATCACCTGTACCTCGCGCGTCGCAGTGACTTTACCGTGGGGGAGAACGCGGAGTTGCCGGTGGTTCTCGCGCAGGCTCAGCGGAGCGTGGCGGCCTGGGCCGACCAGCGTCTGGTATACGTGTTGATGGCCGGCGGCGGGGCGGAGGCGATTCGCCGCATCCTCTGAGACGCAACGGCCTGGTTCGTCTCGGGGAACGTGGCGCTGGCTACCTGAAGGCGCGGGAATACCTGTCTGTAAAGAGCGAAAAGGTTCCGGATTTTTTTGTTTATCCGGAACGAAAAGCCAGAACCACGGGTGTTCCGCGAGGTCCATCGACCCGTGCAATCTGCCCAAACCCGCCCGCCGAAGTAAAAACCCGCGCCAATTTGGCGTTGTGAATAATTACCCCTTTACATCTCTCGACCCGCCGCCCTTCATCCGCCCCCCTCTTCGAGTTTCATGGACAGAAACAGACATCATGTGCAGTACGTCATTCTCCTTTTGATGGCTCTCGCCATCGGGGGAAGCGACGTGTTTGCGTCGGAGCGCTGGGCGACCCTGCAGGCCATCAATTGGGTGGAGAATCCGCACAACAGCACCCGGGTGGGACCGCGCGGAGAATTGGGGCCCTACCAGTTCAGGCCCTCCACGTGGCGCATGCACACCAGGAAGCCGTTCGCCCTGGCGGTGCAACGCCAGGCTGCTGACGAGGTGGCGGTGCGGCATTACGATTGGCTCAAGCGTGGTCTGGAAAGCAATGGCATCGACGCCACACCCTATAACATCGCGCTGGCGTGGAACGCGGGCCTCGATCAGGTCGTCAACGGTCGCGTGCCGGCGTCGGCCCAGGAATATGCGTCGCAGGTCAACAACCTGGTCGTACACCTGAAGGCGCGGGTGGCCGCGAATTCACCGTAGCCCAAAGCGACCGTTTGCCGGCGGCCTTCCCGGTTACTTCAGAAACGTCGTCTGCTCAGGCTGGCCGGCCTTGCGCCTAGCTTCCTCTTCCTCGGGCGTCACATTGAGATGCCGCGGCGGGCGCGCCACGCGCTTCGCCACCGCCGCCTCGCGTTCCGCCACGATGCGATCGGCGATTTCCTGGATCTGCAGTTTGATCCAGTTGTAAGTCTCGCTTCCTTCGCGGTAATCAGCCCGGCCGTAGTGGCCGATGCGGTCGGCATTCCGCAGCGCGTCATTCTGTTTGAATTCGTCGAGCCGGTCCGGGTTGTACACGCCGTAGCCCTTGCCGCCGCGCTCCTTGACGAGGGAAAAGCAGGGGATGTCGCTCGGACCGTCCGCGATGTAAATCATGTTCGGGAACTGGATGCGCCGGTCCTCGGACGGGATTTTCGCATTCACGTCGAGCACCGGGTCCTTGTTGGTGCCCTTGTTGATCTCGAAAAGCGCCCGGGTCTTCGAGGTGTTGTCGATCATCATGCCGATCTGCGCGATCTCGGCATCGGCCCCCAACTCGAACTCCTTCTGCTGAAGAAAACCGGGCTGGAGCGGGTTTTCGATGAACTCGCAGCCCCAAATGCCGTCGACGTACGGGGCGATGGCGCTGCCGCGAATCATCTCGGCGATGCCGGTGCTGACAATGTAGTGCTCGAGCTGGACCTCGTGCTTCAGGTATTCGGGGTTCTCGGTCACAAAGCCCCGGCTTTTTACAAAGAATTCCGGCAGCCCCTGGTAGAATTGGATCTCGGCGCCGAGTTCATGGAGCACTTTGTTGTTCAGCTTCGGCATCAGCCCGGCGCGCACATAGGTGAGGATGTGGTTCAGGTAGCTGATCTCGCTGGAAATGCGGTAGCCGCGCTTGGCGTAGTTCTCGACCAGCTTGTTGGTCTCGGCCCAGAACGCCGCCTCATCGATTCCGTAACGGCGGAAGAGCGGCCCCTGCATGTAGCCCGGAATAAGAGTCTTGTCGAAGTCCCAGATGCAGGCGATGATGGACTGAGTGAAGAGCGTCGTAGCCATGGCTGATCGTCACTTGTAGACGGAGTTCCGCCACATAGCGACTGGCTTTAACCAAGCCGCAGACTGCGGCTGGTGCAATTCGCAAATCTCCACGCCTTTTCCTCATGGACACTCTGCCGGACATCGCCCCTTTCCAGCGGCGCCTTGACGAGCTCAATGCGCAAATGGCGGAGCCGTCGTTCTATGCCAATCCGCGACGCGCCGCCAACGTGACGCGCGAGCAGCAGAAACTCGCCCTGCTGGTCGCCGATCACCACGCCTTTGAGAAACTGGGACGCGAAATCGCCGAGGCCCAGGCACTGGCCCGGGACCCTGATGGCGATCCTGCCTTCAAGGAACTCGCCGCGCAGGAACTGCCCGGCTTGGAGCGCCGGCGCGCCATCCTCCGGCAGGCGGTGCTGCTCGCCATGCTCCCGCCCGACCCGACCGACTCGCGCAACACCGTTATGGAAATCCGCGCGGGCACGGGCGGCGAGGAGGCTGCGCTCTTTGCCGCCGAGCTGGCCCGCCTTTATCAGAAATATGCCGACGCACATGGCTGGAAGGTCGAGCCGATGGGCAGCAGCGTGAGCGAGCGCGGCGGCCTCAAGGAAGTGAGCTTCCTCATCAGCGGGCAGGACGTTTACCGGCAGCTCAGATTCGAGAGCGGCGTCCATCGCGTGCAGCGCGTGCCCGTCACCGAGGCCAGCGGCCGCATCCACACCTCCACCGTCACCGTCGCCGTGCTGCCCGAGGCGGAGGAGGTCGACCTGCACCTCGATCCGCAGGACCTGGAAATCACCGTGCAGCGTGCGAGCGGTCCGGGCGGGCAGGGGGTCAACACCACCGACTCTGCGGTGCGCGTCATCCACAAGCCGACCGGCATGATTGTCTTTTGCGCCGACGGCCGCTCACAGCAGAAAAACAAGGCCAGCGCCCTGGCCGTGCTCCGCTCGCGGCTGCTGAAGCTCCGGGAGGACGAGGAGCGCGCGAAATACGCCGCCCAACGTCGCAGCCAGATCGGCACGGGCGACCGTTCCGAGCGCATCCGTACCTACAACTTTCCGCAGAACCGGGTGACCGATCATCGCATCGGCCTCACGCTCCACAATCTGCCGCATGTGCTGGAGGGAGGGATCGACGAAATCATCGTCGCGCTGCAAAAGGCCGACTACGAGGAGAAGCTCGCCGCGCTCACCGGTCAGGGGTTCTCGCCACCCCGGAGCGGCGGCGATGATTGATCCGCGCCAATGATCATCCTCCTCGAGATCGTCAAGAAGACCACAGATTTTCTTTCGGCGAAGGGCGTGGAGAATCCGCGGCTCAACGCCGAACTGCTTATCGGCCATGCGCTCAGCCTGCCGCGGATGCAACTTTATCTGCAGTTCGAACGGCCGGTGACGGAACCGGAGCTGGAGAAAATCCGCCCGCTGGTGAAGCGGCGGAGCCAGCGGGAGCCGCTGCAGTACATTCTTGGCGAAACGGAGTTTTTTCATCTCAAACTGAAGACCGACCGCCGGGCGCTCATCCCGCGGCCTGAAACGGAACACCTCTGCGAGCTGATCACCCAGCGTCTGCCGGCGCCGCCCGCGACGATTCTGGATCTTGGCACCGGCAGCGGAGCAATCGCCCTCGGGTTGGCGGCGTTCTATCCCCACGCGGCGGTCACGGCGCTCGACGTGAGCGAGGCGGCGCTGGACCTCGCGCGGGAAAACGCCGGGGCCCTCGGCCTGGCCGGACGCCTGCGGCTGCTGCGTTCGGACTGGTTTGCGACGCTTGAACCCGACGACCGATTCGAGCTGATCGTCGCCAATCCGCCCTATCTCACGGAGCAGGAGACCGCCACCGCCATGCCCGAGGTGCGCGGGCACGAACCGCTGGTGGCGCTGGCGTCCGGCGCGGACGGTCTGGCGGCGCTCACCCGCATCATCACCGAGGCGCCGCGTTTCCTCGTGGAAACGGGCCTGCTGGCGCTTGAGACCGGCCTCGACCAGCAGACCGTGCTGCGGGAACAGGCCGCGGCGGCGGGTTTCACGCGGGTCGAATCCCTGCGGGACCTCACCGATCGCGAGCGCTATTTGCTGGCCTGGCGGAATTGAGGCTGGAGGGTGGGGCGAGACAGCCGGACAAGGTCAAGCCTTGCGGCTGATCTTCCCGTTCTCCAGTTTCGGCCCTCGGATCTCGCATCACCCGTTCTTCGACACTTGCAGGGTGAGCGGCGCGCTGCCGTTGGCCCAATAGCGGGGGTTTTTCGAAAGCGACAGGGCGTCAGACAGGACGCGCAGGCTCTCGCGCAGATGGATGTCGAGCTTTGTGATGCCCGCATCCTCCTCGGTGGCCAGCGTGCTCTCGTCCTCGCTGTCGCCCGCCTCGGGTTTCTTCTCGGCGGTCGCGGGTTTGGGCGTGGGCGGCACGAGGGTGAATTCCTTGTAGGGGAAGTCGCTTTTTGCGAGCTGGTCCTTCTCCGTATCCATCGTCTTCTTGAAGGCGTCGTCGACCTCCTTCTGATGGCGGCGATCGTCGAGATTGAGCGGGATTTCCTTCAGGTCCTGCTTCTCCTTGTACCAGGCGATGCTTTTCTTGAGGTAGCCAAACTCCTCCAGATGCTCCTGACGTGACTGGCTGGCGTCGCGCAGGGAGGCGAGAATCTGCGGGTCGAGCGGGCGGCCGCTGAAGGTGGTGGAGGGAATTTCATCCCAGACCAGGGCGTTGGGCAGGTCGGATTCGCCGATCGGCATGTATTCCTCAATGGAGGGCAGGACGATGTCGGGCGTGACGCCCTTGTTTTGCGTCGAGGATCCGTTCGGGAGGTAGAATTTCTGGATGGTAAGCTTGGCGGCGCCGGTCTTGTCCGGCAGGCGCGCCAGCATGCGGCTGACGTTCTTCATTTCCACGATGGTCTGCACCGAGCCCTTGCCGTGCGTGGAGCGATCGCCGATGATGACCGCCCGGCCATAGTTTTGCAGCGCGCCGGCGACGATCTCGGAGGCGGAGGCGCTGAAGCGTGACACCAGCACGGCCAGCGGGCCGGTGTAGGTGATCGGCGTTTCCTCGTCGTTGTCGACCTGGACTTCCCCGCTGTACGACTTCACCTGCACAACCGGCCCCTTGTTGATGAACAAGCCGGTCAGGTCGATGGCCTCGGAAAGCAGGCCGCCGCCGTTGCCGCGCAGGTCAAGCACCAGGGCCTTGATGCCGGCGGCGTCGAGCCGATTGATGAGCTCGGCGACATCCTTGGTGGCGCTGGTGCGCTCCTCCCCGCCGCCGCCGTTTTCGTCGTCATCGGAGAGGCCGTAAAATGACGGCAGGGTGATGACGCCGATGGGGACGATCTCGCCGCCGGCATCGGGCACATCGTAGATGGCGGCGCGGGCGCGGGCGGAATTGAGTTTCACCACATCGCGCACGATGGTGATATCCTTGTGAACGGAGCCGTCGGTGACGCCGGCCGGGATGACCGTGAGCTTCACCCGGGTGCCTTTCTGGCCGCGGATGAGGTCGACGACCTTGCGCAGCTTCATGCCGATGATGTCAATGGGTTCGCCGTCACCGCTCGACACGGTGACGATCTTGTCATTCGGCTGCAGTTGCTTGCCGAGATCGGCGGGGCCGCCAGGAATGATTTCCTTGACCACGCAGTAATTGTCCTCGAAGCCCAGCAGGGCGCCGATGCCGACCAGGGAGAGCCGCATTTGGATGCTGAAGTCCTCGAAGGTCTCGGGTGAAAAATAACTGGAGTGAGGGTCGTAGAGATTGGCCAGGGAAGTGAGAAAGATCTCGGCAACATCACTGGTTTCAATGTCGGCGAGGTTCTTGAGCATGCGCTCATAGCGGCGGCGGACATTCTGCTTGGCCTCGTCGAGGGTCTTCTTGTCGAGCAGGTCCTGCAGCAGCTCGAACTTGAGCCGGCGGTGCCAGAGGTCGTCCGCCTCGGCCTGCGTGGCGGGCCAGGCGGTCTTCTTGGAACGGTCGAGGGGATAGGTCTCGTGGGCCGTGAAATCGTAGTCCTTTTTCAGCTCCTCGAAGACCCAGTTGATGCGGCTGTCGACGCGCTTCTCGTACTGGACGTAGATGTCGAAGGCGGCGTCAAGTTTGCCGAGCGTCCGCAGGTTGTAATACAGCGCATTGGCGTAACGCCGCGTGAAGGCCTCCTGGTCGGTGGCGAGGAAGAAAAGCCGCTGGCTGTCGAGTTCGCCCATGTAGTCATGGATGAGATTCTGGCCGAGTTCGGGCTTCGGCCGGCTGTTGACCGCCTCGTGGTTGAAATGAACCTGCTCGAGCAGTTCCACCATGGTGCTCACCTCGGTGGCGAGCGAACGGGTGGTCTCGAAATTGCGCTCCGGCAGGGCCCGCCCGGTGGTGAGGACGGCCAGGAAAACGACGGCGGCGGCGGCCGGGCGGCGCCACCATGGCAGGAAGGTGAGGGAGGACATCGGTTTTATGAGCATGGCAGGTGCGTGAAAGGTTTCACGACATCGCACCCGCCCAAACGTTACACACGAAAGCACAACGCGGGGTGGCTTCAAGACTGTTACACTAAATTAACCCCGGGCGGCAGCAGAGCTTGCACCATCCGGCGGGTTTCCGCAAGCCGGTGGCAGTATTCGGTCCAGAAGGACGCCTCATCGGCGAAACCCAGCCAGCAGGCCAGGGGGGCGCGCGCCTCGGAGGAGGCGCCCAGGACGCTCACGGCCTTGGCGGTGTCGCCCCGGAGCAGGATCTCGATGCGTTTGAGAAAATTGTAACTGGCGAGGAGCTGTGTGGCGACCCCGGCCGGGATAAGGCTGGCATCCGCCAGGGCGCGCAACCCCCGACGGGTGCCGGGCTGGCGGAGGGCCGGCAGCGCGTGCCCGTGGCGCAGCTGGAGCAACTGCACGAGAAATTCAAAATCCACCAGTCCGCCGGCGCCGGTCTTGAACGCGCGCTCCGGCGGCGTCACCGCGCCCCGTTCGCGTTCAATCCGGCCCCGCATGGCCCACATGGCGGCGGCCTCCGGTCCGGCCAGGGGGGCGCGATAAAGCAGATCAGTCACGAAGGCCGTGAAATTCGCCGCCAGTTTCGGGGCTCCAGCCACGACCCGTGCCCGGGTGAGCAGCTGGCGTTCCCAAGCCTGTCCCGAGCCCCCTGCATGGTAGGCGCGCAGCACGTCCGGCGTGGTCACCAGCGGCCCGGCGTCGCCATGCGGTCGCAGCCGGAGGTCAACTTCAAAAATCGCTCCCAGCGGTCCACCGTGACGCAATAGTTGTTGCAGCTCGCGCACGATCGGTTCCGCCGCAGCGGCCTCGGCCTCCCGGGCCACAAACAGGAGATCGAGATCGGATCCGAAGGTCAGTTCGGAGCCACCGTATTTTCCCAGCGCCACCAGCAGCAGGCTTTGCCGTGGATCGAACTGCCGCAGCACCTGCGCCAGCACGGTGTCGGCCAGCAGCGAGAGGCTGGCCTCGACCTGCTCGATGTCCAGAAAGCCGAGCAGTTCGCCAATGGCATAGCGCACCTGTTCGGCCTTCACATACAGCCAAAGCCAGGCGGCGTGTCCTTCGCCCGCCGGGCCGGAGGCGAGCTCAGCCGCCAGCGCTGCGGCGTCCTTGCGCTTCCGCAGCACTTCCGGCCGCAGCACCTCCTCGGCGATCTCGGGATGCGCGCCCAGCAGCTCATAGGTGAAGGTGCTCCGGTCGAAGAGCAGCGCCAGCACGCGGAAAAATTGCGGATTGGCGGCGCAGCCGTTGAAAAACTGCTGGCGCGTCCCATAGCGCTCGGCGAAATGCGCGATCCGGCGCAGGGTCGGCACCGGCTGGGCGAGCTTCGGCATGATTTCGTCGAAGGTGTCGATGAGGTGCTGGAAACGCACGACGAGTTCGCGATTCACCTGCTGCCCATGGTCGCCGCATACAAAGAGACGCAATTCGTCCGCCGCCCCGTCCGCCGGGCCCAGCCAGCGGCGCAGCCGCCCGGCGAGCACCGGAGGCGTGCGCTCAGAGGTGAAGAATTCCCACCAGTCCTGAAATTCGCTGTCGCCCGCCTCGCCGCGAAAGAGCCCTTCGTAGATGTGCCGCACCCGGGTGCGCACGGTGTCGAGCTGATGCTGGAACTCCCCGACCGAGGCAAACCCCAGCGTGTGCGCAATGGCGGCCACCTCGGCGACATCGGCCGGGAGCGCGTGCGTCTGGTGCTCCTCACGCATCTGGATCGCGTGTTCGACTCGGCGCAGGAACCAGTACGCCTCCTCCAGGAACCGCGCCTCACCTGCCTGCATCAGTCCATAGCGTACCAACTGCTCCAGCGCCGCGGTGGTCGCATGGGTCTGCAGGAAGGGATAGCGGCCGGCGTGCAGCAGCTGGAACGCCTGGGTGATGAACTCAATTTCGCGAATGCCGCCATGGCCCGATTTCACATCGCGCGTCAGGGTCTGGGAGCCGACCACCTCCTGTTCAGTGCGGGTCTTCATGGCCGCGACCTCGGCCAGCAGCGACGGCGGTGGATGGCGCGGATAACGAAATGCCTGCAGGCCCTCGAGCAGCTCCGCGCCCAGCGCGAGGTCGCCGGCGACCGGCCGCGCCTTGATCAGCGCCATGCGCTCCCAGGTCTGCCCGGCGGCGGCGTAGTAATGTTCGAGTCCCGCGAGCGAGCGCACCAGCGGGCCGTAGGCGCCTTCCGGCCGCAGACGCACGTCGACGCGGAACAGAAAGCCGTCGGCGGTCTGGGTCTGCAGCAGGCTGGTGGTGGTCTCGGCCACCTTGGTGAAGAACTCGACGTTGGAGAATGCACCCGGCTGCCCGTCCTTCCGGCAGTGGCCCTCGCCCTCATAGAGATAAATGAGGTCGATGTCGGAGGAAAAGTTGAGCTCCTGCCCGCCGAGTTTGCCAAGGCCGAGCACGCAGAAACGGGCGGGCCGGCCGAGTTCCTCATCCCACGGTTCACCGTAGCGGCGGGTCCATTGCCGAAGGGCGAAGCCGCAGCATTCGCGCAGGCAGAATTCGCCGAGCCGCGTCAGCTCCCCGACCGTCGTGGCGGGCGGGGCAAGGCCGTTCACGTCGCGATAGGCGATGCGCAGGGTCATTTTGCGCCGCCACCGGCGCAGCACGCTTAGAAGGTTTTCATCCTGGGTGACCGCCTCGCCGGCGGCCGCGGCAAACGTGCGCCATTCATCGCGCAGCGCCTGGTAGCGGAAAGGGATGTCGCGGTTCTGCGGCTGCTCCAGCCAGAGACAGTAGTCGGGATGCCGCCGTAGCAGCCGCGCGTAGAGCGGGCTGGCGTCGGCCAGGCGTTCGAGGCGCGTCCACGCCTCGGACGGGAGCACCCCGGCATCCCACGCGGGATGTTCCTGGTGCAGCAGTTCGCGAAAGCCTCCGGGCGAGGCGGGGCCGGGTGGCGCGTTCACGTCGGGAAGTTCAACGGCGGCTGAGGAGATCGCGCGCCTCGTCGAGCAGGCGCTTCTCCTCGTTGGTCAGCGCGCCGAAGCCCTGGCTGTTGATTTTGTCGAGGATGCGGTCCACTTCCGCGCGCAGGTCGTCGTGGCTGGTCAGGTTCACTTGAAAACGCGGGGTGGACGGGGTGGTTTTCCGCCGGCGACGCAGCCATCGTGGCAACTCGATGCCCACGGTGGAAAATCCGCCAAACGGGTCAACCCGGCCAGCCAGCCGGTAATAGCCATAGGCGCTGAGCATGGCGGCAAGATTGGCGAGGTGTCCGTTCCACAACGGCGAGGGGTGGCCCATCAGCTCGTAGAAAAGGAAACCGACGAGATCGAGCGCCACCCAGAACCAGCAGAAGAACTTTGGCTTCATCGTCACGGGGATGACGAAGAAGGCGAGGAAGGTCATCTGCTCGTTGGCGTGGTAACAGCAATACAGCGCGAAAAGGCCTGCGAGGGTCGCCATGGGTCCATAGAGCGGCCAGTCGACCCTGAATGCGTAGGCGGCGCACCACGCCAGGGCGCCGACGGCGATGAAGCCCGCATAGAGCCAGGCAAACCGTCTTGGGCCGAGTAGATCACGCACCGCGCCCCCGAAGAAATACAGTCCGAGCAGGTTGAAGATCAGAACGAACACCCCCCCCGTGTAGCCGGCGGTATTCTGCAGGAAATCATAGCTGAGGAGCGTCCAGAGTTTCTGGCCGTGCACCACCGCGCTGGCGGAAAGCGCGAACCAGCCATAGTGCGCATATCCGTCGAACCACCGCTCCACCACCAGCTGCAGCAGATAGAGCGCGGCAAAAACGGCCATCAGCCATTTCACCGGATCGAATTGGGCCTCGCTGGGGGATTCCCGCATGTAGTGCCGATCGGAGAGCATCCGTCGGGAAATTAGGAGGACACCCCGGCAAACTCAAGTCCCCCGCGTGCAACGCCCGCACACTAAAAATCGCGGATCTTGCGGTGGCACTGCAGTATACCGTCCGGATCGGATTGGAGCGCGGGGGATACCCTTGACAGTCTTCCGCATTCGTTTTTGTTCGCCGTTCATCATGGCCAATAAAGCAGACAAGTGGGAAACCAATGCGTCAGGTAAGTATTACGTCGACCAGCAGTGCATCGATTGCGACCTCTGCCGCGAGACGGCCCCGGCTTTCTTCACCCGCTCTGAGGAGGGCGGCTATTCCTTTGTGAGCAAGCAGCCGACCACCGAGGAGGACATTGCAGCCTGCACAGAGGCGCTTGAGGGCTGCCCAGTCGAAGCCATCGGCAACGACGGCGACACCTGAGCTCTTTTTCACTTTCCTCCCAGGGCGTTCCCGCTGCGGAATGCCGGTGATCGCTTGAGATTATCCCAAGGAAATGCTGACGGTTAATAGTTAATATAACTGTCGTCAGAGATTAACTGAAAATCATCCCGCGATCTTGGGCGTTTATCAATGGTGCGAGGCATACGCATGAAAATGGAATCTGGCGCCCGCCTGCTCATGTTTGCCTCGTTGGCTGCGGGCGTACCGGCGGCAGCTGAGCCTCCGCTCGAGCTGCCAGAATATACGGTATATTCGCCGCGGGTGGCTTTGCAGGAACCAGCCGGCGCGTTTGCCATGCCGGTCACCGCGCTGCGCTATGAACCGCTGGCCGATGTGCAGGCCCGCAATCTGGCCGAAGGCCAGGCCGACATCGCCATTCGTGGCGGCATTTTTGAGAACACCGGTTTCCGCATCGGCGGGGCCGTCCTTTATGATCCCCAGACCGGGCATTATTTCGCGGAAATCCCCGTGGCGCCGGCCATGATCTCCGCCCCGCGCATCTTGACGGGGATCGACAATGCATTGGACGGCTTCAATGCGAACGTCGGCACCATCGCCTATGACTGGCAGCGCATCCGTTCCCATGGCGAGATGACGCTCGTTGCCGGCCAGTACGATTCCCTGCGCGGCAGCCTCTACCAGGGTGTGATAAGCAACACGTCGGTGGCTGGCGGCACCCTGGCTGCCGACGCCGAGGTGTCGCGTTCCACGTCGGACGGCTCCGTGCCGTTTGGCGACCATCATTTTCAGCGCTATAACATACGCCTGCAGCTTGCCGGACCGGCCTCGCAGACCGACTTGTTTTACGGTTACCAGGCAAAGTTTTTCGGCTGGCCCAATCTCTACACGCCGTTCAATTCCGACGAAACCGAGAATCTGGAGACCGTGCTGGTGGCGCTCAATCACCGCACCAGCCGGAGTGTGGGCGACTGGCTTGAGGCGGGGATCTTCTGGCTGCGCAACAAGGATGACTACGCCTTCAATCGCTTCGCGCCCCTCGGCCCGGTGCATCCCTACCAGCACACCACCTGGACGAGCGGAGCGACCTT
>Ga0265323_10000591_pt1 | contig 19935 bp, 14 predicted proteins | sample 41225metaG_FD_193580 | JGI IMG/M metagenome (GOLD analysis project Ga0265323, IMG submission 193580) | Rhizosphere microbial communities from Carex aquatilis grown in University of Washington, Seatle, WA, United States - 4-12-25 metaG | ecosystem: Host-associated > Plants > Roots > Rhizosphere...
CGGCGGGGGTCGGCCGGAATCCCCAGCCGGTGAGATCGTGACCGTTGAAGAGGCTGACGAAGCCCGGTTCGGGCGTGAAGGCGTCCGGTTCAGTCTCGAGGAAGCCCAGGGTGGCGAAGACGGGGCGCAGCGCCGCCGCCCACTTGGCATAACCGGCCGCGTTGGGATGGAGCAGGTCGCGAAACAGGCTGGCCGGCGCGTCGGCATTGGCGTCGGCAAACAGGGACCACGTGTCCAGCACGGTCACCGCGGGATCGCCTTTGACGGCCGCGGCATAGAGTTCATTGAGTCGATTGATCTTTTCCGCGGGACGTTTCATCGAGGCGGAGCTGGGAAACACCTCGCAGAGCACGATGGGCATCCGCGGGTCGGACTTCTTCAGTTCCGCCAGAATGAGCTTGAGGTTGCCGACAATGGTTTCGGGTTCGGCCTGGTCCTCGATGTCGTTGGTGCCGATCAGGAGGACGACGCCGACGGGATGGAGCGCGAGCACATCCTCGCGCAAGCGAATCAGCACGCCGCGCGTAGTGTCTCCGCCGATACCGCGGTTGGCGACTTTCAGGCCCGGGAAGCTGCCGCCCATCTCAGGGCCCCAGCCGTCGGTGATCGAATCGCCGAGGAAGACGAGGGCGTGCTGGTCCAGAGCGACGCGGGCCGCCCACTCGCGGCGATGCTGGATCCAGGTTTTCTGGAACCACTCCGCCCGGCGGATCGGCCCGGCCCCGGGCAGGCCGTCATTCGTCGGCGGAATCTGATAACGCGAATCGGCGGAAGGGAGTGGCGTCGCGGGCTGGGCGACGGCGGTGAGAGCGAAGAGCAAGGCGGCAATCGGCAGCGGAAGGAGGCGTTTCATGGCGAGCGACAAGATAACGCGGCGCCGAGGGCAGTCCAACCAAATGCCGGCCCGCATGAGGCTTGTCTCGGGGCGGGTGGCGCGTCCTTGTGGGAGCGATGCCTTCAGCTTCCGCCTCGTCCGCGCCGCTGGCGCCGCTTCCCGGATCGCCGGATCCGGACGCAGTGCTGGACCGGTTTCTGGCGGTGGTGGCGGAACGCGGCCTCCAGCCGTATCCCGAACAGGAGGAGGCGATGCTCGAGCTGTTTGCCGGGAACAATGTGATCCTTGGCACGCCGACCGGTTCGGGCAAATCGCTCGTGGCGGCGGCGTTTCACTTCAAGGCGTTGTGCGCGGGCGAGCGGTCAGTCTACACCTGCCCGATCAAGGCGCTGGTGAACGAAAAATTCCTGTCGCTCTGCCGCGATTTTGGACCGGAGAACGTCGGCATGATGACCGGCGACGCGAGCGTGAACCCGCAGGCGCCGGTCCTGTGCTGCACGGCGGAGATCCTCGCTAATATGGCGCTCGCGCACGGCGGCCAGGCGGAATGGCGCGCGGTGATCATGGATGAGTTTCACTACTACTCCGATCCCGAGCGCGGCTCCGCCTGGCAGGTGCCGCTGCTGACGATGCCGCAGGCGCGATTCCTGTTGATGTCGGCGACGCTGGGTCCGACCGAGTTTTTCGAGCGCGAGCTGACCCGGTTGACGGGCGCGCCCGCCGTGACGGTGCGCAGCGACGTGCGGCCGGTGCCGCTGGAGTTTGCGTATTCCGAGGTGCCGCTGACCGAGCAGGTGGAGACCCTGCTGGCCGGCCAGCGGGCGCCGGTCTATCTCGTGCATTTCACCCAGCGCGAGGCCGCGGAGGCGGCGCAGAATCTGATGAGCCTCGACGTGTGCTCCAAAGAGGAAAAATCCGCGCTGGCGGCGGCGTTGGAGAAGGTGCGGTTCAACAGCCCGTACGGCCGGGAGATGAAGCGCTGGCTGCGCCACGGCATCGGCGTGCATCATGCCGGCCTGCTGCCGAAATACCGCGTGCTCGTCGAGACCCTGGCGCAACAGGGCCAGCTCAAGCTCATCTGCGGCACGGACACGCTCGGCCTGGGCATCAACGTGCCGATCCGCACCGTCGTTTTCACCCAGTTGTGGAAATACGACGGACGCAAGGCGGCGATCCTCAGCGTGCGCGACTTTCGGCAGATCGCGGGCCGGGCCGGGCGCAAGGGTTTCGACGACCGCGGGTACGTGATCGCGCAGGCGCCGGAGCACGTGGTGGAGAACAAGCGCGCCGAGGAGAAGGCCGCGGGGGACGCGAAGAAGCAGCGCAAGCTCGTGAAGCGCCGGCCGCCGGACGGATTCGTGAGCTGGGATGCGAACACGTTCGAACGGCTTCGCACCGCGCCGATGGAAGGACTGGTTTCACGGTTTAAGGTCACGCACGGCATGCTGCTGCTCGTGCTCAGCCGCGAGGCCGACGGCTGCCGGGTCATGCGGCGGCTGATCGACGACTGCCACGAGACGCCGCACAGCAAGCGCAAGCTCCGCCACCGCGCGTGGCAGCTGTTCCGCTCGCTGCTCGAACGGGATATCGTTGCGTGGATCCCGCCGGAGCCGTCGGGACGCAAGCTGCGGGTGAACGTGGAACTGCAGGACGATTTCTCGCTCCACCAGGCGCTTTCGCTTTACCTGATCGACACGCTGCCGCTCCTCGACCGGGCATCGCCGGACTATCCGTTCGACGTGCTGACACTGTGCGAGGCCATCGTCGAGGATCCGGACCAGATTCTGCGGAAACAGGTCGACCGGCTGAAAACGGACAAGATGGCCGAGCTGCGCGCCGCCGGCGTGCCCTACGAGGAGCGGATCGCCAAGCTCGACGAGATCGAGCATCCGAAGCCGCTGCGCGAGTTCCTGTACGAGACGTTCAACACGTTTGCCGCCGCGCATCCTTGGGTGGAGGAGGAGAATATCCGGCCGAAGTCCATCGCGCGGGAAATGTATGAGCGGTACCTGTCGTTCGCCGAGTATATCCGGGCCTACGGACTGGAGCGTTCGGAGGGATTGTTGCTCCGGCATCTGTCACAGGTTTGGAAGGTCCTGGCCCAGACGGTGCCCGACGGGGCCAAGACGGACGAAGTGGTGGAAATGGAGATCTACTTCCGCGAGCTGATCCGCGGAGTTGATTCGAGTCTGCTCGAGGAATGGGAGCGCCTGCGCGACCCGGGATTTTTGGCCCCGGAGCTCGCGGAGAAGCCGGCGCGTCCCACGGCCGTCGACCTAACCCGCGACGTGGCGGCATTCCGGCGGCTCGTGCGGAATGCGATTCTGGGTTTTCTGCAGGACGTCTCCGGGCGCAATTGGGAGAGTGCCGCTTCACGCCTCCTGACCGGAGAGGCGGCGCTGCCGGCGGAAGGCGAGCCGGCTTCGGACGAGGCCCGCCGGATCGAAGCGGCTTTCAGCGCCTACCTGGCGGAGCGAGGCCGATTCCGGCTGGATCCCGAGGGGCGTTCGACGAAACACACGCATTGGGCAGAGGACCGTGACGCCGGAGAGTGGGCGGTGGCACAGATGTTGATCGACGGCGAAGAGCGGAACGACTGGGAAGCCCGGTTCACCGTCCTGCTGGCGCCCTCGCGCGCCGAGAATCGGGCAGTGGTAAGATTTATGGACGTGCGATCGGTGGGCGCATTCTAGCAACCCTCACCGGCCGGCGACCTTTTGCCACGAGCCCGAATACCGAGGGCTCTCAGGTTGATCCATCGATTTCAGGTTTGCCCGCGCAAGTTGCATATCTTCCAGAATCCGAGTGGCATACGCCAATAGGTGCGCTCCGGATTGGGTCAGCGTGGCCTTGCGGCCGAGCCTTTCGAAGAGACGGCACTGCAAATCGTCCTCCAACGACTTGATGGCGTGGCTCACGGCCGACTGGGTGAGAAACAGCTCACGGGCGGTTTGAGTGAAACTGCCACAACGCGCGAGAGTCGCAAATGCTAGTAGCTTGCGACTATCGAGAATAGGCTTCATTTGGTGAGAGGCGGCTACGAACTCAACAACAGCATCTACCGAGCCAGCCAACCGGGTTGATCAAAATTGCGCAGCCGCAGCATCCCTTCAGCCTGCCAGGCCTCTGGGATGCTGTCGGGAACGACCAGGGCTGTTTTTTCTTCGCAAGCGAGGCGCAGGTGCGAACCAGGGCAGTCTACAGCGTAGTGCCTCATCACGGCCCGCGCCTAGCCGTGAATCTGCAAAAATCGCGACGCTCGCTCGTGGACCAGATTTCGTCAGGTGACCGTGTAGGAAGCCCGCTCGCGGGCGATTGTTTCCTCGAAATCGCGCGCGAGCGCGCTTCCTACGATTTGCATCGTTACGCCTTAGAGCGGTTTAAATCGAACTGTGGCCGAAAACGAGAACGTAGCTGTGAGCGCCAGCGAGTGGACGAACCGTCCGCTCGCAGGCGCTTGCGGCTGCACTTTTTCTGAAACCTCTCGGGGCCGTTGCGTGGCCGGCAATTTAGGAATTCAGGCCGGATTTTGGGGCCGAATTCCTAGGCGTAACGCTCTTCCTTCCAAGGATCTGCCCCGTTGCTGTACCCGCGAACCTCCCAGAAACCCAGTTTGTCCTCATCGAGGAAGGTAATGCCCTTCACAAATTTCGCGCCTTTCCAGGCATAGAGTTTCGGGATGATCACGCGGGCCGGGCCGCCATGCTCTCGGGTGATGGGCTGCCCGTCAAATCGCGTTGCAACCAACACATCGTCGTCGAGGCATTTCTCCAACGGCACGTTGGTGGAGTAATCGTCGAAACTCGTGAAATAGGCGAAATGCGCTTCCGGCATCGGTTCGACCAGTTCGCAAAGGGTGGCGAACGCCACGCCGCTCCACCGGCAATCGTATTTGCTCCAGCTCGTGACGCAGTGGAAATCGCTGACGTCCTCGACTTGCGGCAGAGCATTGAATTGCGCCCAATCAAGCGTCACCGGTTTCTCGACCAAGCCGTCGATCGTCAACCGCCACTGGTCCAGCGGCACCTCGGGCTTTACCCCGAGGTCGAGCACGGGAAACCCGGTCGTCAGGGTTTGACCGGGCGGCAGACGGCCGGTGGTGGCGGCGACGCGGGGAACAGCGCCTTGTGCCCGCTGTTTTTCCGCCCAGCGCTGCTTCGCCTCGATATACTTCTGCCGCAACATGGAGAAAAGAGTACGGAGTGGTCGTTCCGGCGCAAGGGCACAACCCCTGCTTTCATCCTTGGGGCCGGGTCAAATGCCGTAATCTTCTGCGGGCCGATCGGGAGGCGGGGCCACCGGCGTTGGGGCGGGAATGAGGGGAGGGGATTTTAACGCTTCTTCCACGGCGGCCGTGCGCCCGCGGTAGTAGAGGTAGAGCCCGCCTTGGTAGATCAGGGTGACGAGCAGCACCGACGCGTAGAGGACCACGAAGAACAAACGCACGAGGGGGACAATATCCGCGGCATCCTCACCAATTTGAGCGAGGTAGTCGTCGAGGTTGATGCCGTGGGCGGTGAGCATGGCGCGCGCGTCCGGGATGACCTCGGTTTGGAGATAACCGGCATCGAAACTCAGCAGTCGCTCAAGGCCGTACGCCCAGATTGTTCCCAGGACCACCAGTTGACTGCGCGCCAGCCAGCGCATCCCGCCGGCATCGTTTCGCCGCAGCATTCTGTAGCCGTGCACTTCAAGCGCTCCCCCCAATGTCACCAGCAATCCAACGGAGATGCCCACGGGGTCCAGGAATGCCAGCGACCCCACGGTGCAGAGCCCGGCAAAGATGGCCACGCTCCAGCCGTCCACGCGCGCAAGTCGTTTCACGCGACGCAGAATGTCGTCCGGCGACCGTGGTGGTGCCATATCGCGCAGAGTAGGCGCAATCGGGCCGGATGCCAGCTGCGTCTTTGGGCTCGGCGCAGAACCACTCGCGGGCGCTCGCGGCCACAAAACCGGTGTTTTCTGCCACCAGCCGGCGGGAGTCCGGGCGATTCGTCGCCCTTGTCATCCGGCGTGGGGCGCGGAAACTGACGGTTGATTCCATGAACCGCCGTGTCGCCAGTTTCCGCCTGGATTTTCCGCCCGAGCTGCCCATCAGCGCGCGGGTCGAAGATATCACGGCGGCCATCCAGCAGCATCCGGTGCTGGTGCTCTCCGGCGAAACCGGGTCGGGCAAGACCACCCAGATTCCCAAGATGTGCCTGGCGGCGGGGCGCGGCATCGCCGGCCGGATTGCGTGCACGCAACCGCGGCGCGTGGCGGCGTTGTCCATCTCCCGGCGCGTCGCGGAGGAGCTCGCTGTGCCGTGGGGCCGCGAAGTCGGCTGCAAGGTCCGTTTCTCCGACCACACGTCGCCGGCGACGGTGATCAAGTACCTCACCGATGGCATGCTGCTGGCCGAGCTGCAGGGCGATCCGCTGCTGCGCGAATACGACACGATCATCATCGACGAGGCGCACGAGCGGTCGCTCAACATCGATTTTCTGCTCGGCCACCTGCGCCAGCTCCGCTTCCGCCGGCCGGAGCTGCGCACGATCATCACCTCGGCGACGATCGACACCCAGGCGTTTTCCAAGGCCTTCGACGACGCGCCCATCATCGAGGTGTCCGGCCGGCTCTATCCCGTCGAGGTGATTTATGCGCCCCTGGACGAGTTCGGCTCCGACGCCGCGGCCGACGACGAACCAGCCACGCGGTCGGAGGCCTTGCACTACATCGACGGCGCCGTGGCCGCCGTCGAACGGATCCTGCGGGAAAGCTCGTCCGGTGACCTCCTGGTCTTCATGCCGGCCGAGCGCGACATTCGGGAAACGCGCGACCTGATTGACGGCCGACAATTCGCCCGCACCGAGGTCATCCCGCTCTTCGGCCGCCTGAGCAACGCCGAGCAACAACGCGTCTTTGCCCCGACCCAGCACCGCAAGATCGTCATCGCCACCAACATTGCCGAAACGTCGCTCACGATTCCCGGCATCCGTTTCGTGGTCGACACCGGCTTGGCGCGCATCAGCCGCTATTCGCCGCAAGCGCGGACCCGGCGCCTGCCGATCGAGCCGGTCGCGCAGAGCAGCGCCGACCAGCGCAAAGGCCGCTGCGGCCGCGTGGCCGAAGGCGTCTGCATCCGGCTCTTTTCCGAGGCGGACTATCTCGAGCGGCCGCGTTTTACGCAGCCGGAGATTCAGCGCGCCAATCTGGCCGACGTGATCCTGCGGATGAAGATGTCCGGCCTCGGAGACATCGAGCGGTTTCCTTTCATCAATGCGCCCCCGGCGAAGGCGATCCGGGCCGGCTACCAGCTGCTGGAAGAGCTTGGCGCGATTACGGTGGCCGGGGTTGGCGACCCCGGCTCTAGGGCGGGCATTGGGACGGAGAAGGAATGGCAGCTGACCCCGATTGGCCGGGAGCTCGCCCGCTTGCCGGTCGATCCCACGGTCGGCCGCATGATCCTGCAGGCGAGCACGGAGAAATGTGTGCGCGAGGTTCTGGTCATCGCCGCCGGGCTCAGCATTCAGGATCCGCGGGAACGGCCGCTCGACAAGCAGGAGCAGGCGGATGCGGCGCACCGGCGATTCGCCCACCCGGACTCCGATTTCCTGACGCTGTTGAACATTTGGGAGGCGTTTCACGACGAGTTCGAAGCGATGTCGCAGGGTCGGATGCGCCGGTTCTGCCATGACCATTTCCTCTCCTACATTCGCCTGCGCGAATGGCGGGATGTTCACGACCAACTGCTGGAGGTGTTGGAAGAGCGCGACGACTTCAGGATCACCTCGGTCCGGGATGGAGTCCCTGAACATCCAAAACTCCAAAAGCCAAATCCCAAAGCCCAAGGACGAGTGACCGAGGACCAAGGAACAAGGACCACGGACCACGGACCACGGGCCAAACACCAAATCCCAAACGCCGCGGGCCAGGCGGCCAATCCTAAAACCCTGAACCTCGAATCCAGAACCCTGAACGCGAAGCTGGAGTTCGGGGCGCCTGCCTATCGCGCCATCCACCGGAGCATCCTGGCCGGCCTGCTCGGAAACATCGCCCTGTGGGATGAGCAGAACGGTCAGTACAAGGCGGCCCACGACCGCAAGGTGATGCTGTTCCCCGGCTCGGCGCTGTACGTCAGGCCAGAGGCGAAAAAAAGGCCCGCGGCAGCCAAGGCGGCGGACCGCGGCGCGGCGGACGGCAAGCGTCGGCCGCGCTGGATCATGGCGGCGGAAATCGTTGAAACCACGCGGCTGTATGCGCGCACGGTGGCCCGGCTCGATCCCGCGTGGGCGCTCGACCTGGGCGCCCATCTGCTCAAGGTCAGCCACACCGAGCCATTCTGGAATGCCGACGCCGGCCGGGTGCTGGTCAAGCGCCGCGCCCGGCTCTACGGGTTGGAATTGGAGTCGCGCGCCGTGGGCTACGGAAAGATCGATCCGGTGCACGCGACCGAGCTGTTCATCCGGGAGGGATTGGTGAACGACACCATCACCTGGCCGTTCGATTTCCTCGCCCACAACCGCAAGGTGCGCGACAAGGTCGAAATCGTGCTCACGCGCACCCGCAGCAGCGGCTACCTGAATCTCGATGAGGCGACCTATCGTTTTTATGCGGCAAGATTGTTGCCGACGGAAGCGGTGGCGCCCCTGTCGCCGGCGAATGGTCAGGAGGGCGTCGCGCCCCCAGTGTCCGCGGTGGCGTCGGTGCCCGAGCTCATCGACCTGGTCCGGGAACGACGGGTGACCGACCCGAAGTTTCTCTTTTTCGAGGCCGAAGACCTGCGTGGATCCGAGGAGGCTGCGCACGACGCCGCGGCCTTCCCCGACGCGCTGCCGATCGAGAATCACGTCCTGCCGCTTGGTTATGCCTATCGGCCCGGCCAGGAGGAGGATGGCGTCACCATCACGGTTTCCGTGCGCGACGCCGAGTCGCTCACCCCGGCCGCACTCGACTGGGCCGTGCCCGGCCATCTGGAGGACAAGGTGCTCCATTTACTAAAGGCACTGCCAATCAGCCAGCGGCGAACGCTGATTCCGCTGGCGGAAACGGCCCGGAAGGCGACGTGCGCGGTGGCGCAGCGCGGGCGCTTGCGCGACCGGCAGGATTCCCTCGTGGAGACGCTGGCCGGTTACCTGCGCGAAGCGCATCAGCTGGCCGTCGATCCCAATGTCTGGGCGGACAAGCCGCTGGCCGATCATCTGCGCGTGCGGGTGCAAGTCGTCGACGAACGCGGTCAGCCGCTGGCGGCGAGCCGCGACCTGGACGAGCTGCAGCGCCTGCTGGCGGAACGGCAGCGCCAGCTCAGCGCGGAGGTGGCCCGGGAGGATCCGCCCGCCTGGCGCCGCGCCCGCGCCCGATGGGAGAAAGAGGGCCAGACCGAGTGGACCTTCGGCGAGATCCCGGCGCGGGTGCATGTGTGCGATCAGGCGGGCGTGCCGGTGTATGCCTATCCGGCGCTCGTGCCAGTCGATAACGGGGTGGCGTTGCGTCTGTGCAAGGCGCCGGAAGAAGCCCGGGCCGCGATGCGGCGCGGGTTGTTTCACCTGTTCGAACTGCAGCTGCGCTACGAACTCGCGTGGCTGCAGCGCGACCTGCGCGATCTGCGGGCGTTGGGGGTGCTCGCCGCGGCGTGGCTGCCGGTCGAGGCGCTGCAGGAGCAGGCTTACGCGACGGTGCGCCGGTGGATCTGCGGGCGCGCGGTGGAACCGCTGACCGCCGCGGTTTTTGCGCGCGAACTGGAACAGGCGCGAAACGACCTCCGCGGCGTGGTACCGCGCGTGGCGGATCTATTGAGGGAAATCCTGACCCTCCGGCAGGAGTTGGTGAACCATCCACAGGAGTATCCCGGCCTGGCGGGCGATCTGGCGGCGTTGCTTTCGCCCGATTTTATCGCGGCGACGCCGTTCCCGCAACTGGCGCATCTTTCGCGCTACCTGAAGGCGATGAAACTTCGCGCGGATCGCTGGAAGGAGAATGGGGTCCGTGACGCTGAGCGGGCGAAGCGGCTGGCATCGTACGTCAAGGCGGCGGCGGCACTGCCGATGGACGTCGGCGGATCGGAGGCGGCGGGGCGTTATCGCTGGCTGGTCGAGGAATTTCGCGTGAGCCTTTTTGCGCAGGAATTGGGCACGGCCGAGCCGGTATCTGAAGTGAAACTCGACCGGGCATTGGAGGCGCTCCGGCGTCCGGCGGGGTCCGGCGAAGCGAAGCCCGGGGCAACAGCCAAGACCACCGACCGGTTGCCTTCTCCGCCGGCAGTTGCGGCGCCGGCAAAAACCCCGCTGAAGAGTCTCGGTGCGCTGGACCGGCTCTTCCCGCGAGGGTAGAGGCTGTCCGAAAACTGCCAGGATTTGGCGGGCGGCGCGCTGTCGCCGCCAACTTCTCGAGCGGCGCTCTGACGCACCCCTGCGCCAAAGTTCAAAACTCCTCCGCTGAATCGGAAGAAAAGTCGACGTTCTGCACCAAACGGCGTCCGCCGTTTGTTTAGGAGCATGGAGGGCGAAGCCCGACAAGCTCCTAGTCTCATCCGTTCAGCCGGGCGCCGGTTGATTTAGAAAACAGCAAAAAGCGGTCGATCGAGTTGTCGGCTGACGAGAGGTGACTACGATGTGGGAAAACCTCGAAACGTCGCCCCATGAATACCTCGATCTCAGCCCTGCTCGAACGGAAAGGATCCGACGTCTTTTCCCTGCCCCCGGACGTCACCGTGGCGGAGGCCGCCAAGGAAATGGACCGCCACCGGGTCGGTGCCATCCTGGTGATCGAAGACGGCAGGATTGCCGGCATCTTTACCGAGCGCGATGTGCTTTCGCGCGTGGTGGCGACGGGCATCGATCCGAAAACCACGCCCATCGAGTTCGTCATGACGCGCGATCCCATCACGGTGGCTTCGAGCACCACGGTTGAAGAGGTCATGACGCTGTTTACCAACAAGCGATTTCGCCACCTGCCGGTCGTCGACGACGGGCGTCTGGTGGGTCTGGTCTCGATCGGCGACGTTCTCCGCCGCATGGTGGATAGTCATCGTCATGAGGCAGAACAGCTTAAGCAGTATATCGCGGGCGGTTATCCGACCTGATCCCTGACGAATCAGCCGTTTCCGCTGGGCGCGTGGCGGCGTTTGCGGTTGTATTGTATTCATTAATATGACTAAATCTGGGATAACGCAGATTTAGCTAAACTAATGAACACCTCGATTTCAGTTCTGCTTGAGCACAAGGGGAGGGCTACCGTCTCCGTGTCTCCCCTTGTGACCGTTTCGCAGGCCGCGCAAGAAATGAACCGCCGGAAGGTCGGCTCCGTGCTCGTCATGGAGGGAGGCCAGCTGCTCGGAATTTTCACGGAGCGCGATGTGCTTTGGCGCGTGGTGGCGGCGGGGCTCGATCCGAAGACAACGCCGCTGAGCCAGGTGATGACGCGCAACCCGATCACGGTCGGACCCGAGACGCCGATTCAGAGCGTGATGGACGTTTTCACCGAGAAGCGATTTCGCCACCTGCCGGTGGTCGATGACGGGCGACTGCTCGGCGTGATTTCGATCGGCGATGTCTTGCGATGGGCGGCCGACGTGCACCGGCAGGAAGCCGAGCAGCTGAAGCAATACATCACTGGCGGCTATCCTTCCTAAGGTCCCTCCTCCCGCCAAAGGACCGTGACAACGGCGGAGACTGTGATAGATGCGGGGGCTGGATCATGATACTCGACGCCGCCAAATCGCTCATTGCCGAAACCCTTAAGCGCATGGGTGCGCGCTACGACGCGACCGTGTTCGACGAATGGGTGGTGGTATCCCTGCAATCCGGGCGCAGCAGCATCCTGGCCTACAGCGGGCCCCGGGCGGAAAACTATCAGCGGCGCTTCGCTGCCGATGTCGCGCCGCTGCAAAACGAAATGACGGGGAAGCAGCTGGCGATCGGCGACTTTGAATTTGCCCCCGACGCGGCGGGCACCCATTTCGACGCCTGTCTTCGCCTGGGGGCGGCCAGCTACCTGATCTGCAATCACACGACGAAGTCGATGGCGCAGATCCGCCAGAGCCCGAACTGGCTTGCGGCCCAGAAGCCCTTTGTGGGACTCAGCGAGAAGATCCGCGCCGATCCGCTGGAGTGAGGACGAGGATTCGGGCGGACGTGCGTTCGGCCGGAGGCCTGGCGAAGGGCCGCTATCGAAAAGGGACTAACGCATGGAAGCGAGCCGAGGTGGCACCGCTTGTCCCCAAGCGGTTTGGGCGCGTTTGGATAACGCGCGCCACCACGGTAAAAGCACACTCCTCAGGCCAGCCCTTCGTAGAGGAACCAGGCGTAGGCGGCGGTGAAGATCCAGCCGGCCCAGCGGGGAAGCCCGCCAAACGCGAATAGAAAAATCGCGTGGGCGGCCGCGGCGCCGAGCAGAACCAGGAGGCCGGTCATGAACATTCCTGGCACGGCGACGGGCGCAAACACCGCGCACAGCCCCAGGCCAAGCGGAATGCAGATGTGACCGTCGCCGACCTGCGAGCTGTAGACGATGTCGGGGCGGCGTTTCCAGCCCCAGTAGAAGGCGAGCAGCGCGTTGGGCAGGACCATGAGCCAGCCACTGAGCCAGCCGAGATGACTGGCGTTCACAAAGCCGCCGTGTTGCTGCGAGAGCCAGGTGACCAGCCAGTCGATGCTGACATAAATTCCGTAGGCGCAGACAAGGACGATGCCGACGTCGAGGTAGAAGAGCGCGCTGAACGAAGCGCGCCGCCGGACGTTGTGCTTGCGGACGTCGTAGACCTGAAAGCACTGCCAGAAGGCAAAGAGCCCGATGAGAATGAACCCATCCTGCCGGTCGAGCCGGCCATCCTCGCCGAGCACCCAGGTCGCCCCGGTGAAGAACAGAACTGCGACCAGCGTCAGCAGCACGGAAAGACGGCGGATTTGGGGCTCAACATCAGCACCGGCTTTGCTGGACCGGCTCCGTCGGCCGGCGCGCGCCGCTGCTGGGGAAGGCACCAGTGCGAGTCCCCAAAGGAGCGCCGGCAGACCCAGGATCAGGGTGAGATTGGTGACGTTATTGACGAGGCAGTTGGTCAACACCTCCTTGGCGGGGCCACCGCGGGCGACGACCAATCCGACAAAGATCAGATTCCCGAGCCCCGAACAGTAAGGCATGATGATCGTCCCGAGGGCGGTGCCTTCGAGTCCATGATCGAGCATCGCTTCGAGCCGCCACATCATCAGCAGCGAGACGATCAGGAATACCCCGACGTAGGTCCACACGCTGGTCAGGCCGAGCGAGTCGATGAGGTCAGGCATCGTCCCGATTGTGGGGAAAGCCGTGGCCAGGCGTCAATGATCGCGGTTTCCGCCGGCGGCAGCCACGGGCCCATGACTTCCAGCCTATTCCCTTTCGCGGCATTCTCTGATAGGCTGGCGCGATGAAACCCCAGCAGGAAAGCGTTTACCGGCGCGGCGGCGTCTGGGCGTTTCTGGCCGTGTTCGTTGCCGTTTACGTGCAGGTGTTCATCTATGCGCGGGGGCCCTGGTTGAGCTGGCCCAACGGACTGTTTGTCGGGCTGGGCGGGATCTATTTGTGGGCGGGCACGGCCTGGCCGTTTTGGACCAGCCAGCGGGCGGCGAGTCTCGTGCGCAAGCTCTGGTATGTGGCCCTGCAATTGCCGCTGGTGTCCCTGCTCCTCTTCCTCAGCCCGGTGCCGGGAAACATCGGGTTGCTCGTCCTTCCGTTGGTCAGCCAGGTCGTGTTCATTCTGCCCTGGACATTGGCCGCATTGTTCTCGGCCTTGCTCTACCTCGTCGCCCTGGCGCACATCGCCGCACCGTTTGGCTGGCGGGAGGCCTGGACCGACAGCTTCGGATTTCTCGCGGCGTTTGTTTTCGTCATCGCGTTCAGCATCGCCGGCCGACGCGAGGCCGCCTCCCGCGAGGAGGCCGAGGCGCTGACGGCGCAGCTGGAAGACGCCAATCGCAAGCTGCGCGATGCCGCCACGCAGGCGGAAGAGCTGGCCGTGGCGCGCGAACGCAACCGGCTCGCCCGCGAGATCCACGATGGACTCGGCCACTATCTGACGACGATCGCCGTGCAGCTGGAAGCGGCGCAAGCCTTGCTGGGCGGATCGCCCTCGCCGGCTGCGGACGCGGTCAGGAAGGCCGGCAAACTCAGCCAGGAGGCGCTGGCGGATGTGCGGCGGTCAGTCGGAGCGCTTCGCGTCGACGCGCCCCGCCTGCCACTGGTGCATCAACTCGAACAGCTCGCGCTGGCCGATCCGCAGCTGATGGTCGCGGTCGTGGTGCGAGGCGCCATCCGCGATTTGGCTCCGGCCGTCGAACACGCGTTCTACCGCGTGGCCCAGGAAGGCCTGACCAACGTGCGCAAGCACGCCGGCTCCTCCGAGGTCCAGGTCATTGTCGACTATCAGGCGCCTTCACAGGTGCGGCTGGAGGTGGTCGACCGCGGCGGCGGGCCGGACGCGGGGGAACCAGGCGCGGGTTTCGGTCTCAACGGCGTGCGGGAGCGCATCGAGTTGCTGGGCGGTCGCATGGAGGCCGCGGCGCGACCGGGAGGCGGCTTCGCCCTGCGGGTGGAGGTGCCAGGATGAAGAAGCTTCGATTGCTGCTGGCCGACGACCAGGCGCTCTTTCGCGAGGGATTGCGGACGTTGCTCGGCCTGCAAGCGGATTTCGAGATTGCCGGCGAGGCGGCCAACGGAGAGGAGGCTGTTGCGGGCGTGCGGAGGCTGGCGCCCGATGTGGTGCTGATGGATTTGCGCATGCCTGTCCTGGGCGGAGTGGAGGCCACGCGACGGATCGTCGCCGAGGCGCCGGGCTGCCGCGTCATCGTGCTCACGACCTTCGAGGAGGACGAGGAGGTGTTCGCAGCGCTGCGAGCGGGGGCGGCGGGCTATCTGCTCAAGGCATCGCCGTCGGGAAAACTCTGCGAGGCGATCCGGCTGGCGGCCCGCGGCGAGTCGTTTCTCGAGCCGTCGGTCACCGCGAAGGTGATGGGCGAGTTCGCGCGGCTGAGTGAGCGGATCGTCCGCCGGACGGCGCCGCCGCTCGCCGAGCCACTTTCGGCCCGCGAACGCGACGTGTTGCGGTTGCTGGCCGAAGGCCGCAGCAACAAGGAGATCGCCGCGGACCTGGGCATTGCGGAGGGCACGGTGAAGAACCACATGAGCAACGTGCTCGGCAAGCTCGGGGCGCTCGATCGCACCCAGGCGGCGCTGCGCGCGCGGGAGCTGGATCTGATCTGAGACCTGAGATTGGGGCTCGCCGGGGAGCCTCGAACTCTCGGCGAAGGGCGGTGACGGCGCACCGCCCTGCCGATGCGGACCGAAGGAATGGGCGCGCCAGCGGGACCTTTGACCGACCTCCGCCGTGACCTCCGGCACATGCGCGGTGCGGCGGGATCCGCTAGGCTCGCAGCATGCAGATCCTTTGGAACGAGCTTTGTGTGACGGTGCGCCGGCTGGTGCGGACCCCGGGCTATTCCCTGACCGCGATCGCCGTGCTCGCGCTCGGCATCGGCGCAAATACCGCGATGTTCTCGCTGCTGCACTCGGTGTTGCTCAGTCCGCTGCCGTACGCGGCGCCGCAGGCGCTGGTGGGTTTCGAGGCGGTCAACCGGCCGCGGGGAATCAGCCAGCTGTCGCTGTCCGTCTCCGATTTCCGGGATTTCAACCAGAGCAGCAAAGCGTTTGAGGCGCTGGCGGCGTACCGTCCGAATTTCTTCAATTACGCCTCGCCCGGGGAGCCGGCGCAGCAGCTGGCGGGCGGACTGGTGACCCCGGGGTTCCTGGCGGTGTTTGGCGTGAAGCCGGTGCGCGGCCGGGGATTTGCCGAGACGGACTTCAGCAGCGCGTCGTCGTCGGTTGTGATCCTGAGTCATGCAGCGTGGCAACGGGTGTTTGGCGGGCGCGCGGACATGATCGGCCGCACCCTGTTGTTGAACGAGCAGCGGCACGAGGTCATCGGCATCATGCCGCCGTCGTTCCAGGAACCGGCGTTTGCGGACTGCTGGGTCCCGTTCCCGGAGGAGGCGCCGGAATATTTCGCCCGCGACTCCCGCTTCTGGACCGTGGTAGGCCGCCTCCATCCGGGCGTCACCGTCGGGCAGGCGCAGGCCGAGCTGACGGAGATTGCCCGGCAGCTGGAGCAGCAATATTCCGAGACCAACAAGGATTGGAGCGTGCGGCTGACTCCGCTGCTCGAACTGCGGATCAGCGGGGTCCGCCGGTCACTGGCGTTGTTGATGGCGGCGGTGGGCCTCGTGCTGGCGATCGCGTGTTTGAACCTGGCCAACCTGGCGCTGGTCCGCGCGACGTCGCGGCTGCCCGAGATGGCGGTGCGGCTCGCCCTGGGCGCCCGGCCGGCGGATCTCGCCCGGCAAATGCTGGGCGAAAGCGTCGTCTTGGCGGTAACCGGCGGCGTGGTCGGCTGCGGGTTGCTCGCGGTCGTGCTGCCGGCGATCGTGCGGAGCCTCCCGCCGACGTTGCTGCCGCGGGCGCATGAAGTCACGGTTAGCCTGCCGGTGGTCGGATTCACCCTGGTTGTGTCGGTGCTGACCGGACTCTGTTTCGGGGCGCTGCCGGCCTGGCAGCTGGCGCGGGCCAGTGTGAGCGACGTGCTGAAGCGAGGCGGCGGCCGCAGCGGCAGTGCCTCCGGCGGGCGGCTGCAACCGGTCCTCGTCGGCGGGCAGATCGCGCTTTCGCTGATGGTGCTGGCCGGCGCCGCGCTGCTGTTGCGGAGTTTCTGGAACCTGCAGCAGGCCGAGGCGGGGTTCCGACCCGAGGGGGTGAGCACGCTCCGCATCGCGCCGGCCCCGTCGCGCTACGAGACCAACGCCGAACTGGCCCAGTTTTACGATCGTCTGATCGACGCGCTGCAGGCAGCGCCCGGCGTCGACCAAGTCGCCATCGACGCGAGCGCGCCACTGACGGGCATCACGCTCCCCTTTCCCGTCTGGGTCTTCGGCCGGGAACGGCGCGATGGGGATGCGGCGACGGCGGTCTACAATCCGGTGAGCGAGCGGTTCTTCTCGCTGCTGCAAATTCCGCTGCAGCGGGGCCGGCTGTTCAGCGAACGAGACGGAGGCGACGGCACGCCGGTGGCCGTGGTGAACCAGGCCTTTGCGCGCCGATTTTTCCCGGGCGAGGACCCGGTCGGACGGCGGATCCTGCTTTTGCCATGGGTCTCGAACCAGTATCGCGAAATCGTCGGCGTCGTCGGCGATGTCCGCCAGGACAGTCTGGCGGAGGCGCCGCCGGCGCAGGTTTACGTGCCGCAAAAGCAGATGCCCTGGATTTTCACGACGCTGCTGGTCCGGCTGCGCCCCGGCATGTCGGGCCCCCTGCCGCTGGTTCGCGCTACGCTGCAACAAATCGAGCCGACCCTGCCGGTGGAGCTGACCACCATGGCGGCCAGCCGGCGACAGCTGACCGCCCAACCCATGTTCTATGCGGTCCTGCTCGGCGGGTTTGCTGCCGTGGCCCTCGTCCTGGCCGGGCTGGGAGTCTATTCGAGCATGGCGTATTTGGTCGTGCAACGGACGCGTGAAATCGGCATCCGGCTGGCGCTGGGGGCGACTTCGGCGGGCGTGGTCCGGCATTTTTTGTGGCGGTTCGGCGGATCGGTGATGGCCGGCGTGGCGGGCGGAATCTTGGGCGCGTGGCTGCTGGCGGGGGCCCTGCGGGGATTGCTGTTTGGCGTCGCTCCGCGCGATCCCGTCACGCTTTCGCTGCTGGCGCTGGCGCTCCCCCTCGTGGCGTTGGCCGCCTGCGCAGTGCCGGCATGGCGGGTGGCCAGGCGGCCGCCGATCGCCGCGCTCCAAGCGGAATGACCGATCTCTATTTCCCATGAAAACGACACGATACCTACTGCTCGCGGCCTTGCTGGCTGCGCAATCAATGAACGCCGAGTCGGCCCCGGCCGATTCGCTGGCGGCGGCGTCCGCCGCCCTCGAGAAAGGCGACCTGGCGACGGCGGAATCGCTCGTGGCGCCCCTGGCGCAAGGCGAGGCCGTCCGGGCAGAGGCCTGCGCCCTGCTGAGCGATGTTCGGCTGAAGCAAAAGCGGGTCAAGGAGGCGATCGAACTCCTCGAACGAGCGGGGAAGATCGCGCCCGCGGTCGCGAGTTATCAGTCCCGGCTGGGCGAGGCCATTTCTCTGCGCATCGGGGAGGTGAATTTCATGCAACAGGCCATGCTTGCCGGCCGGATGCGCGATGCCTTCAAGCGCTCGGTGGAAATCGATCCCGATCACGTCCCCGGCTACATCGGCCTGTCCCGCTATTACCGGAATGTCCCGGCCATCGCCGGAGGCAGCCTGGAAAAGGCGATCGTCTATGCCGAAGAGGCCCGGAAGCGCGAGGTCTTTGCGGGCACGCTGGAGCTGGGGTTCATCGCCGAGCAGCAAGGACGACTCGATCAGGCCCTCGGGTATTACGGGGAGGCGCTTCGCCTGCATCCCGATCAAGCCTGGCTGCACGAGCAGATGGGTCGCGTGTTGGCGAAACTTGGCCGTCCGTCCGGCGCGCGCGCCTGCTTCGAGAAGGCGATCGAGCTCGATCCAAAGCGGGAGTCGGCTCGGCAGGCATTGGCGTCCCTGCCCGCGACCTGATGGGGGCGGGAATCGCCCCACGCAATTTCTGGCCGGCGGCGCAAAATTCCTGTAACTTTGGGCCGCCAGCTGGGTTCTCCTGAGTGCAACCCCTTCTTTTCCGTCATGAAAACCTACCTCCCGCTGATCTTTGGTTTCGGGTGGCTCTTCGCTGCCCCCGTCCTCCTCAACGCCACCGTCGAACGCACGGTCGAAAAGACCTTTGCGGTCCAACCGGGTGGCACGCTCAAGGTCGAGACCTCGGGTGGCAACATCAGCGTGGAGCCCGGCGCCGGTGATACGGTCAAGGTCGTGGCGAAGGAGAAGATCCACGCGGGCAACGAAGCGGAAGCCGATGAAAGGTTGAAGGATCTGACGCTGACGATCGAGCAGCAGGGCAACGACGTCACCGCCATCGCCAAGTATCACGGAGGCGCCAGCGGCTGGTTTGGAAATTCGCGCGTGCAGGTCAGCTTTGTCGTCACGGTACCGAGCCATTACAGCACCGACCTTCACACCTCGGGCGGCAACGTCACCGTCGGGGATCTTGCCGGCCGGATGCAGGCGCGCACGAGCGGCGGAGACATCAGGCTCGGCAATATTGACGGCACGGTTGACGGCAGCACTTCCGGAGGAAACGTGGAGCTCGGGTCCTGCACCGGCGACACCCGGCTGCAGACGTCTGGGGGGAATGTCCGGGCGGACAAGATTGTCGGCAAGGCCGATCTGGGCACCTCGGGCGGCGACGTCGTCGCCAAACTCGTGGAGAATGTGCTGTCGGCGCATACCAGCGGTGGCAATGTGGAGGCGGGGATCGGCGGAGCGGTCAAGGGCGACTGTTCGCTGGAGACCTCGGGCGGCGACGTGAGAGTCACCGTCGACAAGGCGGCCGCGTTTCGGCTCGATGCTTCGACCAGCGGCGGCGACGTCCGGGCCGATGGGCTCACCATCACTCTCGGCGACGGGGGCTCCGGCCGAAGCCATCTTTCCGGCGATGTCAACGGCGGCGGCCCGGTGCTCAAGCTGCGCACTTCGGGCGGCAGCATCCGGGTTGTCACCCGATAGTTTTTTCAGTCGATCGGTTGTGGGCGGGCCGGCCGGGAAACCGACCGGCCCGTTGGTTGATCGGATCGGACATCGGCCGTGCTCATTTCACACCGATTTTGCCGGGCTGTCGCAGAATTGTGACGAAGAGGGTGTATCCGAGTCTTCACATGAGCGCCTTTTCCCCTCCGATAATGCGGATTGAGCCTTCTGACGATTCGTGCGGAACTGTGCTTTTGTTCTGCACCGAACCCGGCAACGACGTGACGGTGTCGACCGGGGCCGAGCCCGGGAGTTTCCGCTGGTACGAGCAGGATTCGGGCGACGACCTGGCCGACGAGATTCTGGCGTGGGCCTCCGCGGAGGAGGCGACCCGGCCGCTGGCCGCCGCGGGTCCGGCCGGAAGAACCCTGTAGCCGGGGTCGCCGACTCCGGGCCGGCCTCGGCGAGTGCCGGCTCCATCGCCTGCGCCGTTTCTTGAGCGCAGGGCGGGACAGGTT
>Ga0265323_10000593_pt1 | contig 19906 bp, 16 predicted proteins | sample 41225metaG_FD_193580 | JGI IMG/M metagenome (GOLD analysis project Ga0265323, IMG submission 193580) | Rhizosphere microbial communities from Carex aquatilis grown in University of Washington, Seatle, WA, United States - 4-12-25 metaG | ecosystem: Host-associated > Plants > Roots > Rhizosphere...
AGGGAATCCTGTTCGATGTCACCGAACGCCAGCGGGCGGAGCAGGCGCTGCGCGACAGCGAGGAGCGTTACCGCCAGCTTTTTGAGCTGGAGTCCGACGCCATCGTCCTCGTGGACAGGGAGACTCATCGCTATGTGGATGTCAACCGGGCCGCGCAACAGCTCTACGGCTACAGCCGGGAGGAGTTTCTCCAAATGACGCCGGAGGATGTTTCCGCCGAACCGGAAAAAACCAGAAATCATATAGACGCGGGCGATGTCCATGTTTCGTTTCGCTGGCATCGCAAAAAAAATGGCGAACGGTTCGCCGTGGAAATCAACGCCAATCAGATCATCCACCGGGGGCGTCCGACGGCACTGGTCGCCCTCCGGGACATCACCGACCGCCGGCGGGCGGAAGAGGCGCTGAAGGAAAGCGAAGCGCGATACCAGCGGATCACGGAGGCGATCACCGACTACATCTTCACCGTGCGCGTGGCGGACGGGCGCGCCGTGGAAACTATGCACGGCCCGGGCTGCCTGGCCGTCACCGGCTACCGGTCGGAGGAGTTCGCCAACGACCCGTTCCTGTGGTTTCGCATGGTGGCGGCTGAAGACCGTTCCAGGGTGGAAGAACAGGCGCGGCGGATTCTGGCCGGCGAAAACCCGCCGCCCATCGAACATCGCATCGTCCGCAAAAACGGGACGGTGCGATGGGTGAGAAACACCTTCGTTCCCCATCGTGATGAGCATGGCACTCTGGTGAGCTATGACGGTTTGCTCCAGGACATCACCGAGCGCCAACAGGCGGAGGAGGCGTTGCGCGAGAGCGAGGCTCGCTTTCGCCGCCTTTCCGAGGCAACGTTTGAAGCCGTCGCCATTCACAAGCGAGGTGTTCTGCTTAACGCCAATGACCAATACTTCGAGATGTTCGGGTACACCCCGGATGAACTGCTCGGAAAACAGGTGCTGCCGTTGACGGTCGCTCCCGAAACCTTGGCATACTTGATGAAACAAGTGGAGAACAGCGGCCTGGGACCGTATGAAGTCATTGGTGTGCGAAAGAACGGAACCAGATTCCCGATGGAAATTCGAGTTCGAGAAGGAGAACACGAGGGCCAAAGAATCAGGGTGGGAGCCATCAGGGACATCACCGAGCGCAAGCTGGCCGAGGCAACCATCGCCCGCGAACGCCAGTTGCTCCGCACCTTGATTGATCTGCTGCCCGAAACTTTTTATATCAAAGACCTGGACGGCCGTTTTCTGGTGGTCAACGAAGCCCTGGCGAAACAATGGGGCAAAGAGAATCCCTCCCAGATGCTGGGTTTGTCCGACACGGACCTTTTCCCCGCCGAACAGGCCGCCAAGTTCCGCGCCGAGGAGCTGAAGGTTATTGCCGGAGAGCCGGTCATCAACCGTGAAAGCATCTGCGTTTATTATGATGGCCGGGACCACACGGTGGTGACGAGCAAAGTGCCGTTTCGGGACAGCCAGGGCCGGATTTGCGGCCTGGTGGGCATCGGGCATGACATCACCGAGCGCAAGCGTGCGGACGAGGCGTTGCGCGCGAGCGAGGCGGAACTTAGCGCCATCCTCGAATCCACCGGCGATGGTATTCTGGCCGTGGACCGCAGTGGGGACAAGGTGATCAAAACCAACCGGCGGTTTGCCGAGCTTTGGCGGATTCCCCAATCCATCATTGATGCCGGAGATAACAGTGCCCTGCGGAATTTCGTGCTGAACCAGTTGGCCGATCCCGACGTGTTTTCGAAGCGGGTGCATGAGCTTTACGGCACGGACACGGTGGCCGTGGACACGCTGGTTTTCAAGGACGGCCGCATTCTTGAACGCTATGGCTTCCCGATGATGCTGGCCGGGGCGGTTATTGGCCGGGTGTGGTCCTTCCGCGACATTACCGAGCGCAAACGCCAGGAACGGGAATTGATTGAGAAAAGTACCGAACTGGAACGTTTCACCTACACCGTGTCGCACGACTTGAAAAGCCCGTTGGTGACGGTTAAGACCTTCCTCGGCTACCTGGAGCAGGACCTGGCCGGTTCGGACAAGGAACGGGTCAAGCAGGATGTGACCTACATGCACACCGCGGCGGACAAGATGGGCCAGTTGCTCGATGAACTGCTGAATCTGGCGCGCGTGGGCCGCAAAATGAATCCGGCCGAGCGGGTCACGTTCAAGGAACTGGCACAGGAGGCCGTCCGGCTGGTCGCCGGACGCATCAGCACGGGCGGCGCGGAGGTGCAAGTGGCCGATGCCGCCGTGGTCCTGGAGGGCGACCGCCCGCGCCTGACGGAAATCTGGCAGAACCTGGTGGAGAACGCCTGCAAGTACATGGGGAACCAGTCCAAGCCGCGGGTCGAGATCGGGGTCGAGCAGCGCGGATCGGAGATGGTGTTTTTCGTGCGCGACAATGGCGCGGGCATTGATCCGCGCTACCAGGCGAGAGTGTTCGGTTTGTTTGAAAAGCTCGATCCGAAAGGCGAGGGAACGGGGATGGGACTGGCTCTGGTCAAGCGAATCGTCGAGATTTACAAGGGACGAATCTGGGTCGAATCTCCGGGGCTGGGGCAGGGCGCGAATTTCCTGTTCACTTTGCCCGAAGCGGTTATCCTCAATCCGGAGCAATCGTCGTAAAGCGAATTGTCATGGGAAAACCTCCTTTACGTTTGTTGATCGCGGAAGATGAAGCGGCCCACATCACCGCCATTCAGCGCGCCTTTGAAACCGACGAACCCGGAACTCAAATCGAGGTGGTGGGTTCCTTGCGGGAATTCCGCCAGCGCAGCACCGCCCATTCGCCGGACCTTGCCTTGCTGGACCTGAACCTGCCGGATGGACGCGCGGTGGAGATCCTGTCAGATCCGCCCGAGGCCGGCCCGTTTCCCATCATGGTGATGACGAGCTATGGCAACGAGCAGTTGGCGGTGGAGGCGATCAAGGCGGGCGCCCTGGATTACGTCGTCAAGTCCGCGGAAGCCTTTGCGACGATGCCGCGCACGGTGGAGCGCGCCTTGCGCGAATGGAAGCTGCTCACCGAACGCCGGGAGGCCGCAGCCGCGCAAAAGCAATTGATTGCCCAACTGGAGGAGGCCCTCTCGAAGGTCAAGACCTTGAGCGGCCTGTTGCCCATCTGCTCCGCCTGTAAGAAAATCCGCGACGACCGGGGCTACTGGAGCCAGGTGGAAGGCTACATTCAGGAGCATACCGACGCCCGATTCACGCACAGCTACTGCCCGGAGTGCGCCCGGAAGTTCCTCGCGAAAGTGGATCGCGGCAGTCCAAACACCCAATGACGACATTAACCAGCGTGCCAACCCGGGTGGCGGCGGGCATCCTGCCGCCGGATGATGGATGACAAACAGGCCGCCACCGGCTAAATATAAATCAGCACCATGAACTTGCCCGAGCCAACCGAGCGCCGCACCGAGTGGGGCCTGCTGCTGATCTTCGCCAGCCTGTCATTGGGAATTGTCGCGGGCGGCACCTTTTACTACCGTCACTACGAGCGGCAATTCCGCACCGCCGCCGAGCGCCAGCTTGCGGCCATCGCGGAACTGAAAGTCGGCGAGCTGGCGCAATATCGCAAGGAGCGATTGGAAGACGCCGCCATCTTTTTCAATAACACCGCTTTTTCCGGGCTCGTGCGGCGCTTTTTCGATCACCCGGAGGACGCGGACGCGCAACAGGAGATTCAGCAGTGGACGGACAAATTGTTGGCGACCGATCAATATGACCTGATTCGTCTTTTGGATGTTCAAGGCGTCACCCGCCTGTCGTCGCCGGCCGCAGCGCCGCCGGTGTCTTCCATTGTTTCACAGCGCATTCCTGAAATCTTGCGATCGGGTCGGGTGACTTTCCAGGATTTCCACCGGAACGAAAACGATCGGCGGGTCTATCTGGACATCCTGATTCCCCTTTTCGACGAACAGGATGCCAGCCGGTCACTGGGTGTTTTCTATCTGCGCATCGACCCGGAAAAGTATCTTTATCCCTTCATCCAGTGCTGGCCCGTGCCCAGCCAGACGGCGGAGACGCTGCTCGTCCGGCGGGACGGCAACGACGCGTTGTTCCTAAATGAACTGAAGTTCCATACCAACACCGCTCTCAACCTGCGTATTTCCCTTAAAAACACCAACCGGCCCGCGGTGAAAGCCGTGCTGGGACAGACGGGCATTGTGGAAGGTACGGATTATCGCGGGGCGCCAGTACTGGCGGACCTTCGGGCCATTCCGGACTCGCCGTGGTTTCTGGTGACGCGCACGGATACTGCCGAAGTGTTCGCGCCGATGAGGAACCGGCTCTGGCAGGTGGTCGTCATGATCTGCGTTCTGCTCTTCGGTTCGGCAGCTTGTATTGGTCTGGTCTGGCGGCGGCAGCGGGCCCGTTTCTACCGCGCGCAGTATGAGTCGGCGGAGGCGCTGCGGGAACGGGCCAAGGAATTGAACTGCCTCTATGCCATCGCCGACTTGATTGAGAAAGAGAACAGCCTGGAGAGGATATTACAGGGCAGCGCTGATATCATGCCGAAGGGCTGGGTCCATACTGAAATCGCCTGCACGCGCATCATTTTTAAAGAGCGACAATATCAAACAGGAAATTTCCGTGCCACTGACTGGCGGCAGTCCGCCGCCCTCAAGGTGGATGGCCAGCCGGTCGGCATGATTGAGATGTGCTACCTAGAAGATCGGCCCATCAGGGACGAAGGGCCGTTCTTAAAGGAAGAGAGAAACCTGATCAACGCGATCGCCGAACGTCTGGGCAGGGTTGCCGATCGCACGCAGGCGGAGGAAAAGATCCGCCAGTTGTCCCGGGCGGTGGAACAGAGTCCCGCCTCGATCGTCATTACCAATCCCGCCGGCGACATCGAATACGTCAATCCCAAGTTCATCGAAGTCACCGGTTACACATTGGCGGAGGCCCTGGGCAAAAATCCGCGCATCTTGAAATCCGGCGAGATGAGCCCGGAAGCCTACGGGGTGCTATGGCAAACCATCGCGGCGGGCAAGGAATGGAGCGGCGAATTCCACAACAAAAAAAAGAACGGCGAGCTTTACTGGGAAAGCGCCTCCATCTCGCCCATCCGCGACCTCGCGGGCCGCGTCACTCATTACGTGGCCGTCAAGGAAGACATCACCGCGCGGAAACAAACTGAAGCCGAACGCGACACGCTCATCAAAGACTTGCAAGACGCCCTTGCCAGCGTGAAGTCGTTGAGCGGGCTGCTGCCCATCTGCGCCAGTTGCAAAAAAATCCGCGACGACCAGGGCTATTGGAGCCAGGTGGAGAGCTACATCCAGAGCCACTCCGATGCCACCTTCACCCACGGCATATGCCCGGATTGCATCAAGAAATTGTACCCGGACCTGGCGGAAGGCGGCCTCGGCGGCTCATCCAAGGAGACAAAAAGACCTTGATCTGGCACCCCAAACTCCCGGCTGGAAGCCTGCCGCTACGCCGGCGGCGGGCGGCATACCTTTCGTTTGGTATCCCGAAAAACGGCTCATAAACTGCTGTATAAAACCTTGGAGACCACATTATGATTAAAGGAAGTCCAGTCACCATTTTGCTCGTGGAAGACGACCCGGCGCACGCCGAGATCGTGCGGCGCAATCTGGGAAGCTTTCGCGTAGCCAACCGCATTATTCACGTGGAAGACGGCCAGGCGGCGCTGGACTATCTCTTCCACCATGACGCCTATGCCGATCCCATGACCAGTCCCCGGCCGAACCTGATTCTCCTGGATCTGCGCCTGCCGAAGGTGGACGGGATGGAAGTGCTGCGCCGGATCAAGGAGGATGAAGAACTGAAGACCGTCCCAACGGTTGTGCTAACGACCTCGGGCGCCGAAATGGACATGGTTAACGCCTACACCCATGGCGCGGGGAGCTACCTGGTGAAGCCGGTGGATTTCGAGAAGTTCTCCAAACTGATGGAAGCCTTCGGCTTCTACTGGCTGGCGTGGAACCGGTTTCCAGAATGAACGCCGGCAATCCCGACCGCACATGAGGCAGCCAAAAAACAATCACTCGGTACCGGCGGGCATCCTGCCTGCCGTGGCCGGCGGCATCCCTGCCGTCCCGGCTGCAATCACTTAACCGCCGTGAAAAAGAAACAGAAACCCATGCTCGTCTTGCTGGCGGAAGATGATTCGGCCCACGCGACAGCCATCCAGCGTGCCGTCGAAGCCGGCGGGTCGGAGTTTGAGGTCAGGGTCGTCGGCACGCTGCGGGAGTTTCGCAAGAGCAGCGTGGACCGGCCGCCGAACATCGCCGTGATGGATTTGAACCTGCCGGATGGCCGCGCCACGGAGGTGCTGACCTGTCCGCCGGAGGCGGGACAGTTCCCCATTTTGGTGATGACGAGTTATGGCAACGAACAGGTGGCGGTGGAGGCAATCAAGGCGGGCGCGCTGGAATACGTGGTGAAATCCCCGGAGGCCTTTGCCGAGATGCCGCACACCATCACCCATGCCTTGCACGAATGGAACCTGCTCCAGGAGCGCAAGCGGGCGGAGGAGGCGCTGGAATTTAAAAATATCATTCTCACCACGCAGCAGGAGGCCTCCCTTGACGGAATTCTTGTGGTGGATGAAAACGGTGAAATCATATCCTTCAACCGCCGGTTCGTTGAAGTATGGGACATTCCTTCGGCCATCGCGGAATCCAAATCGGATGAGCAGGTGCTGCAATCGTTGAAGAAAAAACTGGTCAATCCCGGGGAATTCGTCGGAAAGCTGGAACAACTCCACCAGGACCGGACTGAAATAAGCCAGGATGAGATCGCCCTGAAAGATGGCCGGACGTTCGACCGCTATTCAGCTCCGATGCTCGGCGAAAGCGGAAAGTATTACGGCCGGGTGTGGTATTTCCGCGACATCACCGAACGCAAACAGGCGGAGGCGGAGCTTCAACTGTCGGCGCAGAAGCTGTCATTGCATATCCAGCAGACCCCGCTGGCGGTCATCGAATTCGACCTCGAGGGACGGGTGCGACAGTGGAACCCCGCGGCGGTCGCGATGTTCGGGTTCTCCCGCGAAGAGGCCATCGGACAATATTGGAGTTTCATTGTACCCGCCGCGATTCATAAACAACAGGAAGGGGTCTGGAAGGCAATCGTGGGACAATGCGGCGGCAAACGGTCCACCAATGAAAACATCACCAAGGACGGCCGAAAGATCAATTGCGAGTGGTTCAACACCCCGCTGGTCGGCCCGGCCGGCCGGACCATCGGCGTGGCGTCATTGATTCAGGATATCACCGAAAGCAAAAAGGCGGAGGTGGCGCTGCGGGCCAGTCAGGAACGGCTAAGACAGATCTTCGAGGCCAGCCCCAACGTCACTTCGGTGTTTCGGATGGAAGGTCCGGATTTGCGGCGGACATGGGTCAGCCCCAACCTGGAACGCTTGTTCGGTTACACTGTCGAGGAGGCCCTGCAACCGCATTGGTGGAGCGCGCATGTGCATCCTGAAGACGTCACGCGCGTGATTACCAACTCGAGCCGCATTCTGGCCCGCGAACACATTATCCACGAATATCGCTTTCTTCGCCGGGACGGCAGTGTGGTGTGGATTCACGATGAGGTGCATCTGCTGCGGGATGCCACCGGCCAGCCGCACGAGGTCGTGGGCGCGTGGACGGACATCACGGAGCGCAAGGAACTGGAGACGCACTTGCTGCGCACACAGCGGCTGGAAAGCGTGGGCCGGCTGGCCAGCGGCATCGCCCATGACCTCAACAACATCCTCGCGCCCATGCTCATGGTGCCCCCGCTGCTCCGCGAGGTCGTCAAGGATCCGGAATTGCGAAACATGCTGGACCTGGTTGAAACCAACGCCCAGCGCGGCAGCAACATCATCAAACAATTGCTCACCTTTGGCCGGGGCATGGAAGGCGAGCGCGTGCCCTTGCAACTTCGCGCCCTGGTCAGCGAAATGTCAGGCATCATCCGGGAAACCTTTCACAAAAACATCATCTCCCGGCGCGAGGCGCCACCGGATATCTGGCTGGTGAACGGCGACGCCACCCAGTTGCATCAGGTCCTGATGAACCTGTGTGTCAACGCCCGCGACGCCATGCCCGAGGGCGGCACGCTCACCCTTAAATTGGAGAATCAAGATTTCGATGAATCGTTCGCCCGGATGACCCCCGGCGCCCGGCCGGGACGTTACGTGTGCTTGAGCGTGACCGATACCGGGGAGGGAATCGCGCCGGAGCATCTGGACAAAATCTTCGATCCTTTTTTCACCACCAAGGAACTGGGCAAGGGGACGGGGCTGGGCCTGTCCACCGTGCTGGGAATTGTGCAGAGCCACGACGGGTTCATTCAGGTCCACAGCCAGCCCGGGCGCGGCACGGAGTTCAAGGCTTACCTGCCCGCCAGCGAGGCGGCGGAAGCCCAGCCGGCCTGTGATCCGAACCAGCCGCTCCCTCAAGGCGGCGGGGAACTGGTGCTGGTGGTGGACGACGAGAGCAGCGTGCGGCAGGTGACGCGGAAACTCCTGGAGCGCAATGGCTATCGCGTCATCGAGGCGGCCGAGGGAGCGGAGGGGATAACCCAGTATGTGGCGAACCAAAAGGATGTGCAGGTGGTGCTGACGGACCTCGCGATGCCGATCATGGACGGCCCGGCGTTCATCCGGGTGCTGCGGCGATTGAACCCGCACGTCCGGGTCATCGCGATGACCGGATACCAATCCAAGTTGAGCCTGCCCGCCGATCTGGGTGTGCTGGGCGATGCCCACCTGTCCAAACCGTTCACCGGGCCCGTGCTGTTGCAGACCTTGCAGCGCGTGCTCCATCCGGAAGCCCCGCCGAAAGTTTGAGCCGAAACCGGCTTCACTGCTCGACAAACCGGCATTATTTCCTAAATTGGATGCAATGTCGTCTGCCAGCCAGCCATTGATCATTGCCGGACGGAGTTTCCGGTCGCGGCTCATCATGGGCACGGGAAAATTTTCCTCGCCCGAAGCCATGCGCGATGCCCTCGCCGCCAGCGGCGCGGAAATGGTCACCGTCGCCCTGCGCCGCGCCGATTTGAGCGGCAAAAAAGATCCGTTCGCCAACATTCTGGAATTCATTGATCCGAAAATATATCTGCTGCTGCCCAACACCAGCGGCGCGTTGAATGCCGATGAAGCCGTGCGCCTCGCGAAACTCGCCGCCGCCGCCGGTCTGCCGAAATGGGTCAAACTCGAAATCCATCCCGACCCGCGCTATTTGCTGCCCGACCCGGTCGAGACGTTCAAGGCGGCCGAAATTTTGGTGAAGGACGGTTTCACCGTTTTGCCGTACATCAACGCCGACCCGGTTCTCGCCAAGCGGTTGCAGGACGTCGGCGTGGCCACCGTGATGCCGCTCGGCTCGCCCATCGGGTCTAATCGCGGCATCCAGACGCGCGACCAGATCCGCATCATCATCGAGCAGGCCACCGTGCCCGTCGTTGTGGATGCCGGTCTCGGCGCGCCAAGTCACGCGGCGGAGGCGATGGAAATGGGCGCGGACGCCGTCCTGGTCAACACTGCCGTCGCGGTGTCGAGTGATCCGAACCGCATGGCCGTCGCGTTCAAAATGGCCGTTGAAGCCGGGCGCGCGGCGTTTGAAGCCGGACTTGGTGCCACGCAGGAAACCGCCAGCGCCACCAGTCCCTTAACGGCGTTTTTGGATTGAATTCAACCACGGATGAAACATCAATCAAGCCCTGTAGCCGTGGACGTCAGTCCGCGCATTCTAATCTTTGCTAAATCAGCGCCGACTTACGTTGGCGGCTACGGTAAAAATAAAATATGAACGCAAAAAATCTTACGGTTTCACGGGCGCGGCAAATCCTGGCGGCCGCGACCAGGACCCGTGTGCTGGTTCTCGGCGATGTGATGCTGGATCAATTCATCTGGGGCGGCGTGTCGCGCATTTCGCCCGAGGCGCCGGTGCCGGTGGTGGATTTTGAGCGCGAAAGTTTCATGCCCGGCGGTGCGGCCAACGTCGCGCGCAACCTCACCGCGTTCAACGTGCCCGTGGAAATTTTTGGCGCGATTGGCCGCGACGACGCCGGCCGCCGGTTGAAGACATTGTTAAACGAGCAGAAAATCGGCTGCAGCGGACTGGTGACGCATGCCGCGCGGCATACCAGTGTCAAAACCCGCGTCGTGGCGCACAAACAGCAAATGGTGCGCATCGACCGCGAAACGCGCGACCATTTGGACGGGCGTTTGACCGGCCGTTTGCTCGCCGGATTCAAATCAAAACTCCCGAAAGCCGCCGCCGTCATCGTCGGCGATTACGGCAAGGGCGTTGTGACGCAGCCGTTGCTCAACGAAATCAAAATGCTCTGCCGCGAGCGCGGCATCTGGCTCAGTTTCGATCCCAAGCCGGTGCATCATTTGAATTTGAGCAGCCTCTCGCTCGTCACGCCGAATCGCAAGGAGGCTTTCGAGCTGGCCAATTTGCCGGATGAAACGCGCCATGCGAATCCGCTGGCCGACAAAAATCTCATGCTCGTTGCGGAACGCCTGCTCAATGAACTGCGCCCGGTGGTGCTGCTGATCACGCTGGGCGAACTCGGCATGCTGCTCTGTCAGCGCGGGCAGAAACCGTTTCACATTCCGACCGTCGCGCAGGAAGTGTTCGACGTTTCGGGCGCGGGCGACACGGTCATTGCCACGTTCACGCTGGCCATCGCGGCGGGCGCATCGTCGGTCGAGGCGGCGATTCTTTCCAACCACGCGGCGGGCATCGTCGTCGGCAAAATCGGCACCGCCATAGCGACACCGGAGGAATTGCTGAAAAGTTTTTAACCACGGATAAACACAGATGGACACGGATAAAGCTGAGAATCAAATCCGTAATACAATCCTGCAACTTCGCGCACGGACGACAAAGATTTGGACTGCGGTGGCAGAGCGCAGCGGCGACACCGCTTTCCGTACGGCTGGTTGCGTCCAAAAGCGGCGTGGCGCTTCGCTTCCCGCCGCAGTCCAAAATATGTGGTTGCGGCCAAAGGCCACGTTAGGCTAATCCGTGTCCATCCGTGGTTCCAAAATGAATTCAACCAAAATCACCGCCGATGCGATTCGCGACATGAAAGCGCGCGGGGAAAAGATTGCCGCGCTCACGGCGTATGACTTCCCGATGACGAAGCTGCTCGACGAGGCGGGCATTCCGCTGATTCTCGTCGGCGATTCACTCGGCATGGTCGTGCTCGGCTATCCGGACACGACGCACGTGACGATGGCTGAAATGGAGCATCACGTGCGCGCCGCCGCCCGCGCCAAACCGCGCGCGTTGCTGGGCGCGGACCTGCCGTTCCGCAGTTACGAGACTGTGGCGGCGGCGGTGAAGAATGCGAAAAAGCTGGCCGCTGCGGGCGCGGAATTTGTGAAGGCCGAAGGCGGACGCGAAATCATCGAACCGGTCCGCGCGATTGTGGCTGCCGGGATTCCGTTTTGCGGGCACTTGGGCATGTTGCCGCAACACGTGCTGGAGGAGGGCGGCTACCGTGTCAAAGGCAAAAACGAGCCGGAGCATCAGGCGCTGCTTGCCGACGCGCGGGCGCTGGCCGACGCCGGCGCGTTCGCGATTGTGCTTGAACTCGTGACCCCGCCGGTCGCAAAGGAAATTACAGCGCGCATTCCCATTCCCACCATCGGCATTGGCAGTGGCGACGATTGCGACGGGCAGATTTTGGTGACGCTGGATTTGGTCGGGCTTTTTCCGTGGTTCACGCCGCGATTTGTGAAGCCGCGGGCGGCTTGCGCGGCGGAAATCAAAACTGCGATCACAGCCTGGAGAAATTCCATTGCGTCGGTCTGACGGTCATCCGCGACACCGGCGGTTCAAAAATCCTCCTCGTCCTCGAAATCTCTTTGAAAGAATCGAGAACGAGGACGAAAACGAGGGCGAAAAAACATTTGCTTCAACCAAACAACTTTTCACCGGTTGGATTGTTCATTAAAGTAGGTCACATGGAACTGGAATCATTGATTGAATCCGCGGCGGGCGGCGGCGCCAGCGATTTGCACCTGGAAGCCGGGATGCCGGCGGCGGTGCGTGTTCGCGGCGCCTTGCAGGTTTCCGGCGAAGCTGTTCCACCGCGGGCGCTGGCGGAAATCGCGCGCCGGCTCATCGGCGAGGAACAATGGCCCGTATTTTTGGAACGGCGCTCATTTGATTTGTCCAAAACCATCCGCGGCGTCCGCTGCCGGATCAACGTCATGCAAACGTCGCGCGGCATTGGCATGGCGGTTCGTTTGCTCAGTTCGTTCCAGGCCACGGTGGAAAAACTCAATCTGCATCCCGACCTCAAAAAGCTCGTCAAAAACACGCACGGCCTGATTCTGGTCAGCGGTCCGACCGGCAGCGGCAAATCATCGACCCTGGCGGCCTTGATTCAGGAAATCAACCTGACCGAAACCCGCCACATCGTCACGGTGGAAAGTCCGATTGAATACACCTTTCGCCCGCGGCGCTCCTACATCCGGCAGCGCGAAGTCGGGCGCGACACGCCGAGCTTCGAGCAGGCGCTGCTGGATGCGCTGCGCGAAGACCCGGACGTGCTGATGGTCGGGGAAATGCGCGATCCGGAAACGATGCGTCTGACGTTGAGCGCCTCCGAAACCGGCCACCTCGTCCTGGCCACGGTTCATTCATCGTCCTGCGCGGAAGCTTTGCAGCGCGTGGCGTCGGCCTTTCCGGCGGAAATCCAGGGCGCCGTTTGCGCGCAACTGGCGGATTGTCTCGTCGCGGTTATTTCGCAACGGCTCCGCTTCCGGCCGGACTTGAACATCCGCGTGCCCGAATGCGAAATTCTGGTGGCGACGCACGCGGTGAGAAATTTCATCCGCAACCGCGACTTTTTCAAAATCATCTCCGCCATTGAAACCGGCGCTGATCACGGCATGTGGGGTTTTCAACGTTATTGCAAATGGCTCGAGACCCGGACCAATTTGTTTGTTCCCGGTCCAAGTTCGGAGCCGCCGGACAGCGAACCGGCCGAAGCAACCCTTGTTGCCGCGCCGCTGCCGTCCGCCCCCGCCGCGCCCAGGACGGAAAAGAAAAGCAGGGTTGCGACGCCGGCTCCGGGCGCGCGTGAGGGCCAACGGATTGAAATCGAACCGGTTGAAGGCGAGTTTGGGAAAATTCTCAAGCGGCCGGAATAAAATGAACGGGTTCCTGAAATTCTTTTGGGTCGGCGGGATTTCGGCGCTTTTGATGGCGACGTCGTTTTGCGGCTGCGTCACCCGGTCGCAGGCCAATGTCCAGGCGCGGGCGGCTTATCTGGCCGGGCAGAAGGCTGCGTTGGCCAGCATCGCGGGGCAGGGACAGGGCATTGTCATTGTCGGCCCGGTGGAACATTCCAACGTCCCCTGGGTCGAAGGATTGACCCTGTCTCAAGCCATTGCGACGGCCAATTACACTGGTCGCCACAACCCGAAGACCATCACCATCACCCGTCAGGGCGAACAGGCCGTCGTTAGTCCGAAGGATTTGCTCAACGGCCACGTCGTGCTGCTGGAACCAGGAGATACCATCACCATCCGGGAATAGTTGGAAACATCGAACATTCAACATCCAACGTCCAACATCGAATGACTCCAGCTATGGACGTTGAATGTTGGATGGTCGACATTAAATCTTTTCCTGCTTAAAAATACTCCCGGGATGTTATACTTCACAAACCCAACTTTTAAGCCGTCTCTGGATTGGCTTGTGTTCATTTGGTTTTATGCGCGGCGGGCGGCGGCAATCAATTTGGTTCTAACCCACTCCATTTTTGCCATCCCGGACGATTTAACCGCTGCCACGATTTCGTCGTATTCTGGCGGAGAAACCCGCGTGGAAATGAACCTGCCGCGCTTTTCCTTTTTGGGAAGCATTGGGCGTCCAACTTTCGGCGTTTCAGTCACACCTTTTTTAATTTGGAATATTCAGCCAATGATAAATCACCAGCCATGCTATTGCCGTGAACAGCCCGGCTGCAAACGATAGTTTCATCTTCGCTCTTTTGATTCCTTTTTTGTAATTTTCAAATTCATCACTGTTTTCGATCTTGTATTGGGGACGTTCGGATTCGTAATAGTCCAGGAAAACAACTGACACAATCCATCCGATAAATCCGGCCAGTATGAATTCAATAAGAGTAATCATTTATCCTTTTTCCTTTTCGTCTTAGATGTCATCGTCTGAATACTGCTGCGCCAGCGTTAGTTGAAATAAATAACCGGGGTCTTTTTCCATACTGCTAGAGCATTCCAAAACTCCCGAAATGCGTAAAGACCGCTTTTCTTGTAAAATTGTGGTTATTCATGGCCTGTCCCCTCCCTGTTGTGGGTTTGTGAAGTATAACATCCCGAAAAACTTTTACCTTGGACAGCCAATGTCCAACCCCCTCTGCCAGAATGTCGCGCAAAGAAAGGTTCACTATGACAAACGCGACCGACAATCAACTGGAACTCGGTTTCAACGGGATTCAACCGCGTCCGAACGCGGCACGGCGTGAGGGGCGCATCGCCCGCGCGGGCTGGTGGTTTTCCCAGATGCGCGACATCGTGGAGCGCGCGATGGAAGCCACCGGCGAGCCGCGCCCGGAACAAATCTGGATTCCCGGCGCGAGCCGCGAAGTGAAGGTGTAATCAACCGGAGGGCGAGCTCTGCGAGCCCCTGAATTGATATGCGGATGGAATTGGGGGCTCGTGTAACTCGCCCCTCCGAAAAAATCAGGCCGGATAGCCGGCGCGCACAAAATTGCGGATCACGGCGATTTCCTCCTCGCCGGCGACGGTATGCGCCTTCATAAATTCGTGCCATTCCAGATGCAGTCCGGCGTCCTTGAGCAACGGAATCTGCCCGCGCACCTTGTCAATCGGAATCATGGGATCGCTCGTTCCGTGCGTCATGAGCAGGCGCTGCTGGCGCGCGACGGGCGAAAGTTCCTGCGCCAGTTTTTCCGCCTCATAAATCCAGCCGCTGATGCCGACGATGCCCGCCAAGCGATGCGGATAATGCAGCCCGGCTTCAATGGCCATCAGGCAGCCCTGCGAAAAGCCGCCGAACGTGATTTGCTCCGCGGGGAAACCTTTGGCGCGCAAATCGTCGAGCAGGTCGAACAACAATTTCCGGCTGCGCTGGACGCCGGGAACCATGTTGTCCAAATCGAACCACGAGTAGCCGCCGTAGTAGTCGTCCGGCGCGTTGACGAGCAGATAATTCAGCCACGGCAGGTTCATCGCCTCCGGGAACCAGCGCCAGCCGTCCGCGCTGTCACCCAGCCCGTGCAACATCACCATCAATCGCCGTGATTTTTTTTCGGCGGGAATCAATTCACTGTGCAACATAAAACCAAAAGCATGTTTGGCGGGCTTGGTTCCGTCAATGTCCAAACGAATCGAGATTTGATTGGTAGCAGCGGACGTCAGTCCGCTCTAATCTTTCTTGAAATCCCGCAGAAGTGAGCCGACTCACGTCGGCTGCTACAAATCATCAGGAAAAGGACTGATGGCTTATTCTTTGCCGGCCTCGCCGGTGGCTTTCAGCCGCGCGGCTTCCTGGTCCGCCCAATGTATCAATTGCTGGCGCTGGCCGGCGGTGAGCCGGGCTTCGGGGTGCATCAAAGTATATTTGGCGGGCGGCATGTCTTTGTAGTCCACTTCTTCACTAATCCGCTCCAGCCGTTTGGCCGCGCGTTCGGGCCAGGCCCGCGGCCATTCGGAAAAATTCAGCCGCTCGCGCCCGCGCGTGACATCGCCGGCCACCAGCCACGACACCGGCGCGATGTGGCTGTACCACGGCCATTGGGTTTCGTGGGAGTGACAATTGTAACAGGCCGTGTGCAGCAGGGCGGCGATTTCCGGCGGCGGCGCGTTGGTGGCCATCAAGTCGTGCCCCGGGGCGACCGGCGGGTTCGTGCGCGGCGGGTTCGCGAGCTGCAACAGCGCAAACACCGCGACAAGGGCGGCGAAAATCCATTTCAACTTTTTCTTCATTCCATTCTCTGACGTGCCAGCAATAAGAAAAGTTCCCTCGCGAAGCAAACTCCAAAGCGATGTTTCGGGTAATGCCGGGGTTTTGCCGGGAAAATGAGGTCAACGGCGCTTGCGTTGCGGTGCGGGGTTGGTAGATTGCGCGGCATCGAACCGCGACGTTCATTTTCAGCTTCGCCGGCGGAAACCGCATGGGTTTGGCTGGCTCTGATCGTGGCCTGGCTGGCCCTCTGTTTCCGTCTGGGGCACCTGCCGTTGATCGCCCCCGATGAAGGCCGCAATGCCGAGGTCGCCCGCGAAATGAAGGAATCCGGTGCCTGGCTCGTGCCCACCTACAACGGTCTGGATTATCTGGACAAGCCGGCGTTCTACTTTAAAGCCGTGGCCTTCTCGCTCGCGGCCTTTGGCAATAACGAAACTGCGGCCCGCATCCCGTCAGCGGCTTTTGGGATGGCACTGGCGGTCCTGGCCTTCGCCTTCTGCCGGAAAATTTACGGGACCCGCTGCGGCCTGCTGGCGGTAATCGTCGTCGTCACCACGCCGCTTTACGTGATGAATGCGCGCACGGTCATCTTCGACATGGCGCTCGCCTTTTTCGTCTGCGGCGCCATCTTCGCCGGCTACCTGGCGGAAGCAGCGGAAGGACGGACGCGGCGGAACTGGTATTTGATCGGAGCCGCATCGGCCGGCTTCGCCACGCTCGTGAAAGGGCCGATTGGTTTCCTGATTCCCGCGCTGGTGCTGCTCGTTTTCAACCGCGTCGAAGGCCGGCGCGGCGCGTGGCGGCGGTTGCTGTCGCCGCTGAACCTGCTGGTGTTCTTCGGCATCACGCTGCCATGGTTTGTGGGGCTTTGCCTCGCGCACCGGGACTTTCTTCATTACGGGCTGGTGGAAGAATCCTTCCACCGGTTCACCACGTCCAAGACTTTTCATCGTTCCGAGCCGTTTTATTTTTATCTGTTCATCGTCGCCGGGACGTTTTTCCCGTGGAGTCTCCTTCTGCCGGAGGCGGGCCTGGCGACGGTGCGGGAACATTGGGCGAAACACCGCGCCGACCGCCTTTGCCTGATCTGGTCGGTTGTGGTGGTGGTGTTCTTTTCCATATCCCAGTCCAAGCTGCCGGGTTACATCCTGAGCGTGACGGTGGCTTCCGGCATCCTCGTGGCGCGGTTGTTCGATGCGGCGCTGGTGAACCCGGATGGCCGGGCTGCGCGTCTTGTATGCCGTGCGACAGCGGCGTTGGCCGTCGTTTGTTTGCTGCTGGCGGTGGAGGCGGCAGTAATGCTGGGGATGTCACAGACGCACCTGCTGGCCAGACCCATGCGCATCCCGCTGGCCGACGCGGCCGCACTCGGCCGGGCGATGGTGCCGCTGGTGGTTGCGCTTGCAATATTCGGCGTCTTCGGGTCGGTGGCGCGTTGCCGGCGCAGCGTTCCGCTTTGCCTGCTTTGCTTCGCGCTCTTCATCCCGGTGGGCGCGAATGCGGGCATGGGTGTGATTGATGTGATTTTCGGCGCAAAGTCAGGCCGGCAAGTCGCCAGCCAGCTTTCGGCGTTGCCGGCGGGAACGGAACTGGCCTGTCTGGAATGCTTCCCGAACGGAGTGCCGTTCTATCTGCGCCGCACGGCGAAGCTTGTTTCCCGCGACGGTGGCGAACTGACCAGCAATTACATCATTTATTCCCTGAAAGAAGACCCGCAGTGGCCGAAACAAATCGTGCCGCTGGCGGATTTTGACGCCTGGCTGGCGTCCCGAAAAACCCCGGTTTATCTGATCGTTCGCGAGGGGAGCCGGAGCAAGCTGGAAACCATCGCCGCGGCCCGGGGTGCAGCGGTGCAAACCCTGGCCGCCGGTTATTGGGGCGCTCTACTGCCGGCGCCGGGAGGGCCCTGACTTATGTGCGGCATCTGTGGCAATGTTTCCCTAACCAGCCTGGTGGACCCAGAAGCGACCCGTCTCCGCGTGGAAGCCATGCTCCAGTCCCTGGCGCATCGCGGCCCGGACGACGTGGGCAAGATGGCCACGGAATCGGCGGTTCTGGGCGTGACGAGGCTGGCGATCCGCGGCCTGTCCGATGCCAACCAGCCAATTCTGGATGCTGGGAGCGGCGTGGCGGCTGTTTGCAACGGTGAGATTGACAATCATCGCGAACTGCGTCGCTGGTTGGCGGAGCGGGGCCGTCCGGTGCAGCGGGAAACGGACGTGGCGGTCATCCCCGGCATGTATTTGGAACTTGGCGAAGCATTCGCGAGCAAGCTCATCGGCGCATTCGCCATCGCGGTGTGGGATCCGCGCAACCGGCGGCTCACCCTGGCACGCGACCGCGCCGGGGAACGCCCGCTGTTTTATGCGATGAACGGAAGCGAGATCCTTTTCGCCACCGAGATTGCCGCCCTGGTGGCGCACAGCCGGTTGCCGGTGAACCTCGATCAAAAAGCGCTGCGAAAATACCTGCAGTTCGGAATCTTCCCCTCGCCGGACACGCCGTTCACTGAAATCCGGAAAGTCGCGCCGGGCGAATGGATTCAATTCGACGCAGCGGGTGTCCACCGGAAAACCTACTGGCGCTGGCAGATTCCGGAGACGGCCAAATCGCCGGCGTCACTCGAAGCGTTCGATCAAACATTCCGCGCAGCCGTCAGCCGCCAAAGCGACGTGGAGGTGGATTTCGGCGTCTTCCTGAGCGGCGGCATTGATTCATCGCTGGTTTCGGCGGTGGTCCGGTCGTTGCACCCGAAGCGTCCGTTAAAGGCCTACACTTTGCGTTTCGAGGAGGAATCGTTCGACGAAGGCACTTTTGCGGAGGCGGTGGCGAAGCAGTTGAAAATGGAGATGGTGACGGTGTGGGTCAAACCCGATGACGTGCGGGACGGATTGAAGTCACTCGTCCGCCTGGTGGGCGAACCGTTGGCCGACCCGGCGTGGATACCGGCGGCGTTGCTGGCCCGGCGGGCCGCCCAGGACATCAAGCTGGCACTCGTCGGCGAGGGCGCGGATGAATTGTTTGGCGGCTACCCGACTTACATCGGCGCGGGCGTGGCCGAACGCTTCGCCCGGCTGCCCGGCCCGATCAAGTCGGTCATCCGGCGCGCGGTGGAAGCGCTGCCGCCCAGCGAAAAGAAGGTGACGATTTCGTTCCTGCTGAAGCGTTTCGTGCAAGGCGCGGATTTGGAAGGCATTGCGCGGCACCAGCTCTGGGTTTCCAACATCGCGCCGCCGCTGCTGGCGCGGCTGGGCGTGATGCCGATGGACCTGGAGAATCGCGAGGCGGGCGCGGGCCATCTGCTGGACCGGGTGCAGCGGTGGGATTTGGAGACGCCGCTGGCTGAGGGGTTGTTGACCAAGGCCGACCGGGCCAGCATGAGTTCCGCCCTCGAACTGCGCGCGCCGTTTCTGGACGAAGCCGTGATGGAGTTTGCCCAATCGCTTCCCGCCGGGGAACGGGTGCGGGGATTCAAAACCAAGATATTTCTGAAACGCTACGCCCTGCGTTACCTGCCGGAAGCCATCGTGAACCGGCGCAAGCGCGGGCTCTCGGTGCCCATCGGCCGCTGGCTGCGCGGCCCGTTGCGGGAGTGGGCGTCCGCGACCCTGGAAAGCGGTCGGCTGGAACGGGTTGGGATTCACACGCCCGCCGCCCTGGATTTGTTCTCCGAACATTGTCAACGCCGGGCCGATCATGCCCGCGCCCTCTGGACCTTGCTCGTCCTCGGCGAATGGCTGGATTGGGTGGCTGCGGAAACCAATTCCCGCGCCGGCGAAGCTGCTCGGATTCGCGGAGAGTGACATTCAGGTTTTGATGTCCGTGGGCAAGCTGACGCCGCTGGGCGATCCAGCCCCCAATGCGCCGAAATGGTTTGCGGCGGTTGAGATGATTCGTCTCGCGGCTGATCAAGACTGGCTGCACAAGGCCACGAAGGAGATTGCAAAATACTGGAAG
>Ga0265323_10000594_pt1 | contig 19902 bp, 9 predicted proteins | sample 41225metaG_FD_193580 | JGI IMG/M metagenome (GOLD analysis project Ga0265323, IMG submission 193580) | Rhizosphere microbial communities from Carex aquatilis grown in University of Washington, Seatle, WA, United States - 4-12-25 metaG | ecosystem: Host-associated > Plants > Roots > Rhizosphere >...
CTGGTAGCCATCTTGTTGACCGTCTGCGAAACCGCGGCCGAGGTGCTGCCAAGGTAGTTGGCATCCCCGCTATACACCGCCGTGATGGAATGCGTGCCCGCCGCCAGAGCCGGAACCGTCAGCGTGGCCTATCCGCTGGCCGCGCTCGCCGTGCCGAGCGAAGTTGCGCCGTCCAGGAACTGCACCGTCCCGGTAGCCGAACTGGACGACAGCGTCGCCGTAAACATGACCGCCTGCCCCGCCGCCGACGGGTTCGCCGACGATGCCAGCGTCACGCTGCTAGCCATCTTGTTGACCGTCTGCGAATACGCGGCCGAGGTACTGCCAAGGTAGTTGGCATCCCCGCCATACACCGCCGTGATGGAATGCGTGCCTACCGCCAGGGTGGGAACCGTCAGCGTGGCCGATCCGCCGGCAACGCTTGCGGTGCCGAGCGACGTTGCGCCGTCCAGGAACTGCACCGTCCCGGTAGCCGAACTGGACGACAGCGTCGCGGTGAACATGACCGCCTGCCCCGCCGCCGACGGGTTCGCCGACGACGCCAGCGTCACGCTGGTAGCCATCTTGTTGACCGTCTGCGAAACCGCGGCCGAGGTGCTGCCAAGGTAGTTGGCATCCCCGCTATACACCGCCGTGATGGAATGCGTGCCCACCGCCAGAGCCGGAACCGTCAGCGAGGCCGATCCGCTGGCGATGGTCCCAGTGCCCAGAGCGGTTGCGCCGTCGAGAAACTGGACCGTCCCGGTAGCCGAACTGGACGATAGCGTCGCCGTAAACATGACCGGCTGCCCCGCCGCCGACGGGTTCGCCGACGACGCCAGTGTCACGCTCGTAGCCATCTGGTTGACCGTCTGGGTAGCCGCTGCGGTGGCCGTCAGGTAGTTCGCATCGCCGCTATACACCGCAGTGATGGGGTGGCTGCCCACAGCCAGGGTGGGAACCGTCAGCGTGGCCGATCCGCCGGCGATGGTCACCGTGCCGAGGGACGTCGAGCCGTCCAGGAATTGCACCGTTCCGGTAGCTGCCGCCGGGTTCATGATCGCCGTCAACGTGACGGCTTGCCCGGGGACCGAGGGGTTCGGCGAAGAAGCCAGTGCCAGGATCGGAGCCGTCTTATTGACCGTCTGCGCGATCGCGGCCGAGGTGCTGGTGGCGTAATTTGTCGAGCCGCCGTACACCGCCGTGACGGAGTGAGTGCCCGCCGTCAGGGTGGGATCCGTCAGCACGGCCGACCCGCCGGCGATGGCCGCCGTGCCGAGCGAAGTTGCGCCGTCCAGGAACTGCACCGTCCCGGTAGCCGCCGCCGGAGTCACCGCCGCGGTCAGCGTGACAGTTTGTCCGTAGATCGAGGGGTTGGGCGCCGAAGCCAGCACCACGCTGGTGGGCGCCGGGGTGATGACTTGCGCGTAGAGCAAGGAAGTGCCGCCAATGAAATTCGCGTCGCCGCCATACACCGCCGTTATGTTGTGCGTCCCCACCGGCAGCGCCGGGATTATCAGCGTCGCTCCCGTGCTGCCAAGCGGCGCCGTGCCCAGCACGGTCGCGCCCTCCATAAACTGCATCGTACCGGTGGCCAAACCCGTCCCGTTCGCCGCCGTCGGCGACACCGACACTGCGAGCGTCACCGGTTGTCCGTAGACCGCCGGAGTGGGCGAAGAAGACCAATTGACAGCCGATTGCGCCTGGTTGATGGTCTCGGCAATCGCGATCGAGGTGCTGCCGGCCGTGGTGGCATCGCCGCCATACACCGCGGTGATGGAATGCACGCCCACCGGCAGTATCGTCGCCGGCATCACGGCGATACCATTACCGGGTACGGTCACGGTGGCCAGAGGCGTCGTGCCGTCCAGGAATTGCATCGTCCCGGTCCCCGACGACGGCGTCAACACCGCGCTGAACGATACGAACTGCGCATACGGGGACGGGTTGCTGGTGTTCAGGCCGAGATTCAGCACCACGCTCGAAGCCACCTTGTTGACCGTCTGCGCAACCGCCGCGGAGGTGCTGGTGAGATCGTTGCCATCGCCGCTATACACCGCGGTGATGGAATGCGCGCCCACCGTCAGGGTCGAAATCGCCAGCGAGGCCGAGCCATTGGCGATGGGTGCCGTTCCGAGCGCGGTGGTTCCGTCCAGGAACTGCACCGTCCCGGTGGCCGCCACGGGCGCTACCGCAGCTCCGAGCGTCACGGATTGGCCGTAAGTCGACGGGTTGGCCGACGATGTCAGCGTCACGGTCGTGGCCAGTTGGTTCACCGTCTGCGCAACCGCCGCGGAGGTGCTGGTGAGATCGTTGCCATCGCCGCTATACACCGCGGTGATGGAATGCGCGCCCACCGTCAGGGTCGAAATCGTCAGCGAGGCCGAGCCATTGGCGATGGGTGCCGTTCCGAGCACGGTGGTCCCGTCCAGGAACTGCACCGTCCCGCTGGCCGACAACGACGGCACAAATCCAACCAGAACCGTTGCCGTAAGCGTGACGGGTTGAGCGAAATTCGACGGGTTCGCCGATGAAGCCAGCCCAAGCGCCGTGGGCGTCTTGTTCACCGTCTGCGCAAAAGCCGCCGATGAGCTGGGGGCATACCTGGCGTCGCCGCTGTACACCGCGGTGATGGAATGCGCGCCCACCGTCAGGGTCGAGAGCGCTAGCACGGCTGATCCGCTGGCGATGGTCGCGGTGCCGAGCGGCGTCGAGCCGTCGAGGAACTGCACTGTGCCGGTTGCCGCCGAGGGCGATACCGCCGCCGTGAACGTCACGGACTGTCCCAGCGTGGACGGATTGGCGCTGGAACCGAGCATGGTCGCGCTGCTGACCAGTCCAGGCGTAACCCTCAAAGCAAGACCGGCGGTTGCAGTCTGCGTCCCGGACGTTCCGGTGATGGCCGGAGAGTAGCTTCCCGGCGCGGCGGAACTGCTCACCGTCAGCGTGACCAGGCTGGTTCCGGTGGTGGGATTCGGACTGAAAGTTGCGGTTACGCCGCTGGGCAGACCGGAGGCGGCAAGGGTCACGCTGCCGGTGAATCCGCCCGCACCGCTTACAGAGATGGTGCTGGTGCCGGACGCGCCTTGGGCGATGGTCAGACTGCCCGGACTCGACGCGAGCACAAAGCCTGTCTCCGAGGGGGCGCCAGGCGTAAACTTCCACAGGTCGTTGAGGGAGTTCTGGACGCCATTGGCATCGTAGCCATAGCCCCCGGATAGCCAGAAATTGCCGCCGCCATCGGTCCAGCTCGCAGCAACCTGGCGGCCGCCGGGGATGTTTCCGGGGGCCGCCATACCCAACGTGCCGTAAACTCCGGGTTGGCCGCTATTGTACGCGGGAATCCGGCTGCTTCCGCCCATCCACGTCCATTGGTTTGCGAAAGGACTGTATACCCACAGGTCGTTGAGATAGCCGCTATAGCCGATGGCATCGTTGCCATAGCCCCCAAGCAGCCAGAGATTGCCGCTGCCGTCGGTCCAGCTCGCAGAAGTCTGGCGGCCTCCGGGGATGTTCGCGGCGGCCGGCACACCCAGGCTTCCGTAAGTTCCCGCTCTGCCATTGGAAGTAGGGATCATGCTGCTTCCGCTCATCCACGCCCATTCGTTCGTGGAAGGACTGAACTCCCACAGGTCATTGAGAGGGCCGCCCATGCCCCTGATATCGCAGCCGCTACCTCCGAATAGCCAGAGGTTGCCGCTGCGATCGGTCCAGGTCGCAGAGGCCTGGCGGTTTCCGGGGATGTTTCCGGTGGCGGGGATGCCTATCGTCCCGAAGTGTCCGCATTGGCCGGAGTAGGGGTTGGCGACAATGTTGGTTCCGCTCATCCACGCCCATTGGTTCGTCGAGGGATTGAACTCCCACATGTCGTTGAGGCTGCCGGCGCTGCCATTGGCATCGTAGCCCCAGCCGCCGAATAGCCAGAGATGGCCACTGGCATCGGTCCATGCGCTCGGCTGATATCGGCCTCCGGGGATGTTTCCCGGCGCCGGGACACCCAGCACGCCGTACACTCCAGGATGGCCAGTGTAAGTGCTGGGGACCGTGCTGCTTCCGCCCATCCACGCCCACTGGTTCGTGGAAGGATCGAACTCCCACATGTCGTTGAGTTGGCCACGAGTGCCGTTGGCGTCGTAGCCAGAGCCCCCAAAGAACCAGAAATGGCCGCTGCTGTCGGTCCAGCTCGCGCCCGCGGAGATGCGGCCTCCGGGGATGTTTCCCGCCGCCGGGACACCCAGTACGCCATACACTCCGGGATTGCCGGTGTTGGCACCGGGGATTGTGCTGCTTCCGCCCATCCACGCCCATTGGTTCGAGGAGGGACTGAACTTCCACAGGTCATTCAGGGGGCCACTATTGGCATTGGCGTCGTAGCCAACGCCCCCAAAGAACCAGAGATTGCCGCTGCTGTCCATCCAGCTCGCAGCCCCGCTGCGGCCCCCGGGCATGTTTCCGGTGGCAGGCACGCCCAGGCTTCCGTAGATTCCCGCCAGGCCACTGCCAGTGGGGATCGCGCGGCTACCGCTCATCCACGCCCATTCGTTTGCGGGGCCCGCGGTGGGAGTCACCAGAAGACCCAGCGTAGTGGTTTCCGGTAAAGCGCCGGCGGCGGTTCCCGCGATGGTCACCGTCGTCGCTCCCTGGGTGGCCGTGGGACTGGCGGTAAGTGTCAGCGTACTGCTTAGGGTGGCGGGATTGGGACTGAACGACGCCGTGACACCAAGGGGCAGGTTGGACGCAGCCAGCGTTACGCCGGCGAGTCCGCTCGAACCGGTCACCGTGACGGTGCTGACGGCGGTCGCGCCCGGGGCCATGGTCAGGCTGCTCGGATTCGCCGAGAGCGAGAAGCCTAGCACTCCATTCACCGTGAGTGGGAGCGTGACGGTGCTGGCGAGCGTGCCGCTCGTGCCGGCGATGGTCATGGAATAGTTTCCGGGCGTGGCGCTGGCGCTTGCGGTCAGTGTGACCACGCTGGTTCCGGTGATTGGATTGGTGCCGAACTGAGCGGTCACGCCGCTGGGCAGGCCGTATGCGGAGAGAGTTACAGGGCCGGAGAAGCCGGGCTGGGGCGTCATCGCGATCGTGGACGATGCCGAAGAGCCTTGGAGCACGCTCAGCGAAGCGGGCGAGGCGGCGAGCGCGAATCCAGGCCGGGGATTGACTTGCAGGAAAATCTCGCCGGAACGTTGCGTGTCCCCATATTGCGAGACATAGTCGCCGTTTATGTAGACCACGTAGCCTGGACCGGCCAGGGTCGAGTTACTTGCGGACAGAGTAAGTGTTACCGTCCCCGACCCTACCACGTTGTTGCTGAAAGATGCGGTTAATCCGGGTTGAAGTCCGGATACCGATAGGGTTATATTGTGGGCAAATCCGTTCAGTTGATTCACCGTGACGCTGGTTGTAGCCGTACCGCCCTGGGTTAGCTGCACCGCAACGGGCGAGGTGGCGATGCTGAAATCCGGCGTCTGTCCGGGCGTGACCACCACCTCGAAGCCATTTTCGCCGAAACACAGGATACTGCAACCGCTATCGCCGCGAACGACCACCATGGAGAATGCAACCGGCGCCGTGCTGGCTGTCGTCAGCGTGAGGACGCTGGTGCCTCCAGGGGAGATGGTAACCGGGTTAAACGTCGCCGTCACACCGCTGGGCAGAGAGGGCGCCCAGAGATTTGCCGAATCCGTGAAGGCGCCCGACGCGACCATCGTGACCGTGGTCGAGATGGAGCTGCCCTGGACCAGGTAGTAAGGAGGCGGCGAGACCATAAGCATGAAGCCCGACCCGTAGACCGTCAGAGAGACCGTGGCGGTTGCCGTCAGCGTGCCGGACGTGCCCACGATCGTCAGCATCTGGTTGGCACCCGAAACGGCCGAACTGCTCGCGGTCAACATGAGCTCGGCGCTGCCGTCCGCGAATCCCGTATTCCAGACCGCGGTGACGCCGCTGGGCAGGGGGGTCGTCACCGCAAAATTCACGGCGCCCGAGAATCCCGCATAGTTAGTCACATAGATCGTGGATTGAACGGATTCGCCAACATGAAGCCTAAGAAGACTGGGCGATGGGGCAATGGTGAAGCCCGGCGCGTTGACTTCCAGAGCGACACTGGCGGTTGCGGTCTGGGCGCCGGAGGTGCCCGTGATGGGGAGCAGGTACGATCCGCGGAGAGCGGTGTTGTCCACGGTCAGGGTCAGCGCGCTGGTCCCGGCCGTTGGATTCGCGCCCCATGCCGCGGTGACGCCGCCGGGCAGGCCGGAGACGGCCAGATTGACGCTGCCGCTGAATCCGCCCAGGTCCGTCACGCTGAGGGTGGTTGTGGCGGAGTTGCCTGGGTTGATGGTCAGGCTGGCCGCCGAGGCGGAGAGCCGGAAGCCCACCCCCGCAGGCGGCGCCAGCGCGTTGATCAGGCTCTGCCCGGCCGGGCTTCCCCATCCGGTGACCAGATCGTAGCCCGCGGCGGCATAGTAAGGCGACACCCCGAAGTAGTCCAGGTTGTTGTTTCCGATGGTGATGTCGTGGAAGGCGTTGTTGTAAGTGGAGCTTTCACCGATGTTATAGATGGCGGGATTGATGAAGCCGGCCGGCGGATTGCCCGCGGCCGCGGCCTGCTGGTTGACCAGTGCCATGAAGCCCGCCCAGCGCGGCGCCGCAAAGCTGGTGCCAGCCGCGTTGATGCCACATTTCCCCGCGACGCAATAGTAGTTGTCGTAATCGGCTTCCATGGCCACGTCGGGGACGTTTCGCAGGGTCGTGGACCCTCCGTTGGAGCCATTTGCCACGTTAGCCTGCCAGCTCGGAATCGCGATGCCATCGGGGCTGATCCCGCCGCCGCTGGAGCTCCACGCCGTTTCCGAACTCCACGAGCCTCCCGCACCGCTCGTAACCAGCGTGGTCCCTCCAACCGCCGTCACGAACGCGTCTTCCGCCGGATAGAAATCATTCACGGCCGGATCGAACGATCCGGAATCCCCGGAGGCCGCAAAAACGCTCTGGCCCTGCGCGGCCATTTCCTGAAAGAAAAAGTCGTCCACAGCGGGGTCTTCCGGGAGCCACGTCCACGAGATGCTGACCTGCCTGGCCATGTTCTCCGCGGCTATGGCGCTGATGACGTCCGTCTCGCTGGACCCGATGTATACGCGAACCTGGCTCAACCCTGGAGCCATGCCGATCGCCTGCACGATGTCCAGCACCTCTTCGGTGTCATCGCCGGAAACCGACCCGCCCGTGGTGCCATCCAGCAGCACATTCTGAATGGGGACGCTGTAGGACTGTCCGGCATTGCTGAAGGTCAGGTTCACATCGCTGAGGCTGTATCCGTCAAACTCCGCCAGGGCGACCACCTGCCCGCTGCCGGTGAGCGCCGAGCCCCCGTAATATGCGGTCCGCATGTCACTCCCCAGGAACGCGCCGCCCGGGCCGGAGCCGGAAAGGGCGGCGGCGGTTTGCGTCGCCGCTGCCGCCAGCTTCAGCAGGGGGCGAGGGGTCGAGTAGTCGTTCAGGCCGGCAATGTGCGCTACCTTTACGTCCAGGTCGAGCGATGGCTCGCGGTCCAGCGAGAAGAACGTCCGGTGCTCGGTGGGATGCTGGTAGACCTTCATCGACACGTTGAAGGCCCGCTCGATCTGCGCGACCGTGCCTCTCAGCGGCACCAGCAGCCGATTGGCGGGCGCATCCGTCACCGTCAGGCCGCTGGATCGCGCGAAATCGACCACCCTCTGGTAATCTTCCGCCGTGGGGCCGAACTGCCCGGTGAACTGTTCGACGGTGAGAAAACGGTGGTAGTTGGGGCTGGACGGATCGTAGAGGCCGGCCAACAGAGCTGTCAGTCCGTCCTGGTTGCGCAGCGGCAGCACGATGGAAACGCCCAGTTCCCGCGTGGGTGGCAGGGAACCCACCATCGCCGCCCGCCGGCTGGATACGGCGGGGCGCACGTGACCGTGCAGCACCTGGCGCGCTGGCTGCGCCTGTCCTGGCGCGGAGCAGAGTAAGAGCGTGGCCGCGCAGGCGATTGCAGCGGATCCGGAACGGGTACGGGCAGTTCGATTCATCTTCGGTTCAGCCTCTCTCGCAGGCCTCTGGCCGTCGGGGTTTCGGCCTGCTGGGGTAGCAGTTATTCTACCCCAAAAACGGATAAAGAGACCTGTTTGTTCCATTCTGTAAGATTGAATGTGACGGTTCGCACATATAGGGATAACTTTCCGCAACAGTTTTCCATCCCGCCAGCGCATCCGGGCCGCGCGGGGGTAAACCTTCTGGTACCCGCCGTACTGAATGGCAGCGGCGTGGTGAAGCCGCCGCTATCGTCGGATCGTAATGCTGTTACCGTGGTTAATGATCCGGACAATCTGACCGCTGCGTCCCGGACACTCTTCCTGGTAACGGAGCATTTGGGAGGCGCGCGAGCGTGAACTGATTATGCAGCTTCGTTTCGCAGGATTGGCTTTTCTGGTCTCATCCGCGGTCTTCCCCGGGTTCGCCTCGGCGCCTCAGCCCTCCAACTGGATCGCGCTCCTGCAGGACAATTTCGTCTCCACCGCAAACAACTGGCAGACCTGGGGGGCGCCGGACCCGAACTCCTCCTGGCAGCGCGTGAACGACGGAGGCCAAACCGTCTATCTCGGCCAGGGCCAGATCTACCTGGGCCTGGTGGGCCAGAGTTGGAGCGACTTCCGCTTCGCCAGCCAGATCAAGCTCCTCCAGGGCATGCTCAACATCAACTACCGGACGCCCGCGTCGGGGTGCGCGGGATACCAGGTCACCTTTGGCTCCGGGGGGCTGCGGCTAAACAGGATGGCCGCGAACTGCTCCATCGGGGCGTCACAGTTTGGGACTGGCACGTACTCGGCCGGGGTGTGGCACCAGTTCGAGATTGTCGGCATTGGTGGAGACATCAAGGTCTACGTGGACGGCGTCCTGCGAGTGGATTACGTCGACCCCAGTCCGGTGCTCTCCGGCGGCATCTCCTTCCAATCCGCCATGAGCGGGGGCATCGAGGTGGGCGACGTGGAAATCGATGGGCCGCCGCCTCCGCTGCCCCAATCCTGGATCAAGGCCGGCGGTCCACTCGGAGGAACCGGCTACGACATCAAAATGCGCCCGGACAATCCGGACACGGTATTTGTGACCGATGCGTTCAGCGGCATCAACATCAGCGCGGATGGCGGACAATCGTGGGCAGCCTGGAACTCGGGCATCACCGCGCGCGCCGGTCCGTCCGGGGATGCCATCCCCGTTTACAGCGTGGCCATCGACCCCAACAATCCTTCGGTGGTGTGGGCCGGGACCCAGAACGTCCGCGGCATTTTCAAGTCCACCGACGGCGGACACACGTGGACCGAGAAAGACAAGGGTGTCGTAGAGGCCAGTTCGATTTCGTTCCGGGGTATCACCGTAGACCCGAACAATTCGGGCACGGTCTATGCCGCCGCCGAGATCGGCAGCGCGCTCTGGGCGGGTGTCGACCTCAGCTACCAGAATTTCGACAAGACGAAGGGAGTAGTGTACCGGACGCTCGACGGCGGCGAGACCTGGACGGCTATCTGGCGCGGCGATAATCTGGCGCGCTACGTCGTGATCGACCCGAGGAACTCGACCACCATTTACGTCTCCACCGGTATCTTCGACCGGTGGGCGGCCAATTCCGATCCGGCCAATGGCGTTTTTGGCGGCGTTGGCATCGTCAAGAGCACCGACGGCGGCGCCACCTGGACCACTCTCGGCACCGCCAACGGTCTGATGGGCTTGTCTGTGGGCTCGCTGTTTATGCATCCCCAGAACCCGGATATCCTGCTGGCCGGGGCGGGCAGCGCCACCACTCTGGCAACCGGTGGCGGCGTGTATCTCACCACCGATGGCGGTCAGCATTGGCGGCAAACGCTCAGCGACCAACACATCACTTCGGTCGAGATCTCCGCCGCCAACCCGGCCATTGCCTATGCCGGCGGTTTCGAAGCGTTCTACCGGAGCGCCGACGGCGGCCTGACCTGGATCAGGATGAACCCGGGCGTATCGGGGTATGGCCCCCCGGGCGTTCGCACCGGCTGGCCCATCGATCTCCAGGCGGACCCCCGCGATCCAAACCGCCTGTTCCTCAATGCCTACGGCGGCGGCGCCTTCCTGACCCTGGATGGCGGCGCCAGTTGGCAGGTGGCCAGCGATGGCTACACCGGCGCTCAACTGCGCGCGGTGGCCGTGGACCCGCAAGACCCTTCGCGCATCTTCGCCGTCGGCCGCTCCGGACCCTACCGCAGCGATGACCTGGGCGCCGGCTGGCAGGGCCTGGGCGCCGGCTCGACCAATTGTACGGAATGGGCCGCCGTCGCCGTCGATCCCGGCAATCCCGATCACGTGCTCATCTCGGACGACAACAACGAGGGTGTGATCCTGATGAGCCGCGACCGAGGCCTCTCCTGGACCACCGTCCACGTGGGCCCCGGGGGCGGGTCGACCAATCTCGCTTCCTATGTCGTCCGGGCGCTGACTTTTGCGCCGTCCAATCCACAGACCATCTACGCCGGGACGTCGTACGACTACGCATCCGTCTACTATTCGGGGAACCCGATTCCCAGCAGCGGAGTTCTGAAATCCACCGACGGGGGCCAAACCTGGCAGTGGGCCAACGATTCCCACTCCGCCACCGAAAACGTCATCCGGATTGTGGTCGATCCCCGCTCGGAGAGCGTGGCGTACGCGGCCACGGCGCACAGCGGTGTGCTGAAGACCGGCGATGGCGGCAAATCGTGGCAGCCCATGAGCCAGGGCCTGCCGCCGGCGGAGGTCCTGGCGCTGGCGATGGATCCGGACGACTCCTCGGTCCTGTACGCGGGCCTCTACAATCGCGGGCTGTACCGGAGCGTCGACGGAGGCGCCACCTGGCAGATGAGCGGAGCCGGACTGGACCCGCAGACCACCATCCGGGATATCGCGATCGATCCGGCCAATTCACAAGTCGTGTATGCCGGGAGTTTCAGCTCGGGCGTGTTCCGCTCCAGCGATGGCGGCAACCTGTGGGTCCAGATCAACACCGGCTTGCGCACGCGCGCCGTGACCGGGCTGGCGATCTCCCTGGACTCGAGCGAGCTATATGCCGCCACGGAGGGTGAAGGCGTTTTCCGGCTGGACCTGAAGGCGGACAGCGGGGGCCCCCTGTCCGCGCTCTCCGCCGCCGGTTTTGTGCCGGGCGGGCCAATGGCGCCGGCGTCGATTGTCAGCCTCTATGGATCGGGCCTGGCCGCGGCCCTGGTGCAAGCCGGGCCGGGAGCGCTGCCCACGACCTTGGGCAGTACCCAGGTGAGTGTGACCGACGCGACGGGGCTCGGCGTCTGGGCGCCCCTGTACTTCGTCTCGCCCGGCCAGATCAACCTGGTTGTGCCCGCCGGTGCGCAGGCCGGAATGGCCCAGGTGCGCGTGTACCTTGAGAACAGCCTGGTGGCGATCGGCCCGGTGCTGGTGACCGCGGTGGCCCCGGGGATTTTCACCGCCACCGCCAACGGCCAGGGCGTGGCGGCGGCGCTGGCCGCGCGCTACAGCGCCAGCGGGTCGCAGACCCCCGTGCCGGTGTTCCAGTGCGCCGCGCCGGGCAGTTGCGCGCCGGTGGCCATGGACCTCGGCGCAGCCGGCGACCAGTTGATTCTGATGCTCTATGGCACCGGAATCCGCGGGTACCATTCGCCGCCGCAGGTGACCATTGGCGGGGTTCAGGCCACGGTGCTGGGCGCCGCGGCGCAGAGCCAGTATCCCGGTCTGGATCAGGTGAACGTGGTGGTGCCCGCCTCATTGAAAGGCAGCGGCGTCGTAAGCCTGCTACTGACCGTGGACGGCGAGTCGGCCAATACGGTGAGTATCCGCATCCAATGAACAAGCCGCGCATTTCGCGGAGGATGTTGCTGGCGGCGGCGCTGGCGGCGTTGGCCTGGATCGCTTTGGGCGGTAGTGGAACCATCACCGGGGTGGTGACGAACGGCTCGCAGCCGGTCTCCGGCGCGGTGGTCCGCGTGCAGGCTACCTCGGTTTCCACCACCACCGACAGTCACGGCCAGTTCACCTTGAGCACGTCCGCCAGCGGGCCGGTTGCCTTGACCGCGTTTGCCCCTGGCTACTTCATCGCCGGCCCCCTGACGGCCCGTCCCGGCGACACCGGCGTTTCGTTCACCCTGACGAAATACTCCACCGCGGACAACGCGTCGTATGCGTGGATGAGCGCCTTCACCTCCGCCGGTCAGAACGCCAACTGCCAGCGGTGCCACTCCGACAGCCGGCAGACGCCCGCCCAGCTTCCCTTCGACGAGTGGCAACAGGACGCCCACGGCACGTCGGCCCAGAACCGGCGCTTCCTCTCGGTGTACAACGGCACCGACCTGAGCGGCCAGGACCAGAGCCCCCCGACGCGCTACGCCTTCAACCTGGACTACGGGATGATTCCGCTTCCGCCGGACGCCAACCTGCCGTATTATGGCCCCGGTTACAAGCTGGATTTCCCCTCGTCGGCGGGCAATTGTGCTTCCTGCCATACGCCCGCGGCGGCCGTCGCAGCCCCCTACGACACCGATCCCAATGCCGTCTCCGGCGTTGGCAAAGAGGGTGTGGCGTGCGATTTCTGTCACAAGGCCGGGTCGGTCCGGACGGACCCGTCCACCGGCCTCCCCTATCCCAACACGCCCGGCGTGCTGTCGTTCGGCCTGTTCCGCCCGCCCGCCGGCGTGCAGTTTTTCGCCGGCCCTTACGACGACGTCGCGCCCGGCAACGATACCTACTCGCCGCTCCAGAATCAGAGCCAGTTCTGCGCGCCCTGCCACACCGCGACGTTCTGGGGCGTGCAGGTGTACAACTCCTTCGGCGAGTGGCTGGCCAGCCCTTACTCGGATCCCGTCAAAGGGCAGACCTGCCAGGATTGCCACATGCCGCACCGCGGGACCGGCTTCGCGGCCCGCGCCGATCAGGGTGGCAACGCCCGCGATCCGCAGACGGTCTTCAGCCATCTCATGCCCGGCGCCTCGGACCCCAACCTCCTCCAGAACACCGCCGGCCTGGCGGTGGAGGCGCACCAGGCCGGGCCGCTGATCCACGTGACGGTGACCGTGACGAATGAGAAGGCCGGCCATCACATCCCCACCGATCACCCGTCGCGGAATATTCTGCTCGTGGTCTCCGCCACCGCCGCCGGTCAGCCGCTGATCCCGTACGGCGGTCCGGTGGTCCCCAGTTGGGGAGGCACGGGGACGGCCGCGCAGGATTATGGCGGCGCGCCGGGCCGCGGCTATGCCAGGATTCTGGAAGAGCTGTGGACGGAAGCGTCGCCGACGGTGGCCTACTGGAGCCCCACGGTGCTCGACGCCGACACGCGGATTCCCGCCCTGGGCCAGGACGTGAGCCAGTACGATTTCCTGGCGCCCGCCGCCGGCGGCACGGTGCAAATCGGCGCCACGCTCCTGTACCGGCGCGCCTTCCGGCAACTCGCCCTGTGGAAGCAGTGGAACGTGCCCGACATTCTCATGAACCAGTCGGCGGTTTCTCTGGCGGCCTCGAGTTCCGGCCTCGCGCCCTTGGCGGTAGTGCATGCCGCCACGCTGGCCGCCGGCGCCCCGCTGGCTCCCGGCGCTATCGCCACGGCGTACGGCGTGGGTCTGGCCGGCTCGCCGGCTGCCGCGACCGCGGTCACAATCCGGGATCGATACGGCGTCGAGGCGGCCGCCAGCCTGCTCTACGTGTCCGGCGGACAGATCAACCTCGTCCTGCCCCCTAGCCTTGCATCGGGCCAGGGGGTGCTGAAGGTGACGCGCGACGGCCAGCCCGCCGGCGCCGCTGAAATCGCCATCGCCCCCGTCGCGCCGGGTCTGTTCACCGCCACCGGCGCCGCCACCGGACCGGCCGCGGCCCTGGCGGTTTCCGTGGCCGCCGACGGCTCGCAGACCGTGTCCTCCACCTTCGCCTGCGCCGCCCCGGGAAGCTGCCTCACCTCGCCCATCCCGATCCAACCCGGAGCCCGGACGTTTCTGATTCTCTACGGCACCGGGATTCGCGGCGTTGCCTCCGTCGCCCAGGTGCAGGTCTCCATCGGAGGCACCGGGGCAACCGTCCTGAGCGCCGGCCCGCAGTCGCAGTATGCCGGGCTGGATCAGGTCAACGTCGAAATCCCCGCCTCGCTCGCCCACAGTGGCGAGGTTCCGGTGGTCCTCTCGGCCGCCGGCGTCGCCGCCAATGCCGTCTTTATTAATGTACGCTGAGGACTCGCCCGGCAAACCGGAGCCTGCCGCCGCTGGTAAAATGACGGTGATGAGCGAACAAGATCCCGAACTGGAAACAGAAGAACAGCCATTCCCGCTGCCGCCGCCGTCCTTTTCTTTTCTGGTGATTTCGCTGCGCGCCCAGGCCGAAATGCAACTCGGGCTGATGCGGTTCACCGATGAGGAGATCCCCAAACCCAACCTTCCCGTGGCCCGCCACACCATCGACCTGATGGCGGTGCTGGTGGAGAAGACCAAGGGCAACCTCTCGCTTGAGGAGCAGCGGCTGCTGGAGAATTCCGTCACCGAATTGCGGTTCCGCTACGTGCAGGTGTCGGACGAATTGAGCCGCCCTCCCGCCGGGACCGAGTGAATGGCCTTTTCCGTGAAGATCACGGTGCTGGGCTCGGGAACCAGCGTCGGCGTGCCCACCATCGGCTGCCCCTGCGCCGTGTGCCACTCGAGCGACCCGCGCGATAACCGCCTGCGCCCCTCCATCCTGATCGGCTACCAGGGCCGCAACGTCCTCATCGATACCACCCCCGACTTCCGCACCCAGGCCCTGCGCGCCCGCATCGACAGGCTGGATGCCGTGCTCTTCACCCACGCCCACGCCGACCATCTGATGGGCCTCGACGACGTCCGCCCCTTCAACTTCCATCAGAAGGACGGCATCCCCATCTACGCCGCCGAGGAGACCATGGCCGCCATCCAGCGCTGCTTCCCCTACATCTTCGACAGCGCCCGGCAGGAATCCAACGTACCCCGGCTGAACGCCCGCATCTTCGCCGCCGAGCCGTTCGACCTGTTCGGACTGGAGTTCCGCCCCATCCCCGTGCTGCACGGCAGCCGCACCATTTACGGCTTCCGCTTCGGCGCCGCCGCTTACCTGACCGATCACAGCGAGATTCCCGAATCGTCCCTGGAACTGCTCGGCGGACTGGACACGATCTTCCTCGACGCCCTGCGCTATAAGCCGCATCCCACCCATTCCACCGTGGACCGGTCCCTGAAGACCGTGGAACGCGTGGGCGCGCGCCGCGCGTTCTTCACGCACATCTGCCACGATCTGGCGCACCAGCGCGCCGAAAGCATGCTGCCGCCGCACGTGCGTCTGGCCTACGACGGCCTGGAGATCCAGGTCGCCGCGGAGGCCGCATGACGGTCTACCGAAGCCTGGAGGAAACGCCGCCGGATTTCGGCCCCACCGCGCTCACCATCGGCAATTTCGACGGCGTCCACTGCGGCCACCGCCAGATTCTGCGCCGCCTGGTGGCGCTCGGGCGGGACCGCGGATGGAAGGCCGCGGTGGTCACCTTCGATCCCCATCCCACGCGCCTGGTGGCTCCGCAGCGCGCCCCCAGGCTCCTGACCACGCCCCAGCGCCGCGCCGAACTGATGGGCGCGGAGGGCGTGGACCAGGTGCTCATCCTGCCCTTCACCCGCCAGGTGGCGCAGCTCTCCGCCGGGGAGTTCGCCGGAGATTTGCTGGCCGCGCGATTGGGCGCGCGCGCCGTGCTGGTGGGCGACAACTTCCGCTTCGGCCGCGGCCAGGCCGGCAACGTGCACTGGCTGGAGGAGTGGGGGCCGAAATACGGCTTCCGGACCGAAATCGTGCCCGCCGTGGCGTGCCGCGGAAGCGTGGTGAGCAGCAGCGGAATCCGCCGGCTCATTCTGGCCGGAGAGGTGTCGCGGGCGGCGCGGCAACTGTTGCGTCCCCACCGGCTGGAAGGCGCCGTGGTGAGCGGACGCGGCGTGGGTTCCCGCCAGACCGTGCCCACGCTGAACCTGGACACCGGCGCCGAGGTGATCCCCGCCGCCGGAGTCTACCTGACGCGCACCTTCGATCCCGCCGCCGGAAGGGTCTGGAACTCGATCACCAACATCGGCTTCCGCCCCACCTTCGGACTGGATGGGCAGTTGACCATCGAGACTTTCCTCCTGGACCCGTTCGACGGGAACACGCCCCGCGCCATCCAGTTGGATTTCCTGTGGCGGCTCCGCCCCGAGATCCGGTTCCCATCGCCGGAGGCGCTGAAGGCGCAGATCCTCAAGGACGCGGGCGCGGCGCGGCGCTATTTCCGGCGCGCCCGGGCGTGGATCGGCCGTCCTCCAAAGCCCTCGTGAGCCTCGCGTGCATCTCACCAGCCTGATATACGGCGCGTTCCAGATCGTCCTGATCGACCTGCTGCTGGCGGGCGACAACGCCTTAATGATCGCCATTGCGGTGCGCCAGTTGCCCCGGCGCGAGCGCCTGGCCACCAGCATCCTGGGCGCCGCCGGAGCGGTGGCCCTGCGCGTGGCGCTCACCTTCGCGGCCGCCCGCGTCTTGAACGTGGAGTTCCTGAAAGTGCTGGGCGGCCTGTTTATCCTGTGGATTGCCGTGAAGGTGCTCACCGATGCCGCCCATCCGCACGCCGCGGCCCGGGCGCCCGGACAGTTTCTGAAAGCCGTCTGGTATGTCATCTTTGCCGACCTCACCATGTCGGTGGACAACATCCTGGCGATTGCCGGCGCTTCGCGTGGCAGTTTCGGGCTGATCTTCTTCGGGCTGGCGGTGAGCATCCCGTTCCTGGTGTTCTCCAGCAACCTGCTGGCCGTGCTGATGAACCGCTACCCGGCCCTGGTGTACCTGGGCGCCGGGATACTGGGAACCGTGGCCGGCGAGATGGCGATGACCGACCGGTTCGTCGAGCGCACTCTGGCCCCCTCGCACGCGGCGCAGTTCATGGTGGAAGGCGCCCTGGCCGTGGGGCTGATTGCCACCGGTATCCTGCTCCGCCGCCGGAGACCGCGGGAAGGCGCCTAATCGCAGCCGATCGGCTCGGGGGCTTCCGCGGCCGAGGGAGCCTCTGGAACGCCGAAGCGGTCGATGCGGGCGCGTTCGCCTTCCAGCAGCCGGGTCTTCTCGGCGGCGGTGAGGAACGGGGCGGATTCGATGGCGGCCAGCGCTTCGTCGTACACCGCGCGCTCCCTTGCGCCGGGATACTGGGAACCGTGGCCGGCGAGATGGCGATGACCGACCGGTTCGTCGAGCGCACTCTGGCCCCCTCGCACGCGGCGCAGCTCATGGTGGAAGGCGCCTAATCGCAGCCGATCGGCTCAGGGGCTTCCGCTGTCGAGGGAGCCTCCGGAACGCCGAAGCGGTCGATGCGGGCGCGTTCGCCTTCCAGGAGCCGGGTCTTCTCGGCGGCGGTGAGGAACGGGGCGGATTCGATGGCGGCCAGCGCTTCGTCGTACACCGCGCGCTCCCGTTCGCGCGTGGCCAGGGCCAGGGTGACCCGGCAACCGGCGGCGCCGGGATGTCCCCAGGAGGCCAGCACTTCGGCGGCGCGCCGCGCCAGGGATTCGGCTTCGGCGGGGTCGCCCGCCTCCAGGCAGGCACGAGCCAGCAACCCTTCGGCAGCGGCGATCTCGGGGGCGGGCGGCTGCGGCTCCGCCTGCCATAGCGCCACCAGCGCGCGGCTGTCGGCAACCGCTTCCTGGTGGCGGCCGGCGTCCAGGTGGATGCACGCCCGCTCGCCCAGCAGCGAGCGCCGCGCCCCTGCCGGCACGGTCTCCTCGCCGGGCAGCGTGTAGAGCGCTTCCGGGTGGCGGCCCAGCGCGCGCAGGGCGGCGGCCAGTTTGATGCGGTGCTGCGCGGCGGCGACGATGGCGCCGGCCGATTCCAGTTGACTCACCGACTCGCGCATCAGGTCGATGGCCGCGCCCGCCTGGCCGGCGCGCCAGAGTTCCTCTCCCAGCCCGCCCAACTCGTGGAAGGCGAGGCTGCGCTGTGCGGCGGGGATTCCCGTGGATCCCAGCACCCCGGCGGCTTCCCGCGCCGCCGCCAGTCCGGCCTCCACCGCGCCCAGGCCCAAGTGGGCCTGCGCCTGCACCGAGAAGATGGTGGCGCGCAGCATCAGGCGGTCGCGGCTTTGGGGCAGGATGGGCAGCGCCTGGGCGGCCTCATCCAGCGCGGCCTGGCAGGCGCCGGCGCGGACGTGCACCTGCGCCAGCATGGTCTGGATCACCGCCAGGGTGGTGCGCGTCGAGTTCCGCTTGCGCTCTTCGATCACCTGCACGGCGGCCGCGCCCGCGCGGGCCGCTTCCCAAACCCATTGCCGCTCGATGGCCGCCTTCTGCAGGCCGGCCCAGGAGTTGGCCTTGAGATGCGGATTGATGTCGCACTCGTTTTCGAACTCCAGGCATTTTAGAAACTCGGTTTGAGCGCCCAGCCAGTCCTGGCAGGCGAGCCGGGCGTAGCCCAGCGCCTGATGGCTCAGAGCGAGGGCCATGGAGTTGGGTCCGCCGCCCTCCCCGGTCCCGCGCAATACGTCCTCACGGCACGCCACTTCCTTTTCAAAATCGGCATGGAAGCGCGCCGCCTCGGCCTGTTCCCGGCGCAGCGGCACCTTCAGGCGGCCGATCAACTGCCGGCCCGCCGGCGTGTCGCGCAGCAGGTGGTAGATCATCGCCCCATCGGAATCGCCCATCGGCAGCAGGCTCATGAGGCCGTAGCACAGCCCCAGAACCGCGTTGAAGGCCACCACCCACCACGCCGATTCCCATCTGGTTCCCGGCAGCGCCAGAAAGCCCAGCAGCAGCAGGCCGCCCGTCACCAGCGACAGCACCGGGCCGCCGGCCACCACGGCAACCTGTTTGTAAACCAGGTCGTCCTCCGATACCGGCGCCGCGCCCATGTAGCCCGCCGAATCCAGGAGACGCTTCCACTCCATGCGGAACTGGTAGCCATAGGCGTCTTCCCAGCAGGTCAACGGCCCGATGGCGATCTCGCGCACCCGGAAGTACACGGTCCAGGCCATGGCCGCGTGGCCAAACTCGTGGAGCGCCGTTTGCAGCAGCAGGAAGAGCAGGAAGTACACCCACCAGGTCCAGCCCGGATTCCAGGCAGGCATGCCATAGTGCTGGGCATACAGCGTGAGCAGCGCCAGCCCCTGAAAGCCGACGATCAAAGTGATGCCGCTGATGAAGGGCTGCGCCATCGGGTCGCCTCCGGAGAACCAGGCGCTGCCGGCGCTTTCCACGGGCGCCCGCCGGGCTGGCGCGGCTGGCGGCGCTGGCGGCGCTGGCGGCGCCGGAGGCCCGGGTGCGTGCGGCTTGGCGAACAAGGCATACAGCCCCAGGGCGCCCGCCGCCGTGAGAGCCGGGAATCCGCAGAGCAGAAGCGCGGAGGCCGCCCTGCCCGCCCACCGGCCCCAGCGCTTGCCGAGCGAGAGCCCCAGGAAAGCCGCCAGGCACAGCAGCGGCGTGAGAACGGCATACCCATAGGCCGCATCCATCGCGGCCGCCTGCGCGGCGGGGCGGGCCGGGAACAGGAGCGTGGCCCAATGGGGCGCGCGCAGGATAGAATCGACGACAAATCCGGGCTGGCACAGCATGCCCAGGCCGAGCGCAAGGAACATCCATCGCGCAAACGTACGGCCGTCGAAAAGCGGAAACATGCCATTCTGACTGTAACATCAAGCCGCTCAACGATAAGCGCTAACCATGGTTATGGCAGGCATGGCAGGCGGGCCGGAGACGCGTCTTCCCGGATCGCCGGGCCGCGCCTCCCGCCCCGCCCGGCTGGCGCGGTCTTGTCCGGAGCCGCGCCTCCCGCCCCGCCCGGCTGGCGCGGTCTCGCCCGGAGCCGCGCCTCCCGCCCCGCCCGGCTGGCGCGGTCTCGCCCGGAGCCGCGCCTCCCGCCCCGCCCGGCTGG
>Ga0265323_10000595_pt1 | contig 19886 bp, 22 predicted proteins | sample 41225metaG_FD_193580 | JGI IMG/M metagenome (GOLD analysis project Ga0265323, IMG submission 193580) | Rhizosphere microbial communities from Carex aquatilis grown in University of Washington, Seatle, WA, United States - 4-12-25 metaG | ecosystem: Host-associated > Plants > Roots > Rhizosphere...
GAATCTGCCCCCGGCCTGGCAGTCGCGCGCAGGCTCCGGCTTCGACAGGTTCCTGTGCGAGGGATTCCAGTATGGCGGCGTCGATCGCAATCTGGACAAGGCGCAGGCATGCGCCGCGTACCCGTTCACCGTTCTCTCCTGGGACAGGGCGCACTGCCGGTATCTGGCGGGCTGGTACAGTCCGGCCTGGCCGTGGGCGCGCGAGTTTCAGGCCGCCCAGCGCACCGGGGTTCCCATGATCAAGTTCTGGGCCTACGACCACCTGTGCCTGTACGGCTGGCCGCTGCCGTTGCCGAAGCAGCCGCCCGCCCCTTCGTTCCTCTGATCCACAACCAACGAGGTGCTTATGAATGACCGCGACGCGCGGCTTCAGGAAGTCGCGCGCATTGCCGTTGCGCTGGAAGCGCAGACCGGCTGCCCGCCGCAGTTGATGATTGCGCAGTGGGCGGTCGAGTCGCAGTGGGGTGCCAAGCCTGCGGGCCGCGCCAACTACTTCGGCGTGAAGAAGGCCGCGCGCCACACGCAGTGCTGCTGGGTCGAGACGCGCGAGGTAATCCACGGCGAGTCCAAGGTGATGAACCTGGAGTTCGCCGATTAACCTCCTGGGGCTGTTGACAGGAGACCCAATGTTGAAGCAGCGAGTACAGCATCCGGACGTGCACGAACGGAAAGATCGCGGGCAGTATTACTGGCACTTCCGCTACCGGGAAGACGTGATCCAGCCCGACGGCTCCGTGAAGACGATCCGGCGGTTTCATACCATCGGCCCCAGCCGGGACAAGGCCAACCCGATCAGCCACAAGAAGGCCTGCCAGATGCGCGATGACTTCCTGGCGGGCAAACGCGCCACACCCGCCCTCGCGCCGCCGCGCCAGGACGGTGCGCCACCGCCCACCGAACCGGAGAAGCCCAACCCTGGCCGGATCATCTTCGGCAAGCTGGCCGAGTTGTGGCGGACGGACTACGTGGAGAGGGTGGCCGCGGGCAAGTTCCTGCTGGCCAGGCCGACGCGCGAGAAGTACGCCAGCGCGATGGACATCCACATCCTGCCCCGATGGAAGGACGCGCGGCTGGAGGATCTCCGTCCCAAAGTGGTCCAGGACTGGCTTCAGGAGGAGGCGAAGTCCTGGCACATGATGTCGGACCTGCGCGGCATCATGAGCGGAGTAATCACCAGGGCCATCGAGTGGGAAATCCTCCCCGTCACCTTTGCCAACCCGATGCAGCGCGTCAAGCTGCCCAAGAAGACGGAGGTCCGCGAGAAGCGCATCCTCAGCACCGAGCAGACGGCTGAGGTACTGTCCCACATCGACGAGGAGAGCACCCTCCTGATCTGCGAAACATGCCTCGACACCGGCACGCGCATCGCGGAAGTCACCGGCCTGATGGTCAAGCACGTGGACCTGGAGAACGGCACCATCCGGATCGCCCAGCGCAACTGGCATGGCGACATCGACGTGCCGAAGACGCCCAAGAGCAAGCGAACTCTGGCGCTCGGGGCACTGACGCCGAAGTACAAGGAATGGATCGCGAAGCTCCCCAGCAAGGGACCGAACGATTGGGTTTTCCCTGGCGAGGACCCGAAGCAGCCGCGATGGGATTCCGGCGTGCGGCAGGCACTCAAACGCGCGGCGCGGGCCTGCAAGCAGACCGATGACGAAAACGATCCCGGCCTCGATTTTCCCGGCTTCGGGCCGCACGCCCTCCGGCGCGCCAACATCACGTGGCGGCAGGAGGTGGGTAGCAGTCTGGAGGCCAGCATCATCGCCGGCCACTCCGACCTCCGCACCACCCAGGAATACACGCTGGTATCGCTCGACCGCCAGGAGGAGTTGACGCGCCACGTCCAGCAGAAACGCGCCGGGAGGGTCGTCGAGATCAAGAGGAAGGAAACGGCGGCGTGACCTTGGCGATTGTCAGACGGCGGCTGCCCGGCTCTGAATCGCCGCTTCAATACGGCGGTACATCACTGAGCGGAACAAGGCGCCGAAGTTCGGGTCATCCTTGATCTTCTTGTAGATGTCGAAGTCCGAGTCGATCATGTCCTCAAGCGTGTCGCCGAAGAAAGTGTCAAAGGCCAGCTTGCGCGTCTCCTCTGACGGGTTTACGCCGGTATCGAGCGCGCGGCGCAGGCCTTCCTGATCTTCAAGGCGGCGGCCCATGTTCTCGGCGAAGAACTTCACCTTGTCCGCTTTCGTGAAGTCCGTGCCGAAGTGCTCGTTGATGTACTCGATGATCTGGCTCAGCGGAGCCGGATCTTCCTGCTGGGGGCGCCCGGTGCCAAGCGCGGAGATCGGCTTCAACTGGCCATCCTCGTCCATCAGCTTGATCGTGCCGGAACTGGTCTGCTGGACCCGGTACGAATCCATGTTGATGTTCTTGGTGATTTCAAGCGGCAGCGGATCGTCGGGCAGTTTCAGCTTCCGCAGCAGGTGGCGCGTGAACTGGTAGAACTTCTCCAGGTTCGCGTCGCTGAACATGATGACCTGCGAAAGAAACGCGTACAACCGGACGTAGTCGCCGACGTGCTTGCGGATGTCGGCGCGCTCCTCCTTAGGCCGCAGTTCGTAACGCTCCACCACGGCATCCAGCAACGGCTGGAGCTGTTCCTGCTTGCCTTTCGCGCTGAAGTAGACACGCGCGAAACCCTCCACCTCCTCCGCGCCGAACAGGTGGTGGTCCTCAACGGTGCGCTTCAGGTCATATAGCTTGTTCGGGTCCGTGGGCTCGGTCAGCAGGGTGCATTCGAAGTACGGCTGAAAGGCCTTCTGGATATCGTCCACGTCATTCCCGAAGTCCAGGATGCATGTGTCTTCCTTTTCGGGATGCACCCGATTCAGCCGGCTGAGCGTCTGCACCGCATTGACACCCCCGAGTTTCTTGTCCACATACATCGTGTGCAGCAGGGGCTGGTCAAACCCGGTCTGGAACTTCTCGGCCACGATCAGAAGCCGGTAGTCCTTTCCCTTGAACGTGGAGGCGGTCTGGGATTCCGGAAAGCCGTTCATGCCAGCCTCGGTGAACTTCTGGCCGCTATCCGGGTCGCGCACCTCTCCGGAGAACGCCACCAGCGCCTTGTACGGCAGCCGCCGCTTCTTCATTTCCCGGTCGAAGTCCAGCTTGTAGCGCACCGCGTGCAGGCGGGATCGGGTCACCACCATCGCCTTCGCCTTCCCGGCGATCCGATCCTTCACTTCTTCTTCGAAATGGTCCAGCACCATCGCCGTCTTGGTGTGGATGGCGTGCTCGTGCAGGTCAGCATACGAGCGCAGCAGATAGGTGGCCTTCTTGCGGTCGTACTGCGGGTCGGTCTCGATCCTCTTCAGCAGTGAGAAGTAGACCTTGAACGTGGTGTAGTTCTGCAGCACGTCGAGGATGAAGCCTTCCTCGATGGCCTGCCGCATCGAATACAGGCTGAACGGCCCCAGCCCTCCCGCCTGCGGAGTACCGAACAGTTCCAGCGTCTTCTGCTTCGGCGTCGCGGTGAAGGCGAAGAAGCTGACGTTCTTCAGCCGGCCGCGCCGCCGGATCACCGCTTCGACGGCTGAGTTGACGGCATCTTCTTCGTCCTCCTGCTCGGCCGCTTCGGCCTTTGCCGCTTCTTCCAGGCTGCTCGCGGTCAGGATCTCCTTCATGCTGCGGTTGGTCTCGCCCGATTGCGACGAGTGCGCCTCATCGATTACCACGGCGAAACGATGTCCAGGCAGTTCCCCGATCCTTTCCGCTACGAACGGGAACGTCTGGAGCGTCGTGATGATGATATCCTTGCCGCCCATCAGCGCCTTGGCCAGTTCCTGCGACTTGTGTTTCTCAATGGCCGTGACGATGCCCTTCACCTGCTCGAAGCTGCGGATGGTGGAGCGCAGTTGCTGGTCCAGCACGCGGCGGTCCGTCACGACTACGATGGAGTCGAACACCCGCTGATCGTTCGCGTCGTGCAGCCCGACCAGGCGGTGGCACAGCCAGGCGATGGAATTCGATTTTCCGGAACCGGCGCTGTGCTCCACCAGGTAGTTCTGTCCGGTGCCGTTCTCGCGGGCGTGCGCCACCAGTCGCCGCACGGCGTCCAGTTGGTGGTAGCGCGGGAAGATGACCTCCCGTTCCCCGGTCTTCTTCCCCTTCTCGTCCAGCTTGTCCCGATCCACCACAAAGTGGTTCAGGATCTCCAGCAGCCGGTCCCGCTGCCACACCTCCTCCCAGAGGTAGGAGGTCTTGAAGCCCTTGGGGTTCGGTGGATTGCCCGCGCCTCGATTGTGGCCCTTGTTGAAAGGCAGGAACCACGTCTTGCCGCCCTGCAGGCGCGTCGTCATGAACACCAGATCGGTGTCGGCGGCGAAGTGCGCGAGGCAGCGCCGGAATGCGAACAGGGGCTCCTTCGGATCGCGGCTGAGCTTGTACTGCGCTACCGCGTCCTTGACGTCCTGGCCCTTGAGCGGCGTCTTCAACTCCGCTGTGATCACCGGCAGGCCGTTGACGAACAGAACCAAGTCGAGACTGTTGTCGTTCTTCTCGCTGTAGTGGACCTGCCGCATCACGCCGAGGATGTTGGCCTGGTACAGGCGCGCGTGCTCCTCGTTCAGCGTCGTCTCCGGCTGGAAGTAGGCCAACTCGAAGTGGCAGCCCAGGTCGTCGATGCCCTTCCGCAGGACATCCAGCGTGCCACGCTTTTCGATCTGGCCGCAAAGCCGCTTCAGGAAGCGTTCTTTAGCTTGCTCGCCATGCTGTAGTTTCAGCTTCTCCCACGCCTTGGCCTGCGCGGCGTACAGGAACTGGAAAAGGGCGTCAGGGTCGAGGCAGAGGGCCCGGTCATAGTTCCCCGAATCTCGCGCCACATAGCCCGTGGCGGTGAGGTAGCCGAATATCGAACTCTCGAAGCCCTTCTCCGAGGTGTCCATGCCTATACCGAGATCTCCTCCACGGGCTCTGTGGATTGGTTGACGTAGCGATGATACAACTGCCGCAGCGTCTGGTCGAGGTCCGCGCTCATGCCGACGCCGCAGCGCTGGAACTGAAATGCGCTGTCATCCGGCGGCAGAACCCGCGCGACTGCGGTTTCGATGGAACCATTCGGTTCGAAGATCCCAGGGCATTCCAATTCCGCACCCAGCGCGCCGACCCGTTCCTCTATGTGGCGCGTGAGCCGCAGGAAGGCATCCGCGTCGACATGCTGAAACGTGCGGTGGATGCGGCGGCAATCCGGCGTGCAAAACGCGCGAAGGAACCCAGCGGCAGGAGAGAACAGGACAACGCCGATGTTGAGGAACTCCTGCGTCACCGGGTCGGGGACGTAACGCAAGACGCTGAAGGAATATGGGACCGGCGGCAAGTACCCTCCTCAAGAGGCTTTGAAAGTAAGTCTGGTCTTCAGGCCGTTCAGATAGCTCCACGGGATCATCTTCTCCCGCTGCATGCGCCCAACCAGAACCCCTGGCGCGATCTTATACTGCTTGGCGAAAAGCTGCACGTCGGTGGTGCTCCGCAGTTTGATCTGCCGGAGAAGCATCCACGTGTTGGGCGGGATGAGTTGGTCGGCCGCAAAACGGTTGGCTTCGTCCTCCCGGCTGTCTTGCGTGTTGTCCAGCTCGATAAAGATGTCCTTTTTTGGATGCAATATGATGTGTCCCGCCTCGTGGAAGAAGGTGAACCACAGTTGGTCATCTGTCTTGCCGCGAGCACTCAACTGGATCAGAGCTCTCTCTGGAGCCAGCCAGCGCGTTGCGCCCCAGGCGCGCGTTCCCGGCAATTCGGGCACGAACACGACGGCCACGCCGGAATCGGCGCAGAGCCGCACGGTCTCGGGAATGGCCTCGCCAATGGCGCGCAGCGTCAGGGATCGAATCTCCGACAAGGCTGATCGGAATTTCTCCTTCTGGAATGGCTGGCAAGTAATACTCCGGGCGTTGAGTTCTCCCCTACGCAGCCAGGCAAGCACGGCGGCAGGCTCAACGCGATGCGCCGCAGACTGCCGGAAGGCCGCGCACGTTCGCAGGTCGATCTGATCGAGCGTGTCGAAACTGGCGGCGCCGAAGAAGCTCAACAAGTCCGAGAGCGTCTCGATCTTGTCCGTCCGGTCGGGCAGCCAGCCCAGCTTGCGCATGGCCTTCACCGGAAACCGCTCCAGACGCTCCAACTGCTGTTCCAGGCGCGCCCGCTCCTCCTGCCGGACGATGTGGTCGCGGTACTGGCGTTCGGCGCTGTTCCAGAACCGGGCGGGGATACCGAGCACCCGCTCCAACTGCAGGGCCGTCTCCGGTTCGATGGGCGCCTTGCCGGTGATGATCTCGTTGACGGTTTTCTTCGTCCGCCCGATCCGGCCCGCCAAGTCCGTTTGGGTCATCCCAAGTTCTTCCAGCTTCTCCTGGATGTGGAAGCCGGGCGGGGTTACGGTGTCGGGTTGGTATTCGTTGCGAATCTGATTACTCATGGGTGTCCTCGATCCCGAGGATCTTGACGGCGCTGACACGCCGCCAGTCCATTCCTCCATCCTCAGTAGACGGCACGGGCTTGTGGTTCGGTATGAAAATCAATCGGTACGGGTGGTCGAGGTCGAACGAGAGCTGGCCCTTGCGGTTTCCCTTCAGCTCGTGTAGGCGACCAGGGACGTTCCGCAGATCCTCCAGGCATGTGGCCGCGCTAAGGGCATCGAGCCGCGCGCGGATCAATTGGGCGCGACGGCCCCCATGCGCACGTACCAGCTCGGATTGCTGGTTGCATTGCTTCTCAAGTTTTCGCTCTTTAAACAGGATATCCACAATTCCATCCCGTGTCAATGAAGCGTTAACGTATTACGTTAACAACTTTTCAGTCGCGCTGCACTCCCGGACATCGATCTTCCCGGTCACGGCTGCCGAGATGAGGGCCGTTCGGTACTCCTGAAGCCTACCTATCTGCTGGCGGATCTTGGCTATGGCCCGATTGATCTTGGCCGTTGTCCCGTCGAGGAACGCTCCGATCGCCTCCTGCTCGACCGGGGGCGGGAGCGCAATCTGCAGGTCACCGATTGTGGTCGAGTTCAAACCCGCAAGGATCGCGCCTCGGCTATTCGCATCGATTTGGACATGCAGATACCACACTTCATGCAGAAGGCGGACGAGAAACGCAGGCACGATCCTCGCCCGATCAACACGCACGCGAATCGTGTCAGAGTCCATGATACCTGGTGCGATTTCAGCGAGTAATCTGGCTTTTCCGATGCTCCCTTTGCGGGTCAGAACGATGTCGCCAGGCAGAAGTGCATATCTGCCAAGGGAAACATACTGTTCAGGTGTAATCCAACGATCGCCGATCTCGAAGTCGCCGGAAATTGTGTTTTCCTGGCCATATAGCCGGAAACGCGTGGGGCTAGTGGAGATGTTACTCAGCATCGAACCGAAGGGGCCCATCTGTATGCCTTCGTCCTCGACTGCGAGGCGCTTTAACCTCATTACACGCCAGTGCGCTGGCACTGAGCCCAGCCACGGGATGCTGGAGTTCCTCATCGGCCCGTCCGGATCGAGGCCCCTGGTCACGGCGCGGTTGATCAGCGCCGCCCGCTTCTCCTCCAGCAGCGCGATCAGGCGCTCCTTCTTCTCCACCACAGATCTGATCACTGACGTCTCACGATCCAGGAAACGCGCTATTTGGCGTTGTTCGGCCGGCGGCGGCAGCGGAAGCGCGAACTGGCCAATCCCCGTCAGATTGACCCGGTCCCGCGTCGCACCGCGCGTGGCCAGGGTGAGGCCCTCTCGTGCCTGCATAGAGCAAAGGAAGTTGACAAGGAATGCCGGTTCGACCTCACGCCACTTTACCCGCAATCTGAAGCAGTCGGCTTTAACCATGGCCTGCCCCAGTTCCGCGGGGAATAGGCACGCGCGACCGACCGGATGGTTGGCATCGCCGAGACCAGCAACGAGAACGTCACCGGGTATCACATCATGGCCAGGCAATGATAGAAAGTGCTCTTCGGAGATGTATGCGCGGTCAGAATCGTCAAACGCTCCCATCCCAATGTTCTGAAGTCGAATAAGACGCACGCCCTCATCGGAATAGTGGGAGCTCTTCATGTCGGAACCGAAGGGGCCGTCGCACATGGATTCGGTAATCCGCTTTACAGGCGCGATTGTCCAGTGTGAGGGTATGCGCCCAATCCAGCGAACTAAGGCATGCCTATAATCCGAATAGGCTCGGTAGGTCCCGCTGTTCCGCTGGGTTTCGGCCCTCACGCCCTGACTCCTTTCAGCAGGGCGACGATTTCGGAGTCCAGCACGTCGATGTCGGCGACGATGTCCTGCAACTCCCTGGGTGGCACATACTCGTAGAAATATCGATTGAAGTTGACCTCGTATCCTACCCTCCCGATGCCGCCGTCCTTCTTGTCGCAGTCCCGAGGCTCCTCGCTGACCCAGGCGTCCGGCACATGCGGCAGCACCTCGCGGTCGAAGTACGCGCGGATGTCCTCCTTTAGAGGCACGCTCTCGTAGTCCCGCAGGTCTGGATCGGGCTCCGGATTGCCGTCGGCATCGAGGCATGGCTCGGCGGTCGGGTCCTTTTCCGCCAGCGCAGCCAAGGTGGCTTTCCGCATGGGCGCGGCAACGCGCACTTCCGCTCCATCGAGGGCTTCTTCCAATGCCTGCGCGAACACCGTGCGGTCCTTGTGCAGCGCGGCCGAATCCATGCCCGCGAGAACGACCAGGATCTCCTCCTGCTTTCGGATGCCCTCCGCAACCTCCTCCGCGCCCGCCTTGCCCTTCTTCTTGCTGGTGGCAAGCGCCAGGAACGCCGGTTGCGACCGAAGACGTGCGATGCGTTCGGCGCTCGCCTGGAAGTTCAACCTGAGCGGACGCTCCACCGTGATCTTATGGTAGCCGAAGTCCGTGGTATCGAAGATCTTGGTGTACACGCCGGGCTGGAAGCTCTGCGTCAGGCGGGCGAGTTCGACGATGTGCTCCTCCGCCAACTCATTCCGCTTGTCGCCGAGGCTGCGGCGCATCTTACGGGCGAAGATCTCCACCTCCTTCCCGTTCTCCTTGCGCGTGGCCGCGCCGTTGACGAGCAGCACCTTTCCGCGCCGCACCTTCGGCTTCCGGTTCGTCAGCACCCAGATGTAGGTGTTGATCCCGGTGTTGTAGAACAACTGGCCGGGTAGAGCGACGATGGTTTCGAGCCAGTCGTTCTCCAGAATCCAGCGCCGGATCTCGCTCTCCCCACTGCCGGCATCGCCGGTGAACAGAGGCGATCCGTTCATGACGATGGCGATGCGGCTGCCGCCGTCCTCTACGGGCTTCATCTTGGACAGCATGTGTTGGAGGAAGAGAATCTGGCCGTCGCTGATGCGGGGCGTGCCCGCACCGAAGCGGCCCGCATCGCCGCGCTCGGCTTCCTCATCGATGAAAGCCTGCTCTTTCTTCCAATCCTTCCCGTAGGGTGGATTCGTGAGCATGTAGTCGAAGGTGGCGCGGGTGTGGCCATCCGCCGAGAGGCACGAGCCCGGCTTGATGTTGTCCGAGTCGCGGTCGTCGCCCTTGATCAGCAGGTCGGACTTGCAGACGGCGTAGGTTTCGTCGTTCACCTCCTGGCCGAAGAGGCGGATGTCGGCGTTGGGATTGATCTCGGCCAGCACGTGCTCCTTGGCGATGGAGAGCATGCCGCCCGATCCGCACGCCGGATCGAACACGGTCCGGATGGCGCTCTCCTGCTTCAGCACGGCGCGGTCGCCGTTGATCAGCAGCCGCACCATCAGCCGGATCACCTCGCGCGGCGTGAAGTGCTCGCCGGGGTTTTCGTTCGATTGCTCGTTAAAGCGCCGGATCAACTCCTCGAAGATGGTCCCCATCGTGTGGTTGTCCACCCTGTCCGGATGCAGGTCGGCGTCGCTCAGTTTCTGGACCAGGGCGAACAGCAGGCCCTTCTCGTCGAGCGTGTCGATGGTGCCGCGCAGTTTGAAGCGGTCGATCACCTCGCGCATGTTGTCGGAGAAGCCGTTGATGTAGGCGCGGAGATTCTTACCGATGTTCTTCGGGTCGTCGAGCAGCTTCGGAAAGTCGAACTTCGAGACGTTGTAGAACGAGTGACCGGCCGCGCGGCGGAGCTGCCCGTCCATGTTCTCCAGGCCCTTGGCCTTCAAGTCCTCGTGGCGCTTCAGCACCTTCTCCTTGGTGGGAGCAAGGACGCAGTCCAACCGGCGGAGCACGGTAAAGGGGAGGATCACGTCCGGGTACTTGCCGCGTTTGAAGTCGTCGCGCAGAATCTCATCTGCAATGGACCAGATGAAGTTCGCGATTTCCTGAAAGTTATTCATGGGCCGTCAGTTAACGAACTCGTAGGATATCGCGTAGTGCGGCCGATGGCCAGAAGGGCGGCAGAATTCTCCATCGTAGCTTCGGAGACCGGGCGCGGTATGCCGCGTGCTTACAGAAGATGATCTCACATCGTACTCGGAATGCTGGTCTGCATGTCGAGGACTGTGTTTCTTGAGCGCTGCCTCCACGGGCTGCAACCTTTTGAATCACAGGGAACGTATCCAAGCAGCCATCGCAGCGGAGGAGCAGACCCAGGAGCGGGAGGCACGTGGCCCCTCAAGGTCGATCCAACACCTCGGAGCCCGCCATGGGCCTGGCCACGCCGTGGTCTGCGGACCATATTTTATACAATACGCATTTTTGTTCGTGGTGTTTTGCTCGGCATAAACAGACGCTGGAGATGTGGGTGCCAGCAGAGACCTGCCGGCCAATTACGCACGGTTCTTCCGGGCGTTTGGCAGCCGGGTTCGGTCGTACAGAACGGAGCGCAACCTGAGCCAGGAGGACATGATCTCCCGTGGTTTCAGCGTCCGTCACTGGCAGATGATCGAGGCCGGGCGTCCGATTACCGTTTTCACGCTGTTGCGAATCTGTGAGACGTTCAATTTGACGTTCGAGCAGCTTTTCGACGGGCTCTCGCACCACTTGCGCCAACGCCGGAAAGAATAGCCCGCAGTCGCGAGTTGCGATCCGGCGGTCGGCGTCGCAAACGGCAGGGCGCCCAGTCCAGCCACGTCGGCAGTACTGCGCCTACAGGGGCGGCCACAGGAAATCCTTGGCAATTCAGGCCACTCAACCTCGTTCGCACCAACCTCGTCCCGTAGGCGGCAGCGCGGGGCCCGTGCGCGACGAAAACCCGCCGTTTCCCGCCGGGTCGCGTTCTCGGAATGCAGATACGCAAACCGAGAACGGCGTTTTTTGCGGCGTCGCTTCTTCGGTCGCAACCTGCTGAAAGAAAAGAGATTGCGCGGTCGTCATAAACGCTCGCCGCCCGGATCGCCGCGCGAGAAATGGTTCGAAACCCCAGGAAGCCCTCGCGATTTTCTAGAATCGGGTCTTTTCAGGCGATTGAAAGCGCGAGCACCAAGTTTCAGAGGACAGGAAGCAGACGCTGATGGTCGGTTTCGCATTGCCGCGTGAGACGTCAAGGGAGTCGTCACGAAGACCCGGAATGGACCGTCGCCGACCGATCCGCAATCGAGTCGGCGGGAACGCCACATTTCTCACGAGGCTATTGGGGCAGGACGCTCAACTATTTGAAACTCCTGCCTGCCGACAAAGCGGTGAAGATACCTTTCCCCGGCGGAGTGCCGCGCGGCGTGGAGTCCTCGATCTACAGCGCCGCCGAGCGCAAGCGGATGCGGGTCAGCGTATTTGTACGCCCTGCCGCCGTGTACATCTGCAGAAGCGGCAGGCCCGCGCGCGACCTGACCCCCTCAAACCCTTCTCAGAACCATTGCCAGGTATGCGGGGCGTTGATAGATCCCAAGCCCGGCGCCGGCAAACAGTACGTGTGCGCGGGCACCAGGAAGAAGAAAAGCGAGTGCCAGAAGGACTTGCGCTATTCGCGGGAGCACGGAATTCCAGTCGAACAGGCCAGGCAGAGGCGCATGGCACAGAAGCGGGAGCGCCACATGGAGATGACGTGCGATTAGGGAGGCAAACACTATGAACGCCGCAATCGAGGTTGACCGGCTCCTGAGCGAGCACGGGGCAGTCCTGATACGCCACGCCAAGCACCAGGTGTACCGGCTGCCGAACAACCAGAAGTTCACAAGGTCCAGGACGCCGGGCGATCACAGGGCACCACTCAACGAACTGAGCGATCTGCGCCGCGCGTTGGGCATCCAGCGCCAGGCGCAACCAACCCAAGGAGAAACGACTATGCCAATGCCACAACGTGGGACCGCACCCGTCAAGGCGCCGTCGCCAGCACCGGAGACTCACCAGCAGTCGCTCAAGGAGCGCCTGCAGACCGCGATCACGGTCGAGGAACAGAACCAGGAGCGTGTCCTGGCCGAGGCGCAAGCCGTCGAGCGCCGGGTCAACATGCTGAAAGCACTTCTGCCATTCGCCGACGACCCGAGCATGGAAGTGTCCCTACGCGGCGTTCTGCCAGCCCCGGAGCCGCCACCGGCGCCCAAGCCATCCGCGCCGCCTCCACCGGACGCCATCACCGAGCGAGTCCAGGTGACCAGGCAACTGGTGTTCGCCGCCACGCAGACGTTCCCCGAGACGTTCACGGTCAATGACGTGATGGACCTAATGACCGGCGGCAATGACATCGAAAAGAAGGAGCGCCTGCGAGTCCGGCAGTCGATAGCGCAGGCCATAGTGACGCTGCACGAGCGGGGCGAAATCGTCAAGGAAGAGGAGCATTACGGCCGCCGGCAGACGATCTGGCGAAAGGCGCTACTGAACGGCAACGGCGCCGGAGTCGGCACGCGGGCATGAAACGGCGGCGCAACGCGCCGGAACGAATGTAGAAAGGCGGTCGCACGTGAAGAAGACACACGAGGCGATGCACCGATCGGTTGGCAAGGCCGTAACGGAACTGCGGCGCACCAGGAACTGGAGCCAGTCGGAGCTTGCGCACCAGATCGCGAGGCATGGGAGATGCGGACGCTCCATGCAGGCACCCACCGTGGGGATGATCTCAGAGTGGGAGCATGGGCTGCGCGCGCCCGCGCCCGAATACCGGGCGGCACTCGCGCGGATCGCCAAGAAGGACAAATCCACCGAGGATCTCGTGCCGCTGTTCCTGGCATCCATGACCGCCTGGCACGTGGTGTCCCGAGTCGAATTGCTGCACGGGCGGCAAGAACCACTTCGAGAACGACCTCCTGAAACGAAAGGAACTTCCACATGAGAACAGCACCCAAAGCGACACGGCGGGCGGCCTCCGCGCGCCAACTGCCCGTTCCCTGCTTCTACTGCGACGAGCGTTTTCGCCGCAGCCAGGAACGGGCGACCCACATACGGCACTACCACCCAGGAAAGCCGTATCGGCCCGACCTGGAGAAGGCGCACGAGGAGCAGCCAGCGGTCGACCCGGCGCCGGCGGCCGCGTCTCCGGAGCCTTGCGCGTCAGAGACCGACCCGCTCACCCCGAAGCAGCACCTCGTGGCGGCCATCACCGCCATCAAGCGCCGGCAGCAGACCATCGACGAACAGGCGCCCGAGTTGGAGAAGCAACTGGAGACCCTGCGCGCGGCAAAGAGGCAGATGGACGGCGACCTCCAAGCGCTCGAAACCGCGCTCGCGGCCATTGACGGCACGGTTCTGGAGCAGGTTCAGAAGGGCATAGGCGCGCTAGCGCAGGCGGGGGACTGATGCCGAGACGCGCTCCACGACCGCGTCGATCACTGGTGGCGTCGAAATTGCATGGGAGAAACGGCGATGAGCAATCGGTTCGAAATACCCACAGAGACAGAGATTGAGATGGCGTACAGGACCATGATGCCAGACCTGGCAGAGCAGGAGACGGCGGACCGGATGGGACGACTGGCTGCCGCCAACCCCATGTTCCAGTTCCAGGTGCGAAAGATGTTGGAGAGCGCGGTGGAGAGCGCGAAACTTGGATCGATGAACGCTGCGGCGGCCCTGGAGGCCGTCGTCGGTGGCGCGATGATGTACGGACTCCACCTGGGAATACACATCGGGCTGGCGCGCAGAACCAGGGAAAACGTTCAGTGACCCACGAACGCCGGGGCACTGCCGGAAGCGCGAACGGGAATCACAAATGAGCAAGTACAGGGATGAGTGGCCCGCCTACGAGCGGAAGCCGGAGCCTGAGGGCTTCCTGATCCTCGGGACCACGCGGCCGAACGTGGTGGGGATCTGTGTGCGGTGGCCTCCGAACCCTGGCTTCGCGATCCGTCACGGGCCGTTCTTCTACCGCCGCATGAAGCGGCACTCCAGGATGATCCACGGGGAGTTCCTCGAAGAGACACAGCGGGGGGAGTGAATCTGACACACTCGGGCGTGGCGGACGCGGCACAGATGGCGCCGACGGACTTCACGTCTCCGTGGGGACCGTGGGGACGGATCTCCCTATATAGGAAGCCGTGACTTCGTCGTGCTACAACAACAACCACATAACGGTTTTGCAGTGCGACCGCGCGAGGCACGTGAAATGCCAAACGGCGCGGGCTGGAGTCCACGTGATTATCGTTCCCCTCAATTCCCGGTCGCCACGTGGACTCCGTGGAGTCCAGACCTCATGGAAGCGCGCACTGGCGTCCACCTGGAGTCCAAATCGCCGTCCCGTAAGTCTCGTGTTTCTGGTCCGAGTGTCTGTAAGTGATTGATTTCAGTTACATGGCATGTAAGAGGTCGTCCCGGTAGATCCGGGTTTCCCATGTGGCAGACCAGGGCACATCGACCGGCACCCCGGCGTTGTACCCGGTGCAGTTGTTGTCTGCACGGGTGTCCGTGCGGGTAACGCGCGGGTCAGACCAGGCGGAATCCGGGCCGCCCGCAATCGCAGGGGCCCCGCTCCAGCTTGTGCCGCGGGCCGGGTTTCAGGTGCGCATTCAGGTGCACCCCGTGCTGGGCCTCGCATTCGTAGCCCACCAGGGCGCCGCTGTCATCCACCAGGACGGCCAGGACGGGGACGCCGAAGCGGTCCCACAGCTCATCGCGCTCGCGCAGGCTCAGAAACGGGTTGCCGGCATTGCGTTCCACGAACACGGCGCGGCGCGGTTGGGCGCCGGCGGCCCAGGCGCGCAGAAGATCCTCGACCGTCCCATAGAGGGCGGGGCAGCAGCCGTTTGCCTCCGCGGCGGGAGTGGAGGCCAGCCCCGGATACAGCGGATGTCGTACCCGGGGCCGGAACCATAGGCTCATGCTTTGCTCCTTAGTGGAACCGGAAGCCCGTGTCTCTCAAGATTTTACGGCTTTGTCTCGTCTTCGGGCTTGCTCCAGCGCGTGATTCCGGCGGCGAGAGCGAGTTGGGTCAGGCCGGCGACGTTGTTGACGCTGAGCTTCTTCATCATCGTCTTGCGATAGCTGCGCACGGTTTGCAGGCCCAGGTCCAGCAGCGTGGCGATGTCCTTGCTCGTCTTGCCTTCCGCCACCAGACGCAGCACCTGCAGCTCGCGTGGGGACAGCGATTCCAGCGGGCTCCGGTCGCTGGTCTCCAGGTCGCCGCGCTGGATGCGGTTCAGCAGACGATCCGACACCTGCGAGCTCAAATACGAGCCGCCGCGCGCCACCGTGCGCAGCGCGTCCACCAGTTCGGTCGAGGATGCCTTCTTCAGCACGAACCCGCGGGCTCCGCTGCGGATGGAGCTGACCACGGAGTTCTCGTCGTCGTACATCGACAGCACCACCACCTTCACCCCGGGGCAGTGCCGCAGCAGTTCGATGGTGGCCTCGATGCCGTTCATTCCGGGCAGCCCGATGTCCATGAGCACCATGTCGGGAGTGGTCTTCTTGCACAGATGGACCGCGTCGGCGCCGTCCTCGGCTTCGCCCACCACGCGGAACTCGCCGTTGCGCTCCAGAATGGTCTTCACGCCGTCGCGTACCAGCTTGTGATCGTCCACCAGAACTATCGAGATGCTCACTGGCCACCATCCGCCGCGGCGCGCACGACGCAGCCGCTCCCGGGATTGCCGGCGATCGAAAGGCACAAGCCAGCCTCGGCGGCATGGTGCTCCATGCTCAGCAGCCCCAGGCCGCGGCTTCCGGCGGAAAGGTCGCCCGGATCGAACCCCCGGCCGTTGTCGCGAACCTCCAGGGAGGGCCCGTTCCTGGTGGGCTTCACCGCGATATCGATGGTGGAACAAGCGGCATGTTGCACGGCGTTCTCGACGGCCTCCTGCAGGATCTGGAACATGGCCGTCGCAATCTTCGGATCGAACTTGAGCGAGGGGTCCACGTTGACCCGCAGCGTTCCGGTGAAGCGCGTGCGGAGGCGCGCCACCAGGCGATCCACCGCGCTGCGCAGGCCGGCGCGCTCCACCGTGGAGGGGTTCAGCTCGTAGGAATAGTCGCGAACCTCCTCCATCACGGTGCCCAGGAGTTGCTGCAATTCGACGATGCGGGGACAGACCTCGGGCGCGGCGGTTTCCAGATCCATCCGCAGCAGGTCCAGTTGCAGGCCGAAGGCGGTCAGGTTCTGCCCCACCATGTCGTGCAGGAATTTCGAAACCATGTTGCGTTCGAAGTCCTGCGCCTTCAGGGCGCTCAGCACGGCGAAGCGAAGCTCCTGCTCGGCGCAGGCCAGCGGCGTCATTTCGCGCGCCAGGCCGCCGGCGTAAACGGCGCTGGCGGTCCGCACCGGGAACAGGGTGATGTACCAGGTGGCCGGGCCGCGGCGTTCGCGGAGGCGCAGCGTTTCGCCGGCCAGGGTGCGGTCCAGGCGGTTCTGCCACAAGGCTGCCGAAGCCGGGTCCAGAACCTCGGTCATGGTGCGGCCGGCCAACTCCCCCGGCGGCCGGCCGAAAACGGACGAGGTATCGCCGCTGGCGCGGTGGAACCGGCCATCCCCGCCGGCAATCCACTGACACTCCGGACTCTGCTCGAGAAAGGCTTCTGCGAGCGATTCAGTCATACGGCAACCACCGGAGAGCGGGCCCGCAGGCCCGTCCCCTTCTATCCCAATTGGCCCGCTCAGGAACGCTTGCGTGCCAAAACCTTGCGCACGGCGGCGGCCACATCGCGCGCCACCAGTCCGTACTTATCCAAAAGCTCGTCGGTCTGCCCCGATTCGGCATAGGTGTCGTGGATGCCCACGAACTCCATGGGACAGGGCGCGGTTTCGCCAACCACCTGGGCCACTCGAACGCCCAGACCGCTATCCACCAGGTGCTCTTCGGCGACCACGATGGCGCCGGTTTCCGCGGCTGCGCGCCGGATCGCTTCGCGGTCCAGCGGCTTGACGGTGTGCATGTCCAGTACGCGGGCGGCAACGCCTTCGCTCTCCAGCGTATCGGCGGCCAGCATCGCCTGGGCCACCAGCAATCCGTTCGTGATGATGGTCACGTCCGTGCCAGGGGCCACTTCGACGGCCTTGCCGATTTCAAACGCCTGACCCGCGCGATAAATGACCGGGGCCTTGGGCCGGCCCGTGCGCAGAAAGATCGGGCCCTTGAGCGCCATGGCGGCGCGGAACAGCGCCTTGCAGGAGATTTCGTCGGCGGGCGAAATCACCACGAACCCGGCCAGGGCGCAGGCCAGCGCGGTCTCCTCGACGCTCATCTGCGACGGGCCGTCTTCTCCCAGCGAAATGCCGCTGTGCGTGCCCACCACCTTGACGTTCAGTTTGGGGTAGGCCACCAGGCAGCGAAGCTGCTCGAAGCCCTTATTCATCATGAACGCCGAGAAACTGGCCACCACCGGTATCTTACCGGCCAGCGCCAGACCGGCCGCGATGGCCGTCATATTCGATTCGGCAATGCCGCAGGAGACGAACCGCTCGGGGAACTCGGTGGCGAAGTACGTGGTCATCGTGGATTTCGACAAATCCGCGTCGCACACCACGATGTCTTTGTTCTCGCGGCCCAGTTCGGCCAGCGTCCGCCCGAACGCTTCACGCGTGGCGGGTCCCGGTTTCACTTCGAATTTGGTTTTGGCGGGCATGTTATTGCAGCTCCTTTAGGGCAAGCGCCACTTCGGCGGGCGTGGGGGCCACGCCGTGGAACTTGGGATTGTTCTCCATGAAGGAGACGCCCTTACCTTTGACGGTATGGGCCACGATGCAGGTGGGCTTTCCCTTGGTGATCGCGGCCTCCTCGAAGGCCAGCCGCACCGCCCGCGGATCGTGTCCGTCGATCTCCAGTGTGTGCCAGCCGAACGCGCGCCACTTTTCGGCCAGCGGCGCGACTTCCATGATGTCCTTGACGAAACCGTCGAGCTGAATCCCGTTGTAGTCCACGATGGCGACCAGATTGTCCAGCTTGTGGAAGGGGGCGGCCATGGCGGCTTCCCAGATCTGGCCTTCCTGAATTTCGCCGTCGCCCATCATTACGAAAGTGCGCGACGGCCGGCCGTCCAGCCGCGCGGCGAATCCCAAGCCGATGCCCAGCGAAAGGCCTTCCCCGAGCGAACCCGTGGAGGCTTCCAGGCTGGGGATAAAGCGCATGTCGGGGTGTCCCTGATAGATCGATCCGAGCGTGCGCAGGGTGTTCAGCTTGTCGATGGGCGTATCGGGATAGCCCGCTTCCGCCATGGCCGCGTAGAGTACCGGCGCGGCGTGGCCCTTGGACAGGATGAAGCGGTCGCGATCCGGCCATTGCGGATTCTTCGGGTCGATCTTCATGTGATTGAAGTACAGCTCCACCACGATCTCGACGGCGGAGAGCGACCCACCCGGATGCCCCGATTTGGCGGCTCCGATCATCTCGACAATTTCACGCCGGATGCGCTTGGCGATGACTTGCAGTTCCTCGATTGATCTGGACATGTAAACGGCTATTCTACCAAGATGCGGCAGGGGGACGCGCGAGAGGTGGGCGCGCCATTTCCTTCGGACGGCTTCAGAGCGACCCGGCAATGGATTCGATAGTGACCTGCCTCGCCTGTGCGACCTCGAAGAGAATGCCGCGGAGGGTCCCGGTTTTCAGCGGGTCATGCAGAGGGACTGTGATGGAATGGACCGGTGGCCCGTCGTGCCGCAACCTGACGTGGCTTCCTTGTTGCCGGATCACCCCGTAGCCGAGGCGTTCCAGAGATCGTATCAAGCGCTCCCCGGAGACGTTCCTCGGCAGTTTCATGGGGCCTCGACCGGGATCAACTCGTCCTTCACATAGTGCAACTGGACCAGGCGGGGATGCACGGGGCTATCCTCGAAGTGGACCGATGTCGCTGCAAGGACATTGGCCCGAAGATCTTCCCACGTATCGCCTTCGGTGAAGATGCCATGCCCGAGGGCGCGCGCGCAGAAACCACCTTCCTCGGCGTCGCGAACTTCGAAGATAAGTTCCATGTCCATAGAATACCCGAGGGCGCGATAGCTTCGCACCCCAGACCCGGGTTGCCGCCAGCCTGCTCCCCAAAGCTGCTTCAGTCGAGGCAGGATGTCTGGACGGCCGCAACGGGCCTGTCGCGTGCCGGCACGCGCCCTTACTGCCCCACGAAGAACACCGCGCTCACCGGGTCCAGCACCAGATGCACCGTGGTCGCATCGCCGGACACCGTAGCCTCGGCCGCGCGGCGTTCGCCGGTCAGCGGGTCCCACAGCTCCAGCGTCTTCTTTCCGCGCAGCACCACCTTCGCATCCACGGCGGTGTCGCGCGAATTGGCGAAGAGGTAGATGTCCTTGCCGTCCTTCACCTTATGAATGTAGGTGAGGGCGCCGTCGTAGTCCGGGTACAGCTTCACGGGCCAGGTGGGCGGTTCCTGGATATCCACGTCGCGCTGCGGGATGGCTTCCTTCAACACCGTGTTCATCATCTTCGTGTCGGGTTGCGGCAGGAAATACGAGCGGCCGCCGGCCGGGTTGCGGTTGGCGAAATAGTTCTTGTAATCGTCCGTCAGGGGGCGGATTTCGGCGGTCATGGGGTCGCCGGCCGGGAAGCCGAAGACCTCGCCCACCATGGCCTCGACCTCGCCGTCGCGGTGGAACTCGGCGGATTTCGAGGGCAGCTTGTGCGTCGCGATCAC
>Ga0265323_10000597_pt1 | contig 19872 bp, 14 predicted proteins | sample 41225metaG_FD_193580 | JGI IMG/M metagenome (GOLD analysis project Ga0265323, IMG submission 193580) | Rhizosphere microbial communities from Carex aquatilis grown in University of Washington, Seatle, WA, United States - 4-12-25 metaG | ecosystem: Host-associated > Plants > Roots > Rhizosphere...
GTTCGTGCCGCTGAAGAACCATTGATAATTCAATGGCGGCGTGCCGGAGGCGGCGACGCTGAAGGTGGCGGTTTGTCCGGCAAGGACGGACTGGCCCTGGGGCTGCGTTGTGATTGTGGGTGGTGCGTTGGTCAGCAGCAGCACGGCGTTGGAACTGGCGGCGCTGCCGAAAAGGTTCGTGACGACGACGGAATAATTTCCGTTGTTCGTGAGCTGCGCATTGACGAGTATAAATGGGTTCGCCGTGGCGCCGGCAATGTTCGTGCCGTTGAACTGCCATTGGTAGGCGAGCGTGCCGCTGCCGCCGCCCCCGACGGAAAACGTGATGGTTGCGCCGACCGCGTTCGTCTGGCTTTGCGGCTGCGTAACGATCACCGGCGGGTTCGTGCCCGAATCGTTCCTCGCGGGAATCAAAAAATCCTTCATCACCGCCATGTGCTGGGCATTGGTGGAGTCGGTGAATTGCGCCGGCGGAACGTCGCTCAAAGGCGTGTAAACGGTGGAATCAAAAACCAGCCCGTTCGGAAACGAGTGCGATGGAAACACGGTTGCGGTTTCAAAATTGGTCAGGGAAAAATCCGGCAGCACGTAATCGTGTGGATGGTTGCGATTCTGGCTGGTGTTGGAATTGCCGTTGTTGTCGGCGGGAACCGGGTTGTCGCTCAAATAACTGTCGAAGGTGGTCATCGTTGTGGATTCCATGCGGGTGTCCGTGTTGAAATCTCCGGCCACGACGATCCACGCGTTGCTCGGAAAAGTGGATTGAATCAGCATTTTGAGATTCGCCGCCTCGCTCGACCGGGCGCTGGCCGAACTGGTCAGCAGATGCACACTGACAACATAGAGGTCGTTCGTGCCGGGCAGATCAATCTGCGCCCACGCAAAGCCGCGGTTCGGTGAAGACTGGACGGTGTCCGGCCACGAACCCGAATTCAATATCGGATAGCGGCTGATGATGCCGTTCGGGATGTTGCCGTTGGCGGTGTAAGGCTCGCGGTAGTACACAAAATTCGTTCCGAAAGCAGTGTCCACCATCGAGCGAAAATCGGACGCCGTGTTGTTGCTGTAATTGAATTCCTGGATGGCAACAATGTCCGGCTTGAGTCCCTGAAAAATGCGGATGGCAAATGGCTGGTAGGTTTGCGCGTCGCCGTTCAGGTTCGCCGCCATGACCCGGACGTTGATATTGCTTTGCGCCAGCGCCGAGGTTGAAAAGAAAATCGCGCCAAGAAGAAATATTCTTCCGGCGCATCGTATGACTTGTGACTTCAACCGCATGAAACAATGGTCCTGTATTTAGGCATACTTCACCACAAACGCAAGCCGGCATATTCCCGACGACTCAAAACTGGACGCCGCCGTTTTTTTGTTTTAGCCTCGTGGTTGTGCCAAATCCGTCAAAAAGCGCGGGGCAAAACAATCCCGCCAAAGCCAGGCTTCCGTTTGAGGAAGCTTTGAAAAAACTTGAAGGCATTGTTGCGGCCATGGAATCCGACGACCTGCCGCTGGAAACATTGCTGGCCAGATACGAGGAGGGGACAAAGCTGGTGAAAATCTGCCAGGACAAGCTCGCCGAGGCGGAATTGAAGATCCAGCAATTGGAGAAGAATGCGGCTGGCGAAATGAAATTGAAGCCGTTGTCACCGGATTTGTCCGAAGGCTGATTTCCGATCCCAGACCCCAGAACCAAATATATGAGTCGTTATCTCGACATGGTGGACGGGCCGGCGCATGTGAAGAAACTCACGCTGTCGCAACTTCAGGAACTGTCCGGGGAGATCCGGGAGGAATTAATCGCCGGGCTGGCCAAAAGCGGCGGGCATCTCGGCCCGAATCTCGGCGTGGTTGAGTTGACCATCGCGTTGCATCGCGTTTTCAACACGCCCCGGGACAAGTTTGTCTGGGACGTGAGCCATCAAGTCTATGTCCATAAAATTCTTACCGACCGCAAAAGCCGCTTCCGCACCATTCGGCAGACGGACGGCCTGAACGGCTTCGCGTTGCGCACGGAAAGTCCGCACGATTGCTACGGTGCGGGTCATGCGGGCACGGCGCTTTCCGCCGCGCTGGGCATGGCGGCGGCGCGTGATAAAAACGGCACGGACGAAAACATCGTCTGCATTTTTGGCGACGCGGCGTTGACGAACGGCATTTCGTTCGAGGCGCTCAACAACATCGGCCACACAACCAAGCGGTTCATCGGCATTCTCAACGACAACGAATGGAGCATCGCCAAAAACGTCGGCGCGATTTCCAATTATCTCAACAAGCTCATCACCAATCCTCGTTACAACAAGCTGGCAAAGGACTTTGAAAATTTTGTGCGCCGCCTGCCCAAGGGCGAACTGGCGTTAAAGCTCGCACACAAGGCCGAGGAAGGGGTCAAGGGTGCCATCACCGACGTCGGGCTGCGGCAGACCGGCAGCTTGGTGGAACCCGATGGTCGCGGCGGCTACGGCAGCCCGATTTTCTTCGAGGAAATGGGTCTGCGCTATCTTGGCCCGATTGACGGACACAATTTGCCGTTGCTTGTCAGCACGCTGGAATTTGCCAAGACATGCGACCATCCCATTGTCATTCATGTTCTCACGCAAAAAGGCAAGGGCTTTGAGGCCGCGCTGAAATTCCCGGAAAAATTCCACGGCACCGGGCCTTATGACGTGAAGACCGGCGATTCGATGCCCGTCCTGGCCGGCACGCCGCCGAATTATCAGGACGTGATGGGCCAGACCCTGGTAAAGCTATGCCAGAAAAACAACACCATCGTCGGCATCACCGCCGCGATGCCCAGCGGCACCGGCCTGAAACATTTGGAAAAGGCCATGCCGGACCGTTACTACGACGTGGGCATTGCCGAGGAACACGCGGTCATTTTTGCCGCCGGCATGGCGACGATGGGTTTCCATCCGGTGGTGGCGATTTACTCCACGTTCCTGCAACGCGCCTACGACTGCATTCATCACGACGTTTGTTTGCAGGATTTGCCGGTGATTTTCTGCATGGACCGCGCCGGGCTTTCGGCGAACGACGGCCCGACGCATCACGGCCTGTTTGACATTGCCTATCTGCGCTGTTTGCCGAACGTCATTGCCATGGCGCCAAAAGACGAGGACGAACTCGTGGACATGATGTTCACCGCGACCCACCAAAATCATCCCACATTCATTCGCTACCCGCGCGGCACGGCGGAAGGCGTGCCGATCAAGGACCAGCCCAGGCTGCTCGAAATCGGCAAGGCGGAAGTCATCCAGAACTTTTCCAACAATGGCAAACGCAAGGTCGCCCTGTTCGGCCTTGGGCCGATGAACACCATCGCCCGCCAGGCGGCGGTGCAACTGGCGGCGGAGGGTTTCGACGTGGCGGTCATCAACCCGCGTTTTACCAAGCCGCTCGACGACGGCGCACACGAATTTTTCGGCAAGGCGGCCGACGTGATCGTGACGCTGGAAGACCACGCGCTGATGGGTGGTTACGGGTCGGCGGTGCTGGAATTGTTCAGCGAGAAGACCATCACCACGCCCGTCGTGCGCATCGGCTGGCCGGATCAATTCATCGAGCACGCCACGACCCAGGACGAACTGCGCAAAAAATACGGCCTGTCCGTCGAAAACGCCATGGCCAAAGTGAGGGCGCAATTTGCCGAAGCCGCGGCCCCCGTGACATCGAAGTTGATCGTGGTGGCTTGAAAATTACATGTCAGAAATGTCCAAACGACCGAGACATCCATATCCCGAAATTTACTGTGACTTAAATGCAAAGATGACAGAGCGCGGCTATTTGTTGACAAGAGGTTCGGTGGAAAATCTTACAAAACTTGGTCTTACTTTGGAATCGGCAGTGGGCAAGCGATTTACCTTTGTCGGGGACGACGCGGACAAAGATGGCAAGCCTGATGAAATTATGTTCAACGGGGTTGTTATTCGTAATGTGAAATTTGGTTTTCTTGCGCTCGCTGATGAAGATGGCATTTATTGGAGGTCCGAGATTGCTGATGATTAACAGTTTTGCGTCCAGCAGTTGCGCGGATTGGTTGCTTGAAGTTATATTTCAGCCATGACGGTCACATTGACAGCGGAGCAGGAAAAGTTCGTCGCAGAACAACTGGCTGGCGGCCATTACCGTTCCGCCACTGACGTCATTGCCCAAAGCCTCGGGATGTTGCGGGCGCAGGAGGAATTCATCCGCTCGAATGCCGCCGAGTTGCGCGAGAAAATCGCCGCCGGCATGGAGCAAATCCGGCGCGGCGAAGTGGTGGATGGCAGGACCGCCATCCGGAATCTGCGGGGAAAATTGCTTTTGCGTCGAAGTTAGAATTCACATCCTCCCTCAACCCGGCCTTCTCCCCAAGGAGAAGGAGAAACGTCCGCCGTTTCTTTGAAAAACCTGCGATAGGATTTGCCGGACGGTTATTCATAACATTGGAGACGCCCTATTGCTGTTCCTTCTCCTGGGGGAGAAGGTCAGGTTGAGGGCGGGCGTTCTTCCAACCAATCAGTTTTCTTTCCTTGATTTCCTTTACATCCGGCCTTTTCCTCCCAGCCGCGCAAAAAATTTGAAATCGCAAATCGTCAGGCAAAAAACTAACATTGCTTCATGGCATACCAAGACGTGACCCCGCCCGCGGGCGGGAGAATTTCAATCAAGAACGGCAAACTTACCGTTCCTGAAAATCCCATTCTCCCGTTCATTCGCGGCGACGGCACCGGCCCGGACATCTGGGCGGCCAGCGTGCGTGTGTTCGACGCGGCAGTGCAGAAGGCTTATGGCGGCAAACGGAAAATTTCGTGGTTTGAGGTTTTTGCAGGCGAAGCCGCCAAGAACAAGTTTGACAACTGGCTGCCGGACGACACGGTTGAGGCGTTCAAGGACTATCTCGTCGGCATCAAAGGCCCGCTCACCACGCCGGTCGGCGGCGGCATCCGCTCGCTCAACGTGGCGCTGCGCCAGATGCTCGACCTCTACGTCTGCCTGCGCCCCGTGCAATGGTTCACCGGTGTTCCTTCGCCCGTGAAACATCCGGAGAAGGTCAACATGGTTATCTTCCGCGAGAACACTGAGGATATTTACGCGGGCATTGACTTTGAGGCGGGTAAGGAAGCGGCGCTCAAGACGATTGAATTCCTCAAGGCAAACTTCCCCAAGGATTTCAAAAAGATCCGCTTTGGTGCGGAAGCGCCGGAACTGGTCGGCATCGGCATCAAGCCGGTGTCGAAGACCGGCACCCAGCGCTTGGTGCGTTCCGCCATCCAATATGCCATTGCGCAGAAGAAGAAGTCGGTGACGGTTGTCCACAAGGGCAACATCATGAAATACACCGAGGGCGCGTTTCGCGACTGGAGTTATGAGCTGGCTAAGAAGGAATTCGGCGCGGTGGAGATGGATGGCGGGCCTTGGTGCAAAATTCCCGAGGGCAGACCCGGCGCCGGCATCGTCATCAAGGACGCCATCGCCGACATCACGCTCCAGCAGGTGCTCACGCGTCCGACGGACTTCGACGTCATCGCCACATTGAATCTCAACGGCGATTACCTGAGCGATGCGCTCGCCGCGCAAGTGGGTGGTATCGGTATCGCCCCCGGCGGCAACATCAATTACATCACCGGCCACGCGATATTCGAGGCCACGCATGGCACCGCGCCGAAATACGCAGGCAAGGATGTGGTAAACCCCGGCTCGGTCGTATTGAGCGGCGAAATGATGTTCCGCTACCTGGGCTGGACGGAGGCGGCGGATTTGATCTTGAAAGGCTTAAACGGCGCGATTGGCAGCAAGCGCGTTACCTACGACTTCGCCCGCCAGATGGAAGGCGCGACGGAGATCAAGTGCAGCGAGTTTGGCAGTAACATCATCTCGCACATGTAAGTTTGTGCTTGCGGATCGTAGCAACCGACATGAATCGGCTCTGATCCCGGCGAAAGAAGTTTGAGCCGACTGACGTCGGCTGCTACAAAGCATCGGATGAACATGCGGACAGGCTGGCAGCCTGTCCTGCTTTTTTATGCACTGGATAGCGGCCAGCCTGGTATCAGCGTTGTTTCTCGGCGTGTATGAGCTTTGCACCAAGCACGCCGTGCGGGACAACGCCGTCGTGCCGGTGTTGTTCTTCAGCACCCTGACCGGCGCGGCAGTGTGGGTTGGCTTGTTGATGGTGCAGGGGTTTCATCCGGGCACATTGCCGGCGACATTGGTCACGGACCCGCTCACGCTGACGCAGCACCTGCAACTGGTACTCAAATCGGTCATTGTGGCGGCTTCGTGGGTTTTTACTTATTTCGCGCTTAAACACCTGCCGCTGTCGCTCGGGTCACCCATTCGCGCGACCAGCCCGCTGTGGACGCTGTTTGGCGCAATTCTGATTTTGGGTGAGCGGCCGACCTGGCTGGAAACGGTTGGCGTGCTGACGACGCTGGCGTCGTTCGTGGGGCTGTCGGTTGCCGGCAGCCGCGAAGGCGTGCATTTCCATCGCAACAAATGGGTGGGTTTTCTCGTTGTCGGAACACTGCTCGGCGCGGTGAGTTCGCTCTACGACAAATATCTGCTGGGCCGGGCGCATTTCTCGGTGCCGACGGTGCAGGCGTGGTTCTCGGTTTACCTGCTGGTGCTGTTTATGCCATTCGCCATCGGCTGGAAGCGGCGCTGGTGGCCGCGCAAAGAATTTCACTGGCGCTGGAGCATCCCGTTTATCGCGTTTACGCTGCTGGTGGCGGACTATATTTATTTCAGCGCGCTGCGTGATCCGAATTCGCTCGTCGCCGTGGTGATGAGCCTGCGTCGCGGCAGCACGCTGGTGGGCTTTGCCGGCGGCCTGCTCCTGTTCGGCGAAGGCAACGGGCTGAAAAAACTCCCCGCCGTGATCGGCATCCTGGTGGGTATTGCGCTCACGGTGATGGGGTAATAAATGGGCGGTGCCGCACGCACCGCCCAACAGGACCATATTTTGGTCAATGGTTTACTTCGACGATATGCGGACGAATCCCTGCTTGGATCCGTTAAACTTGGAGGTGGGAATGGGGATCGTTTTCAAGCTTCCGTCGCCAATGACATTGGAATACGTGAGCCAGCTGCCAAGGACGAGGTTGGTGCGGTATTGCACGCTGTTGGTGACGCCGGTTTGAGACAGGAAGGTGAATTGAAAATTAGTACCGGCCAGTTTGGGTTGGGTCAATTGGGTCGGGTTCGGGCCCACGAAAAAGAGTGAAAAGGCTTCCGAACTCAAGTTGACGGTTGCTGACCAGGTCCTGACCGGGTTGGCTGAAGCATCCACCGGCGTGGTGAAGGTGACGCCGGGGAAATTGTTGGAGTTATAATTCAGATCAAAGAATTGGTTTCCATTGCTCAACGTCGGGGCGGCCGCCCAGTTGGTGGCAGTGACCGGCAGGCTCAACACATTGACCACCCCGGCCAGATCCAGGGACAACGACGAAAAATTGGTCGGTCCATTCCAATAAAACGGCACATTGGCACGAACGTTGACCGCTCCGTTGGTCGGCGAAAAAATTTTGACTGCCCGGAGCACATTCGTGTTGAGGCCACTGATGGAAACCTGGAACGAATAAACCTGTTGCGTCGGGCTGCCCTGGTTGATGTAAATTTTCCAGAGTCCGTTGGTGAACTCGTTGATCACCTGGTCCAGAGAGGAGAGGATGGCGCCGGATCCCAAGCCGCCGCCGGGATAGGTTTCTGTGACAAAGTAGTCATGGGGCGAATGCACACTGTTTGTGGTGGTGGGGTCGGGGCTGACGGAGTTGAACGAAACGCCGGCGCCATAAATCTCGCCATAATTCGGATCTTGTGACCGGATAAAACTAAATTGAAGGCTTACGTCAACCGGATAAGGAGTGTTGGCGGTGCTGGTGAGCGTTGCGCCGGGATTGTTGTAAAGGAAAGCCACCTCATAGGAACTTAACACCCGGTTGTAGATTTGAACGTCATCCAGAAGTCCATCGTAGCCGTTGGAACCGTTGTAATCGGGACTCGCCGGGTCGGGATCGGAGGCGTCGGATTTTGCGCCGATGGTCAGCAACACCGGGCTGTTGAGCAGCACCGTTGAGGCGACGTCGGAACTGTCCAGCGTTCCATCAATGAAGATCTGCCGTTCGCCGGTGGATACATTGCGTGTGACGACGACGTGATGCCATGTATCGTCATTGACCGTCGCGCTGGAGTTGAGCGTGTTATCGGAAACGCCATCGCCGATGTTGAACGCCACCTGGCCGCCGGTGAGCGCAACCGGAATCAAGTCTTTGGCTCCCGCATTCGGGGAATCGGCCGCGATGACGCCCGCGCCTTCCCATGCCAAATCACCTTGGTTGCCATAGTACTGGCTGGTTTTCAACCATAGGGAAACGCTGAATCCGCCGGCCAGCGTCGAAAGGAGATTGGAGGAAGCGGTCAGGTAGCTGCCCCCGTCAAAATAAGCCGAACCTGCTCCGGCTGCCGTGTCCCCACTGATGACTGGTCCGTAGCCGCCGAAATTGCCGGCGTAAACGATGTTGTTCCCGTTCCCGGAGACATCCGGGGCGAGATCCGTGCCCTCGTCGAAATCATAGTGGGCAACGATGCCATTTGCGCTGCCTATGACATCAGGAATTGTCGTTCCCGGATTGGCATAAAGTGAGGCGACTTCAGCGTCAGAAAGGACGCCGGAGTAAACTTGCACATCATCGAGCAGGCCATTATAGGCGTAGAAGTTGGTGCAGTTGCCGTCAGTGCAGTAGGCCCAGCCGCCGATGGTGAGGTTGTAGTTGTTTCCGTTGAGCGGATTGGTGGTGCCGATCTGGGAAGTTTCAAAGTTGCCATCCACATACATTTTCTTTTCCCCGGTGCTTTGGTCGCGGGTGACCGTGATCAGGTGGTAGTTGCCGTCATTGACGCTGGTGAGCGAGTGCAGGTTGTCGGACGCTCCAGAATCGCCGCCCCGGGTGGTGAACGCGGCCTTGCTGCCGGTGATGGACAGCGGAATCGTGTCGTTGGTGTTGCCCTGGTCGTTGTAGGCCCAGAAGATGACCGCGCCATAAAAAGCGTTGTTGTAGTCAACGCCGTTCGTCACGGTGGTTTTTACCCAGGCTGAAAAGGTGAAACTGCCGGCCAGCACTGCATTCAGATCGGTCAGACTCTGACCGTTGGCGTTTAGTTCGCTGGTTCCAAAAAACTGGACGGCGCCACCACCCGCTTCAGCATCCGTGTCGAACTGATACACCGGTCCCCACCAAGTGGGGCCGGACATGTCATTGCCGTTGCCCGAACTGTCCTGGCCCAGATTGCTGCTGTTGTCGAAGGTGTAATGTGCCACATTTTTATGACCGCCGGTGTTGCCACCGCCGTTGGCGACCGTTGAACCCGGATTGGCATAAAGGTTGGCCACTTCGCCGGCCGAGAGTGCGCCGGAATAAATTTGCAGATCATCCAGTTCGCCATCGTAGCCGTTGTAATAATAGCTGGAGGAGGCGTCGGAGTTGCGGGCATCGGAAAGTGCGCCAATGGTCAAAAGATTCGGGTCATTCAGCAGGTTCGTCGTGCCGGAACTGAAGCTGTCCAGCACGCCGTCAATGTAAATGATTTTCTGTCCGGTCAGTTGATTGCGGGTGACGACGACGTGATGATAATTTCCATCGTTGACGGAAGCGGTGGAATTCAGCGTGACATCCTCCACGTCTCCACCGGTGTTGAAGCCGATCTTGCTGCCGGTCAAGGCGATGGGAACCACGTCATTGGCCAAACCGCCGTTGTCCGCCGAGACAATTCCCGCGCCATAATAAGCCAGAGCGCTGTCCCATCCGCAATTATTCTGCGTTGTCTTGATCCAGCAGGAAATTGAGAAACTGCCGGACAACGCGGTGAGCAAACCTGCCGGCGTCGGATTCCATCCCACGTAACCGGCGCTGCTGGCATCGCCGTCATGGAACTGGATCGCGCGCGGGCCGGTCTGTGCGGTGGTCGTCGAATTCGCGCCGCCTTGGGTGCCGTAGCTGCCTCCAAAGTTGAGATTGAAGCCATTGCCGGAGCTGTCTGCTCCCGAAGGTGTCCCGTCCACGTTCGTCCCGTCCCAGGTGTAATGCGCCATCAAAATGTGGCTGGTGCCCGAAGTATCCACGGTGCCGACCGTGAATTGAGAATCGAAGTAATCTTGCAGATGCGTCGTGGAAACCCAACTGGAGATGGGATGCGAGGCGTTGTCGAGCGGCACGGAAGAGACCAGGACGTTGGTCGGATATTTGTCATAATGCACAGTGAAGTTGTTGATGCCCTGATAAAGCACGTTCGGGCTGACCCAGCTCGTTTGTGTGACGGGCAGAGAGGCGCTGTTGTTATATTCGTAAACGACAATATCGCTGTAGTTGGTCGGGCCCTGCCAGGTGAACGTCGGCTGGTTGGTGACGTTGACCGCGTTGTTGGTGGGGAAGGTGACGACCACCTTGGGGATGGCATTGCTGGTGATGCTGGTTGTGACGGTAAAATGATAAACGTTGGTCGTTGTGGAATTTGTGACAAAAATGGACCAGTTGCCGTTGGTAAGCTCGTGGATAAACGAAGGATAGTCGCCGTAGCCGTAGCCACCACCGCCGAGCCAGTTAAAGCCGTTCGTGGTAAACTGATACGCCTCGGACGAGCCGTTGGTCGGATAACCAGACGAGGCGATGAAGTAATTGCCATAAGCAATGTTGGGCGCCGTATTGTTCGTGCCCAGGTTGGGAGAGAAATAGTAGTAATAATTGTCGCCGTAATTGTACCGGACCAGATTCATCTCCAGGGTCAACCCGGCGCGAGCGCCCGTGGCGGCGAGTAGAACAGCGGCAATGAGTGGATAAATTGCGCGCGAAAGAAGTTTCGCGCAAGTAGATGAGGAAATTTTCATAGATTCTTCCGATTTTTAATTTTTGTAATGTCTGCCAGGTTGGTTGTTCAACCGCCGTTTTCACCCTCTTTTAAGAACGATAAACTACCACCTGCAATCTCTACAGTGGAGATTAGGCCTTTTGCGAGGAGTAAAATCAACAATAAAACAATTGAAGCAGTCGTTTTAAGCCGGGCTGATTTGCGGTTGGATCAATCTCAAAAACCTTGATTTGCAGGTATTGTTTTGTAACACCTTAACGGGAATCCTGCGGCGGGATGCCGGGGCGGGCGATCAGCATTTCGTTGTCGTTGTGAACCCGGTTACCTGCCGGGTCCACAATGGTGGCTGTAATCAGGATAAGGAGTTGCCGCTTTTTGAACGTGCGGATGGTTTGTTCGCGGAACAGGGGTTCTCCTGCCGTGCCTAAAACCGGCTCCGTGTCCTTTAGCGTTTGGACTTGCGTGGAAATTAATCCACCGAGGACGACGGTTTGTCCGTCCCACAATTTCAAGTGTACATCGGTTTGCCGAACGCAAAAACTGGGCGAAATTTTCGGCACATCAACAATTTTGCCAGTCGAGGTGACAGTCGGAATGGTATTGGTTGTTTTATCATAGCCCAAAAATTCGGTCAGTGATGGAATAGCCGTTAAATCAATAGTGTAGCCGTCGGATAAAACATAAGCAACCATATCCAGAGTTGGACCACATTCCACTTTATCGGTTTGTGGAGTGATGGCTCCATTGGTTGAAATTTCCCGGAAAACGAAGTTGGTTATGACGGTTATGATTTGAGTCGCTCGCATCTGGGTTCGCCGGCCACTGATGGTTGTCACTTCCGGTTCGGCTAGATTTTCGAACCCCTTGCTTTGCGCCAAAGTGTGAAGTACAAGCCGGAGATTGGGACCGGCCAAAACACCGGTCACGTTTGTGACATCCGCCGGAATCAAATTTGCCCCCAACAGGTTTTTGGCCATCTCTTCCGGCACTTCGATAAACCGGGCTTTGATGTGAATTTGCGGCGGTGGTGTGGAGGTGAGTACCGGTGTGGAGGTGAGCACCTGCACCGCTTTTTCCGCCACATCCAAATCCTGCTTCGTCGCATGGATAAACAGCACCCCGCGAGTCTCATTGAAATAAATTGATTTCGGCGGCGACAATTCCACGCCGACATTTGAGAGAAGCTTTCTCATGGCGGCAAAGACGTTGGTTTGAATGCCGGTCTGCTTCTGCAAAGCGACGAGGAATACGTTTGCGTCCACCGTGAAAGCGCGGGTTTCCAATGGCGCCTTGGTCGAAAAAACAATGCCGTCATCCTGAATCGAGTATTGGATGGGATGATCCGCCACCAACACAATGGCATCCAGCAAGTCCGCCAGCCGCATATTGGTGAGCGTCAGTTTAACATTGATGGAACTGGGATCCACGGCGACGCCGGCAGGAGTTGCTTCCGGCAATCCGGTGGTTGGATTGATGGCGGTTGCACCGCCGGCGGACCCGGTTGCCGCTGTAACTGCCGGGGCATTGGTTTGGAAGGTAAAGTTAATGCCTTTTTTATCCGGGTCGCGAAGCTTGGTCTGGAGGCTTAGCATGCGAAGAACTTCACTCAATGGCAGGCCATCGGGCCAGGAAACCTGGTCGAGTCGGATGCGATCAAGCTTGGCTGCGATATTTTTCCGTCTTTCACCCCGTACCAGCAAAACAGGATCTACTCGGGATGCCGGTTTCAAGGCTGGCGTATCATTCGTGATAATCTGGACACCGAGGATCACGACCAGATTTTCTCCGGCCGGATTTTTTGCGCGAAGCACGATGCCGCCGTGGTCTTCGGCTGAAACCTGGCCGCTGACGGCGTAACGGTTTGTCCCATCACGAACCGGCCAGTCGCCGGTTGGATTGTCGGTAAACCAACCTTTGGTGTTCGCCTGCACTGTCAGTTCCACAAATCTTTGAGTTTCATCAACCGTCACAAATGGCAGACAGCTCAATTCGAAGTGGTTCGTTTCGGTGCCGCAATAGAGCTGGGCGGCAATGCCATGACCGGTCTGAATCCGGGGGCGCTGAAGCGGATGCAATCCAAGCGATTGGATATGATTGCTGAATGATGAGAATTGTTCCGGCGAAATGGACCACCAGGGAAGGTTGCTGAAACGGGGATTGTCATAGAGATGCAAGCCTTTCGTCAGTTCATCGAAATCGGCGGTTGGCATCATGTAAAATTCTCCCTGAATCAGGACACCCTTGCGGTGGATGGGAATGGCGAGCAGGTTGCATTGTCCATCCGGACGATTCAATTGCTCGATGACCTGACGGAAAACATCCAGGGCTTCCAGCGTGTTTTGTGTCGTGATTTCACCAGTCTTGGTGTTGAACGCAAGCCCGTGCGGAGGGCTGCAATCCACGCCTTCTCCGCGCAAAATGTCCAGCAGAACGTCGGTGTAATCACTCGTGGTATTGTGCAAATATAGGTTCGCCTGCGCTTTGACATTCTTTATGAAAACCTCCGGGTTGACTTTCACTGTCAGGCTTTGTTCGGGCTGTGAGGCTTGAGTAACAGGCTGCTTCCCCACTGAAGTCGGCGCTTCCCCCATCGGCAGCGCCGCGGCGCTGAAAATGAAGATGCCGCAGAGCGATACGAGCGTCAGCCCGGACTTGCGCGGCGCGCGAAAGTTTACCAGCCGCTCGATGCGTTGCCGCAAGGCACTGCGGGATTCCATGATTCCCACCAGGCCCAGACTGGCCAGCGGCCGGTGGAAGGCCAGCTTCGCCACTTCGAGCAGCGTGGGGGCGTAAGCCTCGGCATCATCTCGGAGCGCCAGCATGACGGCATCGTCCACGGCTTCCTCGCGCACGCGGCGGATGCGGGCATTGGCGAGCCAGAGCAGGGGATGCCACCAATAGACAATCTGGGCCAGCGCTTGCGCGCAATTCATCCAGACATCACCGCGCCGGAGATGAGTCAATTCATGCAGCAACACCGCCCGCAATTGGAACGGCGGAAGCTTTTGCACCAGCGATTGCGGCAACAAAATCACCGGCCGGAACAATCCGCATACCGCCGGCGACAGGGCTTGGTCCGTCAATCGCAAGCGCACGGTACGGTGCAGGCCGGACGAATCTTTAGCTTCATCAAACAATTCGTTGAGCCACGCGGGCGCCGGCGTCGCGCGCTTCACATCGCAAATAACCTGTCGCCAGCGCGCTGCCAACCAGACCAACAGACAAACGCTGATGGCACTCCAAGCAAGAATTATCCATGCCACTGCCAACATCGGCGGTCGTGGCGGTGGAGTGAAGGCAGGTATTGGTTGCAACGGGAGGCTGGGCGCAGTGTCGGCTCCATAGTTGACAACAAATTTGGTCACATGCGGCCTGGCAGGTGTGGTGACTGCCGGGAACAGCCACCAGGCGACCCCAGTGGGTAGGGCCAGAGAAGGCGGAAGCAACAGCTTCAGCAACAGCACCAGCCAGAGCGCATAACGAACAGCCGCGCGGACGCGCCGGCGCAGGGCAAAATCAATCGCAAACAGAATTGCGATGAGCGCACTCGATTGCCACAACATCGGCCACGCAAAGTGTAGCGCGTTTTCGCCAAAACGATTCAGGGTTTCGATGAGTGAGTTCATTTTCTGGCTGATTTTTTCTTCGCTTTGATTAGGGATTCCAGTTTCGCCAGTTCATCGGCACTCAAGTTGTGGGTGTCGAGGAGGCATTGGACCATCGGGGTGAGTGCGCCATTGAAGGCGTGCTTGAGGGCGTAAAATAATTCACCGCGCTGCGCCTGTTCACGGGTGACCACGGAGCGGTAGAGTGTCAGATTGCGGACCTTTTCCGCCGTGAGCAGGCCCTTCGCAACCATGCGGTCCATGAGCGTGCGCACGGTGGAATAGGTCCAGGCGGTTTGTGGGTGGAGTTTTTCCTGGATCGCCGGCGCCGCGCAGGGTTCGTGGTCCCAGACGGCCTTGATGATCGTCCATTCCGATTCGGTCAATTCGATGGATGGTTTGGGCATGGCGCGACTCTGCTTGACATTTGTAGAGATGTCAAGCGTAATCTTTACAATTGTAAATTCTGTGCCGGTTTACGGGTCAACCGGTGCCGGATGAAATCAAACCGGTGATTTTGGACGGAAGAGGAGCGCAAGTTTTTTTATGGCAATGCCGAGTGCATAAATGATTCCCAGCAAGACCACATCCGTCGGGCCGACTGGCAAATCCCATTGGTAGGCAATCCAGAAGCTGATGAATGACGCCGCTCCGCCGATCACTGAGGCAAAAAATGTGAACTGACGCATGGTCCGGGCGAACAAATGCGCAGTTAGCGGCGGGATCAGCAGGAAACCGAACGAAATCAGCGGGCCGACGCTCAGCACGGCCATGGAGACGGTAAAGCCGATTAACAGATACGTCAGCGCGTCCCAGAACACGACGTTTTTGCGGAGTGTGGCGGCCAGCGTGCGGTCGAACGAGACCAGCAGCAATTCCTTGTGAAACAGGCCGAGCACGACCAGTACCAGCGCCAATGCGATGGCGGTCAGCATCAAATCAAAATTGGAGACGGTGATGATTTCCCCTTTCATCAAATCGAGCCAGCCCAGTTCCGCGCAGCGGTTTTTTGACAGCAGCAGGATGCTGAGCGCCGCGGCGACGACATAAGCCGTGCCCAGCCGGCCTTCGGGCAGGCCGCGTCCGCGACGTTCCAAGAATGCGAGCACCAAAATCGCCATCAGCGTAAAGGTAATTGACCCGGCAAATGCCAGCACGTGGGTGCTTTGCGAATCATGACCGCTCAGGTCCAGGCCCAGCCATAACGGCAGCGAAAGCGCCACGGCCACGCCGGTGGAGGAAATTTGTGGCAGCGCAACACCCATGAAAATCAACCGGCGCAACACCAGGAACACACCGACGAGCGGGCAGGCAAAGCCGATGAGTACGCTGGTGTAAACCGAGTTTCGCAACAGAAAATCCGGCGACAGAATCTGACGCAAGGTTTCCATATCAGCCGACCTCCATTTCAAATATTTCCGCCATGCGTTCGGGCGTGAACAATTCCGCCACCGTGCCATGCAGAATCTGGCCCTGGTGCAGCCAGATGATTTGTTGCGCGTGTTTGCGGACCAGCGGCAGGTCGTGGGTCACCAGCAGGATGGTCAATTTTCGACCGGCGTGAATCTGGGAGATGAATTCGAGCAACGCACGCGTCGCCGCGGCGTCCACGCCGGCGGTCGGTTCATCAAGAACCAGCACGTCAGGCCGGGTGGCCAGTGCGCGGGCGATGAGGACACGCTGTTTTTGTCCACCGGAAAGCCGGCTGAACTTCCTTTGAGCGAAGCCGTCCGCCGACGTTGCTCGCAAACAGTCGCGCACGAATTTACGTTCGTTGTGTGGGGGAAAGCGTCCCGGTCCGACCCGGCCAAACGTCCCCATGAGTGCCACGTCAAATCCGGTCAGCGGATAGAGCGGGTCGAGTTCAGTGGTTTGCGGAACATAACCAAAGATCATGGGCTTGTTGACCGGCGTATAGATTTTGATCTGCCCGGCGACCGGGGGTTGCAGGCCGAGCAGCGTTTTGAGCAGCGTGGATTTGCCGGAGCCGTTGGCGCCGAGAATAGCGGTGAAACTGGACCGGGCAATGGCCAGCGAAATGCCGGAGAGCACGGCCCGGCCATCGTAACCGATGGCCAGGTCGTCAAACGTGATGATGGGTTCGCTCATGTTACTTGGCCAATGCGCCAACCAGGGTGTGGATGATGTAATCCATCATTTCGATGTAGGTATCCGTGTGCGGCACGCCACCGGGCATGATGGGCAGTTTCACCAGCGTTGCGCCGGTTTGCTGCGCGATCAACGCCGGAACCTTTTCCGGGAACTGCGGTTCGCGCACGACGATGGGAACGTGTTCAGCTTTCATTTCCGTGATCAATTCCTCAATGTGCCGTGGGGGTGGGTCGATGCCTGGTTTCAGCTCGATGGTGCCGATATAGTCCATGCTGAATCGTTTGGCGAAATAAGGCCAATGTTCGTGGTAGGAGACAAACTTCACACCTTTGAGCGGCGCCATCTCCTTTCGCCATTCGGCGATTTTGGCGTCAAGTTGGGCAAGGTAGGCATCGCGATTGTGTGTGAAGTCGGCTTCGTATTGCGGCGCGACGGCAATGAGCGCGTTGTAAATGTTCTGCACCGCGGTTTTGGCCAGCACCGGATCGAGCATGTAGTGTGGATTGCCGTAGGGATGCACGTCGCCTTCGGAGTGGTCGGTGGACTTCGGCACATCAACCGGCGTTATGCCATGCGAGCAATCCACGTAACCGGGTTTGCCAATCTGGATGCGCGGGTTTCTACTCGCTTCGAGCAGCGCGGGCAGGAAGGCATGTTCGCAATCGAACCCAACCAGTACAGCCAGATCGGCGCGGTTGAGCAACGGTACAAAACTCGGCTTCATGGGCACGCCATGCGTGTCTTCGATGCCGGTGGCGAGACTGTTGACTTCAACATGGTCGCCGCCGATGTTGCGGGTGAGGTCCGCGAGGTCGGTGAGTGTGGTGACGACGCGGATTTTGGCCGTGTTAGCCGGCCCGGCGCCGAGTGTGATGGCGGCGATGGCGGCCAGTGACAGGAAACGGAACAGTCTTATTTTCATAAAATATTTTTTCCTTTCAAGTTCAGTGTGATTGCCAGCCATGCGAATGCGAGCCGATGATCCAGGTCCACTGGAGATAAACCGCGTCGTTGAGCTGGTAGCCGGTGGCGGAGTTCGGCTGGGTGTGGGTATACTGCAGGCGGAGCTGGTTCCAGTGGCTGATCGCCCAAGTGATATAGGGCGAATAGCCATAAGTCCGCGCGGAACTGTCCTGGTCGTTCTGGACGTATTCAAACAGGAATCCGCCGCTCCAACTCCGGCTCCATTTGTATGTGAGGTAAGAATACATGCCCCACGCACCGACCGTCTCGCCGAAAGGGCTGCCGCCTGTATTGCCGGCGAGATATTGATTGTCGCTGTAGAGGACTTCATTGCCCCAGGTGAGGCTGTTGAACTGGTTGTCGCGCAACGGAACGTAGCTCAACTTGAGATCGCCATCGAGAACCAGGCGTCTGGTCTCGGTAAGCGTGGTGATGCCGTTCGGCGCCAACTGGGCATTGACGTTGCCCGAATCGGGATTGAACAGGCCGGACACGCCGCCTTCCAACTGCCAGTTGTCGCTCAAGTCAAAATAGGTGGACAGGCGCCCGAAATAATTGACCGCGTCGAACGACCGATAGCTGCCGACGGCATCCGGCGAATCGCCGAACTGCGTGCCAAATCCTGCGGTCAGGTTCACATAATGCTCGATGGGCACCAGCCAGCTTGCCTGCACACCGGCCGTCTTGGACTCGCCGCCGACATATTGATCCAAAACCATCGGACGGTTCACAAACGGCAGTTCGTGGTCGTGGATATAGGACAACCGCCCGAACTCGCCGAAGAATTGCCCCGCTGTCAGCGTGAGGTTCCCCGGCAGCGACGTGGTCTGCAACGCCGCCTCTTCCACGTCCAGCGACGTCTGGCCTGTTGAGGCGTCGGCGGAACCATTGATGACCACCCAGCCCTTGGCGAACGGATCCACCGAGGCAGACGCGTTCAACTCCACCGAGCGCTGGAAGACATCAAACCCGCCCGGATAACCGGTGTCGTTCTGCGGCGAGCCTTTGCTCTGCTGCGATAAAATGGTTTCGCCCACGAACCCAATCGCCGGGTTGAATTCGCTCATCAGGGTCTTTTTCTGCGCCTCGACCATCTCATCCACCTTGTTACTCAAGTTTTTCAATTGCTCCGGTGTCACCGTGTTGGTGGACGGCGTTTCAGCGACAGGCGGCGCAGGCGGATTCGTCGCCGTACCGGCCAGTTGTTTCTTGAGCGCTTCGATTTCCGCGTCCTGCGCGGCGGTTTTTTTGTCAAAACGGGCCTCCATTTCCCGCTCCCGCCGCTCAAAGTTTTCCTGCAGCTGTTTCAATCGCTGATCGAAATCAGCCGGTTGATTTGTCTCCTGAGCCTGGGCGATGGTTGCGCACAAGCAAAGGGCAGAAGACCACCCTAAAATCTTTTTCAGTTTCATATTATTGCTCCTCCAACTCAGGCGCCACGCACCGGGCGTGCGCGCCGGTTCAAAACGGAATTACCAATGGAATTCGATCAGCCGAAGCTGACCGACCTACACGAGGTGAGAAGAAACTGCTGGAGGAGCGCGGCCCGGAGGAAGATTTTCAACGACCGGGCCAAAAGCGGAAATTTCTATGTGGGGAGTTGCTTCAATCCGGGTTGCCGGGGTGACAACCGGAATATCGCACGGCGTCGTTTCAATTTTTCCATGAACCAGGGCGACAATAGCGCAGTCGTCGTCATCAGGAATTGCCCCACCGTGCAGCCACACATGAACGGGTGTCCACATCTCGGCGGCGGCCATGAACAACCAGACCGCCAGCGACAAAACTGCCGTTGCAGCGTAAAAACGTTGCCGCAATCGGCGATTCATTTGGCATCTCTTGTATTGCAAACTGTTTGCAATATAGCAAATGACATGCCGCCGGCAAGATTTATTTTGGAGTTGAAACTTTGCAACCAGGGCATTCTGTTCGAATCCCGACCGCGAGACCGTTCATTTTGCCGCACCACAGCCTGTCAATCCAATATGCCGCCTCGATTCCCAATAAAAAGGCCCGAAGCTTTTCGCTTCGAGCCTTTGAATCAAATCCGTTATTATTACGGCAGAATGTGAGGTGAAGTGGTCAAGGTACTCAGCGAGCAAGTCGGAGTATTGCCCACAACAAGGTCAGCGTAAGTGCCGCCAGCCGGACACGGAGGAATGCTGCTGGAAGAGTTCAACTTGATGTAGGGCGTTATGTCGGTCCAATCGGCGACGGGGTCACCAGTCTTTTTGCCTTTTTCCAGCGCCATTTCATTCGCGGCGGCGTCAATCTGGCGCAGGTTGTTGATGCAAGCATTCATCTGCGAGGTGGCGCGGGCTTTCACGAAGTTGGGGATGGCGATGGCTGCCAGGAG
>Ga0265323_10000599_pt1 | contig 19860 bp, 20 predicted proteins | sample 41225metaG_FD_193580 | JGI IMG/M metagenome (GOLD analysis project Ga0265323, IMG submission 193580) | Rhizosphere microbial communities from Carex aquatilis grown in University of Washington, Seatle, WA, United States - 4-12-25 metaG | ecosystem: Host-associated > Plants > Roots > Rhizosphere...
TGCACCACGTTGCGAACGCTGCGGTTGCGAAGCCCGCCGGGTGCCTGAAAGACGTTGGCAAAGACTCCGGCATCGGCCGGCGCGGTGGCCCAGGCTGCCACCCAGTTCTCGGGCGCGGCAGGGGCGACCGCCCCCGCCAGCAGCAGGGCGAGAAGACGCGGATCAAACGGGAGTGGACACTGGAGGCGCATAAACAGGCTCAAATCTGCTCTTAAAGTCGAGGAAATAGCGCTCGAAGCGGTTGTAGCTGAATTTCGCGATCTGGTAGGACGCCACGATCAGGATCGCCGCCCTGAGATACCCGAACCAGGCATTGGAAACCACCGCCGGCGGCACGAACCTGCCAATCAGCACGTTGGCAAAATGGAACAGCGGCTGGTGGAAGACGTATATCCCGTAGGCGTATTTCCCCACGCGAGTCAGAGTGCGGCGGGTGAGCAGCATTTGCAGCGGTCCCGAGCCGCCTTCGGTCAGGACGGCGTACAGCACCAGCAGCGCGAAGCACACCGACAGCACCGGGAAGCCCACGAGCTGGTTCAGGCGATAGGGGGCGCTCGAGGTCAGGTTCGCCCGCAGGTAGAGCCACAGCCCCACCCCGGCAATCGCCGGCATCCATCGAACGAAACGCTCGGGCACGCGGTACTCCCGCACCAGGATGGCGCACACCGCGCCCAGCACCAACCCATCCATCCGGGTGATGGTCGCGAACTCCACCGCGGGGCTGGCGCCATGGCCCAGCACCCACCACACCCGCCCGGCGATCATCGCAACTTCGCCCGCCAGCAGGCTGGGAAGCAGAATCCTGGCGCGGACCAGCCACACCAGCAGCGGCCAGCAGAAGTAGAACTGCTCCTCCACGGCCAGCGACCACAGGTGCGCCAGGATGTTGTGGCCCCATGGCCCGTGCCAGGTCACTTCCCAGTTCGTGAGGTAGCAGATGTAGACCCAGCGCTCCCCCGGCAACGGCAGCCACTCGGGCGCATAGAGGAGGAACGGAAAGCCGGCGAACGCCACCAGCAGAAACGCATAGTAGAGCGGAAAGATGCGCAGCACCCGGCGGGCATAAAAGGCCCGGAAGTAGTTGATGGCTTCGCGCGAATCCAGCAGGATGCCGGTGATCAGAAACCCGGAAAGCACGAAGAACAGGTCCACGCCCGACCATCCCAGGTACAGCGCGTGGTTGAGGAATGCCTGCCCCGGCGTCCTCCACGGCAGCGTCCAGTAGCTGTGATGCAGCATCACGGCCAGAATCGCCACGCCCCGGATGCCGTCCAGGGAGACCAGTTTCCGATGCGAAAGGGCGGAGGACGGGCCGGCCATAGGTTACCCGCCGCCCGGCGGGCCAGCCGCCGCCCTGGGGATCACGGGAGGGCCGCTCCCTCGGGGGCTTTCGGAAGGCCCGGCGGACAGTCGAAGTTGACGCGCTCGCGCTCCACCACCAGCGGGCGCCTCTGCACCTGGGTCTGGATGGAGCCGATGTACTCGCCCAGGATGCCCACCGAGATCAACTGAACCGAGCTGAAGAAGAAAATGCCGATGACCAGCGGCGCCATGCCGGCCGAAAAGCGGTTCCAGTACAGCAGCTTGTAGACCAGGTACGCCGCCGCCACCAGGATGCATATGGCGGCGCTCACGAAGCCGCCGAAGGTCACCAGGCGCAGCGGCACCCGCGACAGGTTGGTGATGCCCAGCATCGCCAGGTCGTAAAGCGTGTAGAAGTTGTTCTTGCTCTTGCCGCGCTTGCGGGCCGGCTGATCGTAGAGGACCTGCGCATGGGGCAGGCCAATCTCGGCGATGAGGCCGCGGAAGTAGGGGCACGGATCGGCGAAGGATTTGATGATATCCACCACGCGGCGGTCGTAGAGGCCGAAGCCGGTGAAATTCTCGTAAGTCTCGATGGAGGAGAGCCGGCTGATCAGCCGGTAGTAGCGCTTGCGAAGCCAGAACATGATGGCGTTCTCCTGGCTGGTGCGCTTGATGGCCAGGACGATGGGGAAGCCGCCTTCCCACTGGGCGATCAGTTCGGGAATCAGCTCGGGCGGGTCCTTGAGATTCGCCATGATGCCCACCACCGCGTCCCCAGTGGTCTGGTAGAGCGCGTGCAGCGGCGAGCGGATGTGACCGAAATTGCGGGCGTTGACGATGAGCTTGACGTTGCTATCGGCGGCCGCGATGCGCTTGATGGCTTCGATGGTGCCGTCGGTCGAGCAATTATCGATGAAGATGTGCTCGTAGCGGTAGTTGCCCAGAGCCGCCATCACGCCGCGGACGCGGGTGTACACTTCCTCGATATTGTCCCGCTCGTTGTAGCACTGGGTGGTGACGCTGATGGTCTTCACCGGGGCGGCTCCATCATGCGGGCTTCAATCTCCATGCACATATAGTGATACAGGCAGGTGTGGGCCTGCTGGATGAGCGGGGTGCGGCGCGAGGGGACCGCCAGCAGATGGTCGGAAAGCGGGGCCAGCGAGGCGCCGCCCTCGCCCGTGAGAGCGACGCAGAGCATCTGCATGGCGCGGGCCTGGTGGAAGGCCGCCACCACGTTGGCGGACACGCCCGAAGTGCTGATGCCGATCAGCACCGCGCCGGCCTCCCCGTAGGCCTCCACCTGGCGGGCGAAAACCGTCTCGAATCCGGCGTCGTTGCCGCAGGCGGTGAGTACGCTGGGATTGGCGCTGAGGCAGTACGCTTTGAACGCCCGGCGCTCGCGCAGGAAGCGGCCGGTCAGCTCCCCGGTGAGGTGCATGGCGTCGGCGGCCGACCCGCCGTTGCCGCAGACCAGCAGCGGCTTGCCCTGGGACAGGGAGGCGACGATGGCATCGATCGCCGCGTCCACCGCCGGCTGGGAGACGCTGCCGGAGGTCGCACCGATCACCGCGGCCGACTCGGCCAGATAGGCTTCAAGCGTCACACTTCAGCTTCTGGCGAGTGGCCGGGCGTTGTCAAGCCATCGATGGGCAGTGAGCGGGGGTGGCAGTATCGCTATGCCGCCCCGCTGGGCGATGATGGTCTGGAAGCCATGGCCAGCGAGATCGAACTGATCGAACGCATCCGCCGGCGCGCCTTTCCCGCGCTGCCGGCCGGGGTGGTGGTGGGCATCGGCGACGATTGCGCCCTCTTCCGCCCCCGCGGCGCGGCCGAGGATCTGCTCTTCACCACGGACCTCCTGGTGGAAGGCACCCACTACCTGCGCGCCACCCATACCGCCGAAGACGTGGGATGGAAGACGCTGGCCCGCGGGCTGAGCGATATCGCCGCCATGGGGGGCGCGCCGCGCTTCTGCCTGGTATCGCTGGCCCTGGCCCCCTGGCAGACCGCGCAGTGGGTGGACGGCTTCTACCGCGGCCTGCTGCGCCTGGCCCGGCGCGAGGCCACGCCGCTGGTGGGCGGCGACCTGGGACACGGCCCGAGCGCGGTGGCCGACATCGTGGTGTGCGGCGCCGTGCCGCGCGGGTCCGCCCTGTTGCGCGGCGGGGCGCGGGCGGGCGACGCCATCTACGTCTCCGGCAGGCTGGGCGGGTCCGCCCTGGGGTTGGCCCGCGGAAAGCGCGGCGGCGCGGCCTGGAAGCGCCATGCCCGCCCCGAGCCGCGCCTGAAGCTGGGCCGGTTCCTGCGCCAGCGCGTGGGTGCCACCGCCGCCATGGACCTGAGCGACGGGCTCTCGCTGGACCTGCGCCGCCTGTGCCTGGAGTCGCGGGTGCAGGCGGAGATCCAGGCCCCGCCGCGCTATCCGGGAGCCTCGCTCGAGCAGGCCCTCCACGGCGGCGAAGACTACGAGTTGCTGTTCACTGCAGGCCCGCGCGCCCGCGTTCCGGCCAAAGCGGCGGGCGTGCCGCTGACGCGCATCGGCACCGTGCTCCACGGCCGGCCCGGAGTGGTGACGCTGGAGGGCACTCCGCTGCCGCCGCTGGGCTACGACCACCTGCGAAATCCGTGAGCCTTGGCGGTCCCGATCGGGCCGCGCTCTACCGGGAATTTTGTGCGCTCCGCACAAAAAACCGCCGCGCCCATCCCCGGCCCGGCCGGCTTCCGCGCTCCCCCCGGCCCGCCGTGGTACAAATTGCGTATGCCCACGTTCCGCGTCGAAACGCCGCAACGCTGCTACTCCGCCGTGGTGGAGCGCGGCCTGGTGGCCCGCACCGCCGAGTACCTGCCGCCCAAGGCGGGGCGGATTTTCGTGGTGTCCACCGGGGATGTGTGGCGGCACGCGGGCCAGGCGCTAGCCGCCGCGCTGGAGGCCGTTCCCCACACCATCCTCTACCTGCCTGGCGGCGAGGACCAGAAACGCCTGGCGCCCCTGGAAGCGCTGGCCGGCGAAATGGTGCGCGCCGGCGCCGACCGCACCAGCGTGATTGTCGCCTTCGGCGGCGGCATCGTCACCGATATGGCCGGGTTCCTGGCCGCCATTTTCATGCGCGGCATTCCGGTGCTGCAAATCCCCACCACGTTGCTGGCGCAGGTGGACGCCTCGGTCGGCGGCAAGACCGGGGTGAACCTGGAGATCGGCAAGAATCTCATCGGCAGCTTCCACCAGCCGCTGGCGGTGCTGATCGATCCCGGCCTGCTGGGGACGCTGCCGGAGCGCGAATACCGCGCCGGCCTGTGGGAGATCGTCAAGGCCGGCATCATCCGCGAGCCCGCGCTCTTCCGCTTCCTGGCCGAGCGGGGCGCCGCCGTCCTGGAACGCGAGCCACGCGCCGTGGAGCGCATCATCGCCGACTCGGTCCGCATGAAGGCCGAGGTGGTCTCCTCCGATGAGCGCGAGGGCGGTCTGCGGCGCATCCTCAACTTCGGCCACACCTTCGGACACGCCCTGGAGGCCGAGACCGGCTACACCCGGTTCCTGCACGGTGAGGCCGTCGCCTGGGGCATGCGGGCCGCCGCCCACCTGGCCGAGATGACTGGCCATCTTTCCGCCGAGGATACCGTCGAGATCCTCGATCTGCTCGGCTTCTACGGTCCCATTCCGCCGCTGGACGGCATCCCCGCGCAGAACCTGCTGGCGCGCCTGGTGCACGATAAGAAGACCGTGCGGGGCAAGGTGCATTTCGTTCTGCCGGTGCGCATCGGCGAGGTGGCGGTGGTTTCCGGCGTGGACGAAATCGCCGTGCGCGAAGCCATCCGCCTGGCGCTGGCATGACCCAGGACGGTTCGCCGGGCGCCTCGCCCGCCGGCGCGCGCGATGAGCGGGAAGCCGCCCGCTGGGTGCGCGCCATGTTCGGCCGCGTGGCCCGCCATTACGACCTGGCGAACCACCTGTTGAGCGGCAACCTGGACCGCTGGTGGCGGGCCCGCGCCGTGCGCCGCGTGCAGGATCCTCTCGGCCGCCCCGGCGCCCTCGTCCTGGATATGTGTTGTGGCACCGGCGACCTGACGCTGGCGCTGGCCCGGCGCGCCACGCCTTCGGCCCGCATTCTGGGCTCGGATTTCTGCCACCCCATGCTGGTGGCGGCGCGGGGCAAGATGGCGCGGCGCGGCGCCGGAGCCACGCTGTTCGAGGCGGATGCCCTGAACTTGCCGCTGGCCGCCGGGTCGCTCGACCTGCTGACGGTGGCTTTCGGATTTCGCAACCTGGCCAATTACCAGGCCGGCCTGGTGGAGATGCGCCGCGTGCTGCGGCCCGGCGGCGTGGCCGCCATCCTGGAGTTCTCGCAGCCCCCCAACCGGGCCTTCGCGGCCGTCTACAACTTCTATTCGCGGCGCATCCTGCCGGCCATCGGCGGGGCGCTCTCCGGCAGCCGCGATGCCTACGCGTACCTGCCCGAATCGGTGCGCCGGTTTCCGGGCCCGGAGGCACTGGCGGAGTCCATGCGCGCGGCCGGTTTCGCCGGGGTGCGCTACGAGTATCTGACCGGCGGCATCGTGGCGCTACACCTGGGGACGGCCGCGTAGAGGCGCCCGGCGCCGCTCACTCCACCACCGCGCCGGCTTTCTCCAGGGCCTTTTCCACGGCTTCCTGTGTGAGGCCGGTGCTGATGAAGAGCTCCTGCCGCGCGCCGCCGCTCAGGGCGATGGCCTTCCAGCCGTTCTGCGTCGGCACGGTCACGTGCATTTTGACCTTGCCCCGGGCATCGCGCACCCTGCGGATGACGCCGGGGACGATGGACCGGATCTCGGGATTGGCCGCCAGCACCTCCTCCAGGATCGCCCGCACCCCATCGATGATGCTGTGCTCCACCTTGAGGCGGTCTCCCGCGGTGCGCAGGCGCATCTCAGCTCCAGCCCTCGCCGCCGCGCAGCGGGACGAAGCGGCACAGCGTGGAAAAGCGGGATTCCACGCGGCCCCCGGACTTCAGCACCACCCGCAGTTCCTGGTCGTCGCGCGGCCCCACCGGGATCACCATGCGCCCCGGATCCCCCAGTTGATCCAGCAGCGCGGCGGGAACCTCCAGCGTGCCGGCGGCCACGGAAATCGCGTCGAATGGCGCCATCTCCGCGCAGCCCAGCGAGCCGTCGCCTTCCAGCACCGTGACATTGCCGTCGCGCGCGGTGCGGCGCAGATTCTGGCGCGCCAGTTGCGCCATGGCGGGCACGATGTCGATGGAGACCACCCGGCGCGCCAGCGCTCCCAGCACGGCGGCCGCATAGCCGCTGCCGGCGCCCACTTCCAGCACGGTTTCGGTCCCGGTCAGCTCCAGTTCCTGGGCCATCAGCGCCGTCATATACGGTTGGGAGATGGTCTGCGCGTCGCCGAGAGGCACCGGATCGTCCTGATACGACATGGGCCGCAACCCGGCCGGCACGAACTCCTCGCGCGGGATTTCGCCCATGGCGCGGAGCACCCGGGCGTCGCGGATTCCGCGCCCGAGCAACTGCGTATTCACCATGCCACGGCGCTGGGCGGCCCAATCGGGAAGCAAGCAAACCTCGACTCCCATCATAGCCGCGATAGCTCCCCGGCCGGCAGCCCATGCCGCACCCTGTGCGACCATCGATCCATGGATTCGTCCTCCGTTCAGGCCTACGAGACTTCCGCCCGCGTGGCTGCCTACGATGCCGACATGGACCTGATGCATCCCAACCGGCACAAGATGGCCGAGTCGCTGATTGCGGCCCTGGCGGCATCGGCGTCCCCGCCACGGCTGGCGATCGACCTGGGAACGGGCACCGGGTTCCTGCTGGACCGGTTGCTGCGCCGGTTCCCGGATTGCCGCGCGGTGGCGGTCGACGGCTCCCGGCAGATGATGGCCGCGGCCAGGAGCCGTCTGGGGCCGCTGGCGGAGCGCGTGGAGTTCGTGGTTGGCGATTTCCGGCAGCCGCAGGCTCTCGGCCAGGGGATCGCCGCCGCCGATGCGGTGATCTCGGTTTTCGCCCTTCACCACCTCGACCTGCCGGAGAAGCAACGGCTGATGAGCCACTGCCGCACCCTGCTGAAAGAGGACGGCTGGTTTCTGAATGCCGATCTGGTGGTGGCGGAAGACGAGTACCTGGAAGCGCTGGTGCAGCGGATGCGGGTTTCCGGAATCGTGGAGCGCGCCCAGGGCCAGGACCCTCGATTCCGGGATGCGGCCGGGACGCGCAGGTTTCTGGATGAGCTGGAGCGGAATGAATGCGATCAGCCCCAGAAACTTTCGGACGACTTGCGAATCGTCGGCGAGTGCGGCTACCGGCACGTCACGGTTCTTTGGAAGGACACGCGGGAAGTGGTCTACGGCGGCGTCCGCTAGCGGGGCTTCGCCGCCAGCCGGCCGGAGTGGAATGAGAACTGCATTGGTGTGAACCCCCAACGCCGAAATGCCGTACTCTCAGAGGGCCGGGTTCCCGAGTGCCGGGTTCCGGCGGCGACACAGTGCCAGCCGGGGCACAGATTCCTTTCACGGAGAATGCATCATGCCACATCGCTCCCTATGGGCCGGGTTCGCGGGTCTGTGCGCGCTGCTCCCTCTGGCCGCGCAGGCCCCCGCTGATGCCGCCGATCCCAAGGAGATCCTCCGCCGGGCCATGCGGATGGACGCGCACAACCGCGAGTTGGAGCGCACCTACACCTATGTCGAGCGCCACGAGACACGCACGCTGGACGCCAGGGGCGCCGTCACCCATCGCGAGTCCACCACGTGGGATGTTGTCCCGCTCCGCAGGTCGATGTACCGGCGCCTGACCCAGCGCGACGACAAGCCGCTCTCGCCGAAAGAGGAGCGCCAGCAGGAAGCCGCCCGGCAAAAAACCGAAGCGGCCCGCCAGAAGGCCGACGCACTGCGCGACGCCGAAACGCCTGCCGGGCGCCAGAAGCGCCTGGCGGCCCGGGAACGCGCCCGCCAGCAGGAGCAACGGGACAAGGACGAGATTGTCGAAGGCTTCGATCTGCGGCTGGCCGGGGAAGAGCAGATCGACGGAATTCCCGTGTGGGTGATCGACGGCGCGCCGCGGGCCGGCTACAAGTTCAAGCCCAGTCAGCTCACCGGCATCGTTAGCAGGATGAAGGGCCGCATCTGGATCGCCAAGAGCGACTACCAGCCGGTGCGGATCGAGGCCGAAACCACCGGTACCCTCTCGTTCGGCGGGGTGCTCGCGCGCATCTACAAAGGCACGCGCGTGCACGTGGAGTACACGCGGGTGAACGGCGAGGTGTGGCTGACGAAGCGTTTCGGCTTCACCGTATCCGGCCGCATCCTGCTGTTGAAGGGGCTCCACGAGGAAGAGGATTCCGTTTACAGCGGCTTCCGGAAGTTCTCCGCCGATTCCCGCCTCGTCACCGGCGAGCCCTAGCCGCATCCCCTGCCGGCGGGCAACCGCGCGGGCAGGGTGCTACGCTGTTCCATCGAGATGACCTCCAACATCGGCTTTCCGCCGCACAAACTTGTCCGGCTGGCTTTGATCCTGGCCGCCGCCGCTTCGCTTGCCGCCGCGCAAGCCAGGCCCATTCCCCAACTGGTGAAAACGGGCGGGAAGTTCACCTTCATGGTGGACGGGAAGCCGTTCCTCATCCTGGGCGGCCAGGTGAATAACGACGGCGCCTTCCCGGATCGCATGGAACGCACCTGGAGCAAGCTCCGGAGCATGAGCGCGAACACCATCGAGTATCCGGTGTACTGGAACGAAATCGAGCGCGAGGAAGGCAAATTCGATTTCCGGGACTTCGACCGCATCCTGTTGCGCGCGCGCGCCGAGGGTTTCCGCGTGGTGATGCTCTGGTTCGGCACCTGGAAAAACGGGGCCATGGATTGGGCGCCCAACTGGGTGAAATCCGACGTGGCGCGCTTCCCGCGCGTGCTGGATTCGGGCGGCAGGCCCATTCGCGTGCTCTCGCCCAACTCCCGGAACAACCTGGAGGCCGACCGGAAAGCCTACGTGGCCATGATGACCCACCTGCGCCAGGTTGACGAGGCCGACCGCACCGTCATCATGATGCAGGTGGAAAACGAGTCGGGGCTGCTGGGCAGCGTGCGCGACTACTCGGCCGAATCCACGAAGCTGTTTGGCGGCCCGGTTCCCGCGCCGCTGGTGACGGCCCTGAAGAAGAAGCCGGGTACCTGGACGGAGGTTTTCGGCAGCCGGCTGGCGGAGGAGGCTTTCACCACGTACTACCTTTCCTCGTACATCGACGAGGTGGCCAGGGCCGGCAAGCAAATCTATCCGCTGGTTACCTACGTCAACTGCTGGAACGGCGGCGAGGATACCGCGGATCAGTTCGACGTCTTCGACCGGCCCGGAGAGAGCTATCCGAGCGGCGGCCCGGTGTCCCACATGCTGGATCTGTGGAAGGCTGCGGCGCCCAATATCGACATTCTGTCCTCGGATACCTCGGTGCAGCCCTTCGGCAATTTCCGCAGGATCAACTCGCGGTACGTCCGTCCCGACAACCCCTACTGGAGCCCCGAGGCGGGCCGGACCATGTCGGGGGCGCGCGCGTTTTTCTACGCCCTGTCGGACTTCCAGGCCATCGGCTTCGGCGCCTACGGGGTGGACTCGGGCGCCGGCCTGGAGGCGGAGGCCCGCTTCCTCGACCTGGGCGCGGACTACCGCCTGGTGCAGGCCACCATGCCCGCCATCGTCGATCTGCAGGCCGCCGGTAAGCTGAAGAGCGCCATCGAGGAGGAGACCATCCGCGGCAAGAACCTGATCTTCGACCGCTACCATCTGCTGGTTCGCTTCCTCCCCGTGCCGGTTCCGGCCGGGCAGGCGCCGCTGCCTTCCGCCCGCGTGCTGGTGGGCGAGCTGGGACCGGACGAGTTCCTGGTGATGGGCTTCAACGCCGGGGTGGATTTCCGCCCCACGGTGGGCTCCGGCTTCACCGCGGCCCAGTTCCTCCAGGTGGAGGAAGGCGTCTACGAAAACGGGGTATGGAAGACGACCAACCGCGGCCGGGTCTACCAGGGGTCCTACACGCCGCCCAGCATCCCCCTGCCCGCGCAGGGCGCCATCTACCGGGTGAAGCTGATGCGGTACTGAGGGCCGCCCCACCGGCCCGCGCGTGGAGGGTGCCATCGATGTGGATAGCCGCCGTCGCTTTGCTCGCCGCACTCACGTTCCTGGCCGGCCTGTGGTTGATCACCGGCGCGTGGCGCCATGTCGCTGCCTTCCTGATGGGCCTGCTCTTGTTCCAGGCGGCCGGCATGTATCTGACCACTTACGTCTTCCACCAGGCCGGCGTGCGGCCTCGAATGGTCTACATTCCCGAGTGGCGGGCGAATCTGATTGCCGCGGTGCTGGCGGACGGCGCGGTGACTCTGTCCCTGATTGTGGGCATGCTGGTGGTTGAGCGGGCGTTGAAGCGGCAGGTCCGCGAGCGCGACTGGTCCCACTCGTTGCTGGCAGGGGTTTTGATTACTCCGGTTGCCTTGGCGCCAGGCTGGTTGGTGGGCGGCCGGTTTCCCGGCCTGGCCCTCGGCTTAGCTGCCGCGGCTTTTCTAGCGCTGCCGGTCCTATACTGCCTGGCATGGCTCATGGGGAAAGGAAACGAGCCCTGTTAACATGGAGCCAATGCCCGGGATCGTAACGCCGCTTACCGAACAGGCCAATCCCGCCTCCGCCTCCATCGACGCACTGCCCACCGAAGACGCGCTGCGCATCATCAACGCGGAGGACCGCAAGGTGGCCGAAGCCGTGGAGCGCGAGATCCCCGCCATCGCCATCGCCGTGGACGCCATCGTCGCGGCCTTCCAGCGGGGCGGACGGCTCTTCTACATCGGCGCCGGAACCAGCGGGCGGCTGGGCGTGCTGGACGCCTCGGAGTGCCCGCCGACGTTTGGCGTGCCGCCGGGGATGGTGTTGGGAATTATCGCCGGCGGCGAGCCGGCCCTCACCCGAAGCTCCGAAGGTGCCGAAGACCATGCCGCCATGGGCGCGAGCGACCTGCTGGCCCGCGGCTTCCAGGGGCGCGATGTGCTGGTTGGCCTGGCTGCCAGCGGGCGCACGCCCTACGTCCTGGGCGCCGTCGCGGAAGCGGAGCGGCTGGGCGCGGTCACCATCGGCATCGGTTGCACGCCCGGCTCGGCGCTGGCGCGCGCGGTGCGGATTCCCATCACGCCGCTGGTTGGCCCGGAGGTGGTGGCCGGCAGCACGCGCCTGAAAGCCGGCACTGCCCAGAAGATGGTACTCAACATGCTCTCTACGGGGGCGTTCATCCGGTTGGGATACGTTTACGGAAACCTGATGGTGAATGTGCAGCCGGGGAACGCCAAGCTGGCCGGGCGGGCGCGGGGCATTGTGGCCCAGGCGGCGGGCGTCGCGGGCGACCGGGCGGGCGAGTTGCTGGCCGCGGCTGGCGGCTCGGTGGCGACGGCGATTCTGATGGGCAGATTGGGCATCGGCCGGGAAGAGGCCGGGCGGCGGCTGGCCGAATCGGGCGGACGCATCCGCCAGGCGCTGGGCGAGTGACCGGCGCGGAGGAAATCGAAAATGGATAAGTTCGTAATTTCGGGCGGCTCCGCCCTTCAGGGCGAGATCCCCGTCAGCGGGTCGAAAAACGCGGCGTTGCCGGTGCTGGCGGCGGCTTTGCTCACCGAGGAGCCGGTGACGCTCCACCGCATTCCGCGCGTGCGCGACATCCGCACCATCGAGCGGCTGCTGGTGGACATTGGCGCGCAGGTGGATGTGGATGGCGAAACCGTGCGTCTGCATACGCCCAGGATCGTCAGCCCCGAAGCCCCGTACGAGCTGGTCAAGACCATGCGCGCCTCCAGCCTGGTGCTGGGGCCGCTGGTGGCCCGGTGCGGGCGCGCGCGCGTCTCCCTGCCGGGAGGCTGCGCCATCGGCGCGCGGCCGGTGAACCTGCACATTCTGGGGCTGGAGCAGCTCGGCGCTCACATTCACCAGTCCCACGGCTACATCGAAGCCGAGGCGCCGGAGGGCCTGCGCGGCGCCATCGTCCATTTCGACCGCATCACGGTGACCGGAACCGAGGACCTGCTCATGGCCGCCGTGCTAGCCCGCGGCGAAACCGTGCTGCGCAACGCCGCCCGCGAGCCGGAGGTAGTGGACCTGGCCAACCTGCTCATCCGCATGGGGGCGCGCATCGAAGGCGCGGGGTCGTCCATCATCCGCGTCGAGGGGGTTGAGCGCCTGTCGGGCGCCGAGCACACCATCATCCCCGACCGCATTGAAGCCGGCACGTTTCTGATTGCCGGCGCCATCACCGGGGGCGACGTCACGGTAACGGGCTGCGAGCCGGAGCACGTCGGCGCGCTCGTGTCCAAGCTGCTACAAACCGGCGTGGAGGTGACACAGCCCGGCCCGGCGTCGCTGCGGGTGCGCGCGGGCGGCAACCTGCGCTCGGTCGATGTGACCACCGAGGAATACCCCGGCTTCGCCACCGACCTGCAGGCGCAGTTCATGGCCCTGATGACCCAGGCCGAGGGCATCGCCATGATCGTCGAGACGATCTTCGAGAACCGCTTCATGCACGCCCAGGAACTGGCGCGCATGGGTGCCAACATCCGCGTGGATGGCAGGCAGGCCATCGTGGCCGGCCCGCGGGCCCTGAGCGGCGCCGGCGTGATCGCCAGCGACCTGCGGGCCAGCGCGTCGCTGGTGCTGGCCGCCCTGGTGGCCAAGGGCGAGACCGTCATCGACCGGGTGTACCACATCGACCGCGGCTACGAGCACATCGAAAGCAAGCTGGCCGCGGCCGGCGCGAAGATACGCCGCGTGGAGTAGGGGCAGCCCGCGGTCACGCCTCCAGCGGCGCGGCGCCTGGCGAGCGAAGCGCCCGGATATCCCGCATCGGTGGCTGGCCGAAGAGCCGGCTGTATTCGCGGTTGAACTGGCTGGCGCTTTCGTATCCGGCCTCGAAGGCCGCGCTGGCCGCGTCCAGACCATCCAGGAGCATGCGCCCGCGCGCCGCCTGCAACCGAATCTGTTTCTGATACTGAAGCGGGCTCATGGCGGTCAGCACGCGGAAATGGTGGTGCAGCGTGGACACGCCCATGCCCGCGATCTCGGCGAGATCTTCCACCCGCAGCGGCTGCGCGTAGTTCGCCTTGATCCAGGCAATCGCTTTTGCCGTGCGGTGGCTCTGCTCGCCCTGCGTTGCAATGGCTCGCAGGCGCGCTCCCTCCGCGCTGCGCAGGATGCGGTAGACGATCTCGCGCTGAATCAGGCCGCTGAGAAAGGGAATGTCCGGGGGCGTTTCGAGCAGGTCCACGAGCCGGCAGCAGGCGGTGAGGAATTCCACCGTGGTCTCGCCGGTCGCCATGCCGGGACTGGCGGACGGCGCCTCGGCTACCTGAATCTCCTCCTGGCCGAGCAGCTCCCGGACCACGGACATTACCTGGAGATGAGAGAATTGATCTCTGAGGAGGAAGCATGCAGAAGCGCAAACTTGGCAATAGCGGCCTGGAGGTCTCGGCTCTGGGACTCGGCTGCATGGGCATGAGCTTTTCCTACGGTCCGCCCAAAGACAAGCAGGAGATGACCTCTCTGCTCCGGACAGCCGTGGAACGCGGCATCACCTTCTTCGACACGGCCGAGGTCTACGGCCCGTACACGAATGAAGCGCTTGTGGGCGAAGCTCTGGCGCCCGTCCGCCGGCAGGTGGTGATCGCCACCAAGTTCGGTTTCAATCTCAATCCCGACGGGAGCCCGGGCTGGCAGGGCCTCAACAGCCGGCCGGAGCACATCAGGCAAGCCGTCGAGGGCTCGCTGAAGCGGCTCAAGGTGGATGTGATCGACTTGCTGTATCAGCACCGGGTTGACCCGGATGTGCCCATCGAAGACGTAGCTGGAGCGGTGAAGGGCCTGATTCAGGAAGGCAAGGTCAAGCACTTCGGCCTTTCCGAAGCGGGCGTCGGGACCATCCGCCGCGCACACGCGGTCCAGCCGCTCGCAGCGCTCCAGAGCGAATACTCGCTGTGGACCCGGACTCCGGAAAAGGAAGTCATTCCGGCCCTGGAGGAACTCGGAATCGGCTTTGTCCCGTACAGCCCCCTGGGCAAGGGCTTCCTCACGGGCAAGATGGACGAAAACTCGAAGTTCGACAGCTCCGACTTCCGCAGCACCCTGCCTCGCTTCACGCCGGAGGCGCTGAAGGCGAACCAGGCCCTGATCGATCTGCTCGCCAGCATCGGGGAACGGAAGCGGGCCACGCCAGCTCAGATTGCACTCGCCTGGCTGCTGGCGCGGAAACCGTGGATCGTGCCGATCCCGGGCACCACCAGGCTGCATCGCCTGGATGAGAACCTCGGGGCAGTTTCGGTCGAACTCACACCCGGCGATCTTGCCGATATCGAGGCCGCCGCCTCGAAGATCACGGTGCAAGGCGCCCGCTACCCCGAGAAGTTGGAGCGGCTGACCGGCCGCTGACCACGCCGTCCGCCGTTAGTCCGCGGCTGGTTCTTGCGCGCCGCAATGGGCTGTAGTAACGTCGGCTGATGGAATCCCCGACCAGAGCCGCCTGGCTCTCGCACTTGTTTTCCGTAGAACCATCGGACCGCTCCGGGGCCGAGTCGGCCCTCCGCGATCTTTACATCGAAGGCGGGTTTCAGCCTCCCGCCCATTTCTTCTGGTTCGATTCGCCCCTGCGTGCTGCCTGGGCTGCCTTTCTGTTGGCCGCTGCTCCCGACGTAGGGCATCGGAGGATGCTCGATGCCTGCGGCCGCGAGAAGCGTTTGCGAGAGTTAATGGACGGCGTGCGTGCCGATCTGTGCAGGAGTTCTCAGTTGGAATGGGACGCACTCACAGCCACCGCCGGCGTGGAAATCCTGTACCACTGCTGGATATCCAACGAATTGACCCGCACCACGACGATTCTGCCCCCCATCGGCGAGGCCCGCAGACAAATTTACCCGAAGCGGGGAGACGCTCATTTGATGTTCGATTACGCCGATACCCTCTACCGCGCTGAGGAGGGATTCAGCTCGGTGTTGGAGGGTGAAGGCGGCTGTATGGATACGACGATCAAGTATCCTCTGGCGGGCCGCTACTCGTTTTCCCAGATGGCCATGGACCAGGAAGCGTCCCTGGGGCGCGAAGTGCCGCGCATCCTCACGGCAGCCTGGAACGTCGCGCGATGTGCAGGCCGATGGTGGTGGCCATTCTTCGGATGCGTCGTACTTTCCGGGCGCCCGGCGGAGATTCGCGTCAATGAAAGATCCCTCCTGCATAGCGCCGATGGTCCCGCCCTCCGTTACCGGGACGGGACCACCGTCTGGGCGTGGAGCGGCGTGCGGATATCCGGGGACTGGATGCTGCATCCCGAACGCATCCCGGCCGCGGCATTCGGGGGTTACGACTCCTCTCTTCGCAAATACGTCAGGAGCCGCGTGGGAACGCCGCGCCGGCAAGCCAGGCTCAAACCCAGCGCCATTCTCAAGAAGGCGCTGCCCACGGATCCCGCCGGGCGCGTCGAACTACTGCGGGGGCACAATGCAGGCCGGCTGCCGTTATTCGATCGATACATGGGCGGCGAATACCGGAAGGTCTGGGAGGAACTGATCGCGCTTGGCCCTTCGGTTCGCGAGGATCCCCATGCGGCGGATGCGCTGGCCGTGGCGTACGAGACCATGCGCCGGGTGGACGGGAATGTGCGCACTCTCGCCGCCAGGCTTACCGGCATCGGCTATCGATTCAAACAGGCGAAGCCGCATCAGCCGCCTGACCCGCGAAAAGCGCCCAAACAGATTGCCCGCCTGGAGAAGGCCGCGGGCGCCCTGCCGCTCTCTCTGCGCGCTTTCTACGACGTAGTGGGCGCGGTGAACCTGATTGGCGAACACCCGGCAATCGCCCCTCCCGGCAACAACATCGCACCAGACCCGCTGGTGGTGTATTCAGCCGGGGACGCACTGGAGCAAGTCGACGATGAGCGGGAAGACATGGATGACCACCAGTCCATAATCGTCATTGCCCCCGACGATCTGCACAAAGCCGATACCAGCGGCGGCGAACCCTACGAAATCGCGGTGCCGGATTTGCGGGCGGACGGCCCGCTGCTCTGGGAGCGGCACGGACTGGGCTTTGTCGAGTACCTGCGCCTGGCATTCCGGTTTGGTGGCTTCCCTGGCTATGAAGGAATCGATCCCGTTCCCGCCGAATTGAACAGCCTCAGCCAGGGTCTCACGCCGTTCTGAGCGCAAAGATCCGGGCTCGCCGATAGCTGCCCCGTGGCCGGTACTGCCGCGGTGCGAACCACCGGGCTTCCGGTTGCTAAACTAGTAAATCAGGGTTTGAAATCCGAACATGCCCCAGTGGCTACGGTTTTTGCATTCCGCGCCAACGCTCAGTCTCACCGGGATCGTCGATCTGCTGGTGGTGGCGCTGGTGGTGTACCAGTGCCTGATGGTGGTGCGGGGGACGCGGGCGGGACACATCCTGGTGGGAATCCTGGTGGTGGTGTCGCTGTACGCGCTGGCGGCGTGGGCGGGGCTGGAAGCGCTCCGCTCGGTGCTGGAAACCATCGTGCCGTTCCTGGGCCTGGCCATCATCGTGCTCTTCGCCTCCGAAATCCGGCGCACGCTGGCGCGCATCGGCAGGAAGCGGTGGTTCGGCCTGGCGAGCGGCTATCGCGCTCCCGAGGCCGTCAGCGAAATCCAGATGGCCGTGGAATTGCTGGCGCAGCAACAGATCGGCGCGCTGATCGTGCTGGAGCGCGACATCGGATTGCGCACCTTCATTGAAAGCGGCGTGCGGCTGGACGCCCTGGTCTCCCGCGACCTGCTGCTCAGCATCTTCCAGCCGGGTCCGCCGCTGCACGATGGCGCGGTGGTGGTGCAAAAAGACCGGGTGGCCGCGGCCGCCTGCTTCCTGCCGCTGACCACACAGCCAACCTTCGCGCGCAAGCTCGGCACGCGGCACCGCGCGGCCATCGGCATCACCGAGGAAACCGACTGCCTGGCGCTGGTGGTGTCGGAGGAAAACGGGCGGATTTCGGTGGCTTCCTTCGGCGAGCTGGCCAGCGGGCTGACGATTCCGGAAATGATGGAGCGGATTCACCATCACTTCGGCGCCGCGCGTCCCAACGCCGCCCCGGCCGAGGAGTTCCGGCCCGGCATTCCGCTGGCTTCGGCCCAGCCGCCCGCCCCCGGTGAGGCAGACCAGGGAAGGACAACCGAACTGTGATGCGCGCTCTCAAAAGCCTGGGCAGCCTGCTGGTGAGGAACTTCTGGTGGAAGCTGCTGGCGCTGGCGGTCGCCACCGTGCTTTGGGCGGTGGTTTGGAGCGAGCCGGAGCTGTCCACGTTTCCCGTGGTCCCGGTGGAGTATAAGAACCTGCCGAATGACATGGAATTCAGCGCCGAGCCGATCAGTTCGGTGAAACTCGAATTGCGCGGCCCGGCGGGAGAATTGACCAGCATGGCGGGCACCGGCGTGACCCATCCGCAGGTGATCCTGGATCTGGCCAGCGTGGTGCCGGGGCATCGCACGTTTCCCGTCGGGGACGGCAACGTCAAGCTGCCGCGGGGCGTTCGCATGGCGGGCTCCATCCCATCGCAAATCCGCCTGGAGTTCGACCACCGCGTCACGCGCACCGTGCCGGTCGAGGTGCGGATTACGGGCACGCCCCAGAAAGGTTACAGCGTGGCGCGCCAGGAGGCCGAGCCCGCGGAGTTGACCATCGTGGGTCCGGCGGCCCGGGTGAACGCCGTCCGCTCGGCCCTGACCGACAGCGTGGACGTTTCGGCGCTGGTGGGTTTCGGCACGTTTCGCGTGAACGCGTTCGTGGAGGACCCCTATGTGCGGTTTCAATCGGCGCCGCAGGTTACCGTGACCATCACGATGAAACGGTGAGTGGCGGGGAAACCGGTTCCCAGGAGACCAATTGGCCAAGAAGCTATTCGGTACCGACGGCATTCGAGGTGTGGCGGGGGTGTTCCCTCTGGACGCGCGGACGGTGTTCGCATTCGGCGAAGCCCTCGGCGAGGACGTGACGGCGAACGGCCGCGGATCGGAGGTGCTGATCGGCGCCGATACCCGCGAGTCGGGCGGCTGGATCGCGGCCACGGTGGCGGGCGGGCTGCGCCGGCGCGGCGTGAGCGCGCGATATGCCGGCGTGATCACCACTCCGGGCGTGGCCTGGCTGACCTGCACCGGGCCGTTCGCCGCCGGCGTGGTGATCTCGGCTTCCCACAATCCGTACCAGGACAACGGCATCAAGGTTTTCACCCACACCGGATTCAAATTGCCGGACGCAGAAGAGGGCGCCATCGAGGAAGCCCTGCTGCGGCTGCGCGATCAGGGACCCGAGCCGCACCCGGCGCCGCTCGATGTGGACGAGGACCTGGATCGCCAATACCTTGCCTACCTGCGCTCCACCACGGCGGTGCGCTTCGACGGGATGCGGATGGTGCTGGATTGCGGCAACGGGGCCGCCTGGCGCCTGGCGCCCGAGCTGTTCCGCGCTCTGGGTGCGGAGGTGACAGCGGTGGGCGCCGCGCCCGACGGACGCAATATCAACCTCCAGTGCGGCGCGCTGCATCCGGAGAATTTGTCGCGGGCCGTGCTGGAGCATGGCGCGGATCTGGGCGCGGCGTTCGATGGGGACGCCGACCGTGCGATTTTCGTGGCCAGGAGCGGGCGCATCGTCAACGGCGACGGCGTCCTGCTGGCGGCCGCGCGCGCCTGGAAGGCAGCCGGCCGTCTGACGGGCGACACCGTGGTCTCCACCGTAATGGCCAACCTGGGACTGGAACGGGCGCTGGAAGGCGAGCGAATCCGCATGCTCCGCACGCCGGTGGGCGACAAGTACGTGCTGGAGGAAATGGTGCGCCTGGGCGCGGTGCTGGGCGGCGAGCAGTCCGGCCACGTCATTTTCCGCGAGTACGCCACCACCGGGGACGGCATTCTGACCGCCCTGAAACTTTTTGAGATCGCGCGCCTGGCGGGCGAAGGCCTGGACGAGCTGACGGCCGGTCTGAAAGTCTATCCGCAGAAGCTGGTCAACATCCGCGTGCGTGAAAAAGAAGGGCTGCTGGAGCACCCCGCGGTAGCCCGCGAAATTCGCCTCGCCGAGGAAGCGTTGGGCGGCTCGGGACGGGTGCTGGTCCGTTTTTCGGGCACCGAACCGCTGGCGCGCGTGATGGTGGAAGCCGCCGACGCTGGCCAGGTGGACGCCTTCAGCGCCAGCATTGCCGAGGCCATCCGGGGCTTGCAGTAATCGGCGCGGAGACGCGCGGCGCTAATTCGCCGTGGGCGTGCGGTCTATGTGATCGATTATCAGGATCTGGTAGGGCTTCTTTTGCGACTCCAGGTGCAGCCCCGCCTGGTCCAGCGCCCCCAGGATGCCCGGGTCCCTGCCGTTCCAGGCGGATTCGTCATCTGCCGGGGCCCATCTCAAGTCGATCTTGTAAACGCCTTTCAGACCGGTCAAATCCAGAACCGGGCGGCCCGCGGCCAAGCTCAGGTGTAGGGCGAGCGAGCCCATCGAAGTCTGGTCAACCGAATAGTGCCCCGGCTCGCTTCTCGACATGCTGCGGTGCTTGTCCTCCACCTC
>Ga0265323_10000601_pt1 | contig 19805 bp, 15 predicted proteins | sample 41225metaG_FD_193580 | JGI IMG/M metagenome (GOLD analysis project Ga0265323, IMG submission 193580) | Rhizosphere microbial communities from Carex aquatilis grown in University of Washington, Seatle, WA, United States - 4-12-25 metaG | ecosystem: Host-associated > Plants > Roots > Rhizosphere...
TCCATGTATTCGAGGCTGGAGGCAGCGGTGTTATCGGTCTCGCCGCCCAGCACCAGGAACGGTTTGCCATCGACGATCAGTTGGGTCGCGGCGCCCCGCTTTTCGAGCTTGGGGATGGGCGCGCCGGCATGAATCTGCGCGCTCCCGATGGAGGCGAACGCGAGAAGGGCCGTGCAGATTGGCAGAATCAGGTTCTTCATGATGGATGTCCTTAACGGTATCGATAGAGTTTGACGTGCTGAATGGCGGGGTCGTCGCCCAGGAAGCGCAGCCCGCTGCCGGACTGGTGAGCGGCGGCGGCCTTGGCCTGATCGTACTCGATGACGCAATCGTCGCCGGCCAGCAGGCGCGTCACCACCCAGCGGCGGCTCTCGAAGCGGCCGGCTTCCACCCTGGCCAGACCGGCGATGGACGGTCCTGGCGTCAGCGGCAGGAAGGTGATCTGAACGTTGGCTCCGGCCACGTAGAACTCATCCGGCCCCACGGCGATCGCCATGGCGTAGCCGGAATCCGGGAAAACGCCCGGGTTGCGGCGGTTGCGCGTGAGATCGACGTTGACCTTGTAGCCGCCGAGTTCCAGGTCCTTCGTCTGCAGGCTCTTGTTCAGCCAGGCCGCGCCGATGGTGCTCTTCTGCTGGCCTTCCAGAATGAGCGGGCTGAGCTGGGAGAGCACCTTGAAGGCCCTGGGAAACGGCAGGCTGGCAACGTCGGTGGGCGTGGGCACGGTGACGCCGGTGCCGGGGCGGAAGCCGGTGAGCCGCGTGGGCTGGTCGATGCCCATGGGCGAGTAGCCGATGGCCTTCCGCTGCCCGATGGCGTAAAACGCGTTGGCTGCGCCCACGGCGGTGGCCGACGATTCGGGAATGAAGAGCGGGTTGCCGGCGCGGCTATAGCGGTCGGCCAACTCGCTGAACTCCGGCAGGTAGATATCCGGCGACAGCATGTCGATGCGCGGCCCGCCGGCGCGCCAGATGTCGTGCATGTGGGCCTGCGGGCCGCCGCTCGGGTAATCGCCCGGCCCCTTGTCCTCGGGCTGCACGATCCAGGCGTTCACGTACATGGGGACGGGATACTCGGCCTTGCCCGCGGCGGCCACCTTGTCGATGTAGCGCGAGTAGTTCCACGCCATGAAGACCTCGTCGGCGCGGCCCGCGCCGGCGCCGAAAACCTGCTCCCAGGTGCCGGATGGCTTCAGCCCGGCGGCTTCCCACAGCTTGCCTGTTTCCGGCAGCAGGGTGTCCTTGTGCGCCTGGAGATAGTCCATGAGTTCCCGGGGAACCGGCCTGGCGAAGGCGGCGCCTGCCGCCTCAGAGCGGTCGCGGGAGTCGCCGATGAGGCCGACTTCATTCTCCAGTTGGACCATGATGGTGGTGCGGGCGGGCGAATCGCCCTCCCGGATATGGCGCATGAAGGCGGCGAAGGCCTTGGCGTCGGCGGCGCAATTGGCGTCGCTCAAGGTGGAGAGGACTTCCACGGTGTTGCCGCCGGAGAGCTGCGCGCGCGGGAAACGATCCTGGTTCGATAACACCCAGACCGGGGCGAAACTGGTGAGCCCGTTCTTCCAGCTTCCGAACCACAGCCAGGCGATGCGCATGTGGTTGGCGCGGGCGTCGCGGATGACGTTATCGGCCAGGGTGAAATCGTACTTGCCCTCGGTGGGCTCGATCCAGGCCCAGGCCATGGGCGCCAGAACGGTATTGAGGCCGACCTTCGCCATGTGGGGCCAGACCGTCTTCATGTACTCGGGGCTGGAGGCGGCGGTATTGGTCAGCTCGCCGCCGAGGACCAGGAACGGCTGGCCATCGACGATCATCTGCGTGGCGGCGCCCCGCTTCTCGAGGTGGGCGACGGGCGGCGTGGCGGGCGCGGCGGCGGCCTGGGACCACGCGGCGGGGAGCGAAAGGGCGGCGGCGGCCAGGGCCAGGAAAAACGGCTGGCGCGCGGTTTGGGCGTTCTGGATCATAAGCTCTGAAGCATTGTAATGCAAACGCGGGGGCTTGTGGGGCGGGGCAAACCACACGCGGCAAACCACAGCCCCGGTAGCCCACACGCTGCCCCCTCCGGGCCGCAAACCACAGTCCCGGTACCCGAGCGCTACCCCCTCCAGGCCGCAAACCGCTAAGATTGAGTTATGGCAAGAGGTTGGGAAAACAAGACGGTTGAAGTGCGGGTGACCGCAGCCGCGATTTCTCCACACGGAGCCATCGACCCAGAGTCTCCAGCGCCCGAAGTGCTGGAGTCTATACGCAAGAGAGAAACTGTCCAGCTTTCCCGCATCAGAATCGTGCGGGAGTTGGAATCCGCCCAGAATCCGCGGTATAAGGCTCAGCTTACCAAGGCCCTGGCGGATCTGGACAAGCAACTGCGCACGTTCGCCGCCCACTGATCCGGGCGGCTCACCGGCAGACGGGCCATCGCGCGGCGGGGGCGCATGAGCGATAGCTGTATCCGTCTGCCATACTGGTTCTTCGGCTCCTATGATCTTCTACTCTCAGAACGACCTCTATTGTGAGCAGGTCCCGCTGGCCACGCTTGCCGCGCGTGTCGGCACACCTGCCTACGTCTACTCCAGCCAGGCGATTCTGGACAACTACCGCGCCTACGACGAAGCCTTTGAGGGGCTACCCCACACCGTCTGCTACGCCGTTAAGGCCAATTCCTCGATGGCGGTGCTGGCGCTGCTGGCCAAGGCCGGCGCGGGTTTCGACATCGTCAGCGGGGGCGAGTTGTACCGCGTGCTGCGGGCCGGCGGCGACCCGGCGCGGGTGGTGTTCTCGGGCGTGGGCAAGACGGCGGCCGAGGTGGAATACGCGCTGGCCAGCGGCATCCACAGCTTCAATTGCGAATCCCAGTCGGAACTGGCGCTGATCGACGCCCTGGCGGCGCGGGCGGGCGTGGAGGCGCGCTTCTCCATTCGCGTCAACCCGGATGTGGACGCGGCCACGCACCCCTACATCTCCACCGGGCTGAGCCAGCACAAATTCGGCATCGCCATCGCCGAAGCCGCGGCCGTGTACGCCGATGCCCGCCGCTTCAAGAGCCTTTCGGCCGAGGGCGTGAGCTGCCACATCGGCTCGCAGATTCTGAATGAAGCGCCGCTGCTGGAGGCGCTGGACAAGGTACTGGAACTGGCGGCACGCCTGCGCGCCGAAGGCCACGCCATCGGCCATATCGACCTGGGCGGCGGCCTGGGCATCGCCTACCGCCCGGGCGAAAGCACCCCGGCGATCCCCGGGTTCATCGAGCGGCTGCGCTCTCGCCTGGGCGACAGCGGGGTAGAGGTGATGGTGGAGCCGGGCCGCAGCATCGTGGGCGCGGCGGGCGTGCTGCTGGCCCGCGTTCTGTACCGCAAGTGCAACGGCAACAAGCAGTTCGTGGTGGTGGACGCGGCCATGAACGACCTCATCCGCCCCTCGCTCTACCACGCCCATCACGAGATCCAGCCGGTGCGGCGCAGCCTGCGGCCGCTCATCACCGCCGACGTGGTAGGCCCCATCTGCGAGAGCACCGATTTTCTGGCGCGCGACCGCGAGATGGCCGATGCCATGCCCGGCGATTTCCTGGCCGTCAGCTCGGCCGGCGCCTACGGCTTCGTGCTGTCATCGAATTACAACTCACGCCCGCGCGCACCCGAGGTGCTGGTGGAAGGCGACCGGTGGCGCGTGATCCGCCAGCGGGAAACCTACGAGGACCTGGTGCGCGGCGAGACGGCCTGAGCGGTCCGGGCCTGCGGCCCGATCTCCCCGTCTACCACCTCCAGAACTTTCTGAGCGGATCGTAATCTACGAGCCAATCGGATTCGGTTGATGCGGCGAGAGGACGGTAGGGCTGAACACCCGCATCCTGCAGGGCATCGGCCCAGCGGGCCCAGAAGATCCCTTGCCAATCCGACTCCTTGACACCGGTTTCGGCGAAGAACCGGTCAACGTCGAGTGGAACGCCCCCATTTTCCGCGGCCGTCCTGCGGATCTCCGACAGAATGTGCTCCCTTTCAAAGGCGATCATAATTCTGAAACGCAAACCCGGCGCGCCCAAGTCAGGCCGAGACCTTGAACACCTCATTCTAATCCGTTGGGAGATCCCCCGGCTTTGCCGGGGTGGCAGTAGAAGTTTGACGATTCCGGCAGTAGGCCTTTCCTACTGACTGCCACCACTATCGCCCTTGCCGAAGTCGTGGCCGCTGATGAGAAGTGCCGCGCAGTGGACGGATGCGCGGGCACGGAGGTTTTGACTATCAGTTGCGATCAGGCCCCTTTGAGGGGCCAGCAACCGGAAAGCCTACGGCTCTGCCGGAGGATCGTTACTCCAGTTCGGGAAGGTGTGCGGCGCCGGGCGGGTTGATCCGGCGGGCGCACTGCGTCAGGCGCCGGCGGGCGAAGCGCACAGCAGCACCAGCGCGATCCACAGCAAATCCGCCAGCAGCAGGTGGACCAGTTGCATCCAGACCGGCGCGAGCAGCACCAGGTTCAACCCGCCCGCGACCATTTGCGCCACCACCAGCAAGGCCACGCTGCCGGCCAGCTTCCTCAGGCGCGAATTAGCGGCCGCCTGGCTGATGGCGTACAGCAGCACCGACACGCCCACCAGTGCGGCCAGGGCCGGATGCAGACCGCGCAGCCGCAGGATCACGCTCGCGGCCGGGTCGAAATCCTGCGCCAGGCCGGCGGCCAGCGAGCGGGCCGGGAACAGCGTATCGCCGAGCGCCGCAATCGCCCCGGTAATCCCCACGGCCACCACGGTCAGCAGGCTGGCCAGCGCGGTCCCGAGCGCCTTGCCGTGCAGGCGCGCGGTGGAACGGCCACCCGCCCACCAGGCAGTCAGCGTCAGACAGGCCAGCAGCGTGAGCGTGTTGGTGAGGTGCAGGGAGAGCGAGTACACCCGCGAAACCGAGGCGTTGGCGGCCACGTGGTGGAGCAGCACCAGCGAGGCGCCCAGCAGCGCTTCGGTCACCAGGAACACCCCCGAGAGCACCGCGCCGCGCCGCGCCAGATGGCCGCGCGGGAAGGCGCGGAAAGCCCCGTACACCAGCACGCCCACCAGCACCAAGTCCAGGCCGCTGGTGACGCGGTGGGTGAACTCGATGACGGTCTGGAGCGACGGCGCGTGCGGCGTCACCCCGCCATTGCACAAGGGCCAGTGATTGCCGCAGCCCGCCCCCGACCCGGTGGCGCGGACGAAGGCGCCCCACAGCACCACCGCCAGATTGTAGACCAGCACGCCCCAGGCGTATCGCGCGAATCGCATAGAGCCATATTGTACTGCGGGGGCGCGCCAGACAATTTCCTCATTTTGTAGAAAGAATCCACGGTGAATCTCTTGCGCGCGCCGGGGAATCCGATTATCGTGAGTATTCCCCCTATGTCCACAAAGACTCCTATTACTGTTGCCCATGGTGACGGCATCGGTCCAGAGATTATGAATGCCACGCTTCAAATCCTGGAAGCCGCAGGCGCCGCACTTGAGATTGAAACAATTGAAATCGGAGAGAAGGTCTATCTCCGCGGCAATACCGCCGGCATCGAGCCGAGCGCCTGGGAATCCCTGCTGCGCACGCAGGTTTTCCTGAAGGCTCCCATCACCACGCCGCAGGGCGGCGGTTTCAAGAGCCTCAACGTCACCACGCGCAAGACCCTGGGGCAGTACGCCAACGTGCGCCCGTGCGTGTCCTACCACCCCTTCGTGCACACCCGGCATCCCAACATGGATCTGGTGATCGTGCGGGAGAACGAAGAGGATTTGTACGCGGGCATCGAGTACCGGCTCAGCCCGGAGGTGATGAGCTGCATCAAGCTGACCTCGCGGCCCGGCTCGGAGAAGATCGTGCGCTACGCGTTCGAGTACGCGCGGCGCCACGGCCGCAGGAAGGTCACCGCCTTCATGAAGGACAACATCATGAAGATGACCGACGGGCTGTTTCACAAAGTATTCGACGAGATTGCCGCCGGATACCCGGATATCGAGAAGGAAGCCTGGATCGTGGACATTGGCGCGGCCAAGATGGCCGACACGCCGGGGGCCTTCGACGTGATCGTGATGCCCAACCTGTATGGGGACATCCTGTCGGACGTGGCGGCGCAGATTGCCGGCTCGGTGGGCCTGGCGGGATCGGCCAACATCGGCGAAAAGTGCGCCATGTTCGAAGCCATCCACGGCTCGGCGCCGCGGCGGGCCAATCAGAACCTGGCGAATCCTTCGGGGCTGCTGCTGGGGGCGGTGATGATGCTGGTGCATATCGGCCAGCCGGAAGTTGCCGCGCGGGTGCACAACGCCTGGCTGTGCGCCATCGAAGACGGCATACACACCTACGACATTTTTACCGAAGGGGTGAGCCAGCAGAAGGTAGGCACGCGGGAGTTTGCGCAGGCCGTGATCGCGCGGCTGGGGCAGCATCCGGGGATCCTGAAGCCGGTGGCCTACGCCCCGCGGCCCGCTGCCGCCAGCCCGGCGCCGGCGCCAGTGGCGGCCAGCGGCGTCAAGGTGGAGCTTTGGGGCATCGACGTGTTCGTCTACTGGCCCTCGCGAGACCCGGAAGCGCTGGCGGCGGCGATGGGCGCGGTGGCCGGCGGCGGCCTCAAACTGGAGATGATCGATAACCGCGGGGTGAAGGTCTGGCCGGCGGGCCGCGCGGAGACCTTCTGCACGGACAGTTTCCGGTGCCGGTACCTCTCGGAGGCGGGAACCGGGATGGGCGAGTGCCTGGCGCTGCTCGGGCGGGTGGCGCAGGCGGGCATCGACATTGCCATGACCGAATCGCTACGCAATTTCGACGGCCAGGCGGGATACACGCTGGCCCAGGGACAATAGGAACGCCATGGACGCTACGCCACTGGTATCGGTAATCATGGGCAGCAAGTCGGACTGGGAGGTGATGCGCCAGACCGGGGAACTGCTGGCGAAGTTCGGCGTGCCGCACGAGTGCCGCGTGCTGTCGGCCCACCGGACGCCGGAGGAGACGGCGAAGTACGTGAGCGAAGCCGAATCGCGCGGCATCCAGGTGATCGTCGCCGCCGCCGGGGGAGCGGCACACCTGGCGGGGGTATGCGCGGCGCACACCCTGCTGCCGGTGCTGGGGGTCCCCATGGAGAGCGCCGCGCTGAAGGGCATGGACTCGCTGCTTTCCACGGTGCAGATGCCCGCCGGAATCCCGGTCGGGACGCTGGCTATCGGCGCGCCGGGCGCCAGGAACGCGGCGCTGCTGGCCGTCGCCATCCTGGCCGGCAGCCGGCCGGAGTTGCGGGAGAAACTGCGGAGCTTCCGCGCCGAACAGCGCGAGAAGGTGCTGCGCGAGAGCTGCCTGTAGGCCTCCCGTGCCCCCGCGTCCGCGATGCGGCGGGATAGCCCCAAAGAGGCCGCATGGTATCATGATCCTGAGCATCATGATGAGGGACCGCTAGCATGTTTGGGACAATTGGAACGCAGGAGGTGCTCTTCATCTTCATCCTGGCGCTGGTTCTGTTCGGTCCCAGGAAGTTGCCGGAAATCGGACGGACCATAGGCAAGGCGGTGCGGGAGTTCCGCCGCGCATCGAGCGAGTTGAAGGCCACATTCGATCGTGAACTGAGCAACCTGGAAGCGGAAACCAAGGAACTGAAAGACATTGGGACCTCGGTTCAGCAGGAACCCTACAATTACAATTACGATTATTCCTCCTACGAGTCCAACACCGAGGGCACGTACGGATCGGAAGAACCGAATACCCAGATCACCGATACAACCACGGTAAGCGCATCCGCACCTCAGGACGCTGACTCGACGCTGGCATCTCCGCCGGAAGGCACCATCGCCCAGGGCACGGTCGTTTCCGCCCTGGAGCCGGGTAGCGGAGGCGCTCTGGGGCTGCCCGCCGGGCCCGCCCCGGATCCTCATCCGGACACGGTGCCGGCCGGGGCTGCCGGAAGCAACACGTAGATATCATGGAATCCTGGAAGTCGAACCGGGGCGCCCGTGTCCCGTTCGCGGAGTGTGCCTGTGGACGCAATCGATAAACTCCGGCAGCGGTTGAGCGGAAGCCTGGGCGGCTCCCCCAACGCGGCCGGGGAAGAGCATTCCGAAGAAGAAGACAGCATGCTGCGCATGTCGTTCCTCGAGCACCTGGAGGAACTCCGCTCGCGCATTATCCGCTGTGTTTGGGGATGCGCCATCGCCTTCGGCGTCAGCATGGCCTTCTCCGAGAAGCTCTGGAGCGCGGTCTGCCAGCCGGCCGCCGCCGCCCTCAAGGCCCTGGGATACGAGCCCACCCTCTATGCGGTAGACCCCATGGAGGGCTTCATGATCATCTGGTTCAAACTGCCGCTGGTTTGTTCCATCTTCGTGGCTTCCCCGTGGGTGCTCTACCAGGTATGGGGCTTCGTCTCGCCGGGGCTCTACAAACGGGAGCGCCGTTGGGCGGTGCCTTTCATACTCTCGTCGGCCGGGCTCTTCATTCTGGGCGGCATGTTCGCCTATTTCGTGGTCTTCCGCAAGGCCCTGAAATTCCTTCTGGGCGTCGGCCAGGGCAATTACGTGAAGGCCATCTGCACGGTGACGCACTACTTCGATTTGTTCGTCAACGTCATCCTGGGCGTGGGGCTGGTCTTCGAGTTGCCGATTCTGCTGTTCTTCCTGATCCTGCTGCGCATTGTGACGCCGGGATTCCTGTTCCGGCACAGCCGGTATGCCATTCTGATCATCTTCATCATCGCCGCCGCGGTCACCCCAACTCCCGACGCGTTCAACATGATGCTGTTCGCTCTGCCCATGTGCCTGCTATATTATGTGGGTATCTTCGCCGGGTACCTGCTGGTACTGCACCGGGAGAAGCGCAGGCTGCCCTACAGCCGGTCGATCCTGATCACCCTGGGGGTGCTGATTCTGCTGGCCATAGTATTGCATTTTGGCCTGCCATGGTACCGAATTGAACTGGTACCATATTGGCCGTTTTTCAAACATTTGCGCTAATTTCTTGTAGAAATCCGTCGCGCATCCGATGTAATATCGTGATGTCCGAGCGGGTGTGCCGGACAGATGAAAAGCTTTTAATGCAATGGACCTATACAAGACAATTCAAGACCTCTACGCCGAGAAAGAGAAACTGGAGCGGGTAATTGCTTCTCTCGAGGAGCTGCACCGGACTTCGGGTTCTCTGCCTGCCATGCCTGCGGGGGCCAAGCGGCGCGGAAGAAAATCCATGGGAACGCAGGAAAGAGAGGAAGTTTCGCTGCGAATGAAGAGGTATTGGGCGGGCCGCCGCAAGGGCCAGGCTGAAGCCCAACGCGAGTAGCTTTCAGCTGGCGGACTCGATGAGCCCAGGTGCCCTGAAATCTGCTATATTGAGAGTCGGAACAACCGGGCAGGGGCGAGTAGCTCAGCTGGGAGAGCACGGCGTTCGCAACGCCGGGGTCGTGGGTTCGAATCCCATCTCGTCCACCATCCCCAAAGACCTCCGAATCGTCCCCCCCTTCACCCTCCGGAACAGGGCTAACTATCCATTAACTAAGGGCAACACTAGTACTCCTGGGCCTTTCGTGCTAGTATTCGAATGGAGAGAAGAGTACCGAGGTCATTATGATAGCCCTCTGCTGCCGGTTCCTCCAGGATGAACAGGGACAGGATCTGATCGAGTATACACTGATCCTTGGGTTCATCCTGTTTACGCTGGTTGGTTTGGCCACTGGATTCAGGCCTTCCATCGCGGGAATCACTTCACTGACCAACACCGACCTGTCGCTGGCAAACTCCGTCAGCACGCCCTCCTAACCGGCCCGCGCGGCGGTTTCGGCCCATCCCGGCTTTTCCATCAAGGCCTCTGCATCTGGTTTGACCCGCCGCTTGCCCACCCGCTCCGTAACAGGCATTTTGAGCCACAGATGCATCTGCGGCCATTCCGGTTTTGCCCTTCCGGGTGACGCCCTTTCAGGCGGCCGCGACGCCGGAAAACTCGGCATACCGCATTCCGCAGGCCTCTATCGGTGATACCATTGGCTCTCCGAAGTTCCTAGCAGATTGCATCCGGGGCAAATCCTTCATGAAGCTCACATTCTGGGGCGCGGCCGGCGCCGTAACCGGTTCCATGCATATGGTCGAGAGCGGGGGAAAACGCCTGCTCCTGGATTGCGGTTTGAACCAGGGCCGCCGCAAGGAAACCGATGCGAAGAACCGCAATCTCCCGTTCCCCGCGCCGTCGGTGGACGCGGTGGTCCTCTCCCATGCTCACATCGATCATGCGGGCAACCTGCCCACTCTGGTGAAGAACGGCTTCACCGGCCCAATCTACACCACGCCAGCCACCGTGGATCTCTGCAACTGGATGTTGCGCGATACCGCCCACATCCAGGAGCACGATGCCGAGTACCTCAACAAGCGCCGCGATCATCGCAAACAGGCGGGGCTGGTGAACGGGCACGTGGTGCCACTCTACACCACGCCGGACGCGGAGCACACCCTACCCCTGTTCCAGCCCGTGGGCTATCACACGCCCCAAGTTCTGGCGCCGGGCCTGACTTACGAGAGTCGTGACGCGGGCCATATTCTGGGCTCCTCCTGGCTCATTCTGCGCGAAGAGTCGGGGGGCTCGACGCTGCGTCTGGGTTTCACGGGCGACCTGGGCCGCCCCGGCCTCCCCATCATCCGCGATCCGGAACCGCTCGAGCCGGTGGACTACCTCATCATGGAGAGCACCTACGGCGGACGCCTCCACAAAAGCGTCCATCACGTGGTGGACAAACTGGCCAGCGTCATCAACCGCACCGCCGCCCGCGGCGGACACGTCATCGTCCCGGCCTTCGCGGTGGGCCGCACGCAGCAACTGGTGTTGATGCTGCACGAGTTGGCCGACCAGAAGCGCATCCCCAACATCCCCATTTTCGCCGACAGCCCGCTGGCGCTGAACATCACCCAGGTGCATCGCGACCACCCCGAGTGTTTCGACGAAGAGGCCCGCGTGTTTCTGATGCACCACCAGGATCCTTTCGGATTCGAGCGGCTGAAGTACATCCGCGAAGCCGCGGACTCCAAGAAACTGAATGACTTGCGCGGCCCCTTCGTGGTGATTTCGGCCTCGGGAATGTGCGAGCAGGGGCGCATCCTGCACCACTTGCGCAACGGCATCGAAGACCCTCGCAACACCGTGCTCATCACCGGCTTCCAGGCCGCCGACACGCTGGGCCGCAAACTGATCGAGAAGTGGACGGAAGTACTGGTATTCGGCGAGCCGATGCGCGTCCGCGCCGAGATTTCCAGTCTGGACGAACTCAGCGGCCACGCCGACCAGAAGGAGTTGCTGGAGTGGATCGCACCCATGGCCCGCACGATCCGGAAGGTGTTCCTGGTACACGGCGAGCCGGCGCAATCGGCCACGCTGGCGAAACTTTTGCACGAGCAGCATGGGCTGGAGGCGGAGCCGGTCCGGCCCGGCCAGTCGTTCGATCTGAGCCAGTGAGGGCGGCCCGGGTGGGACGCCGGCCGCCGCGCACCCGTCTATACTGTCTGGTGTTAGAAACCGCGAGCGAGACAAACAAGCAACCATGAAAACAAGATCTCCCTTTTCCGCTACACTGGCGGCGGCCGCCTGCCTGCTCCTCTGCGCGAGCGTTCTCCCGGCTGCCGGAGCCGGCGCGCCACCCGCCGCGCAACGCATCCGGAACGGCGTCCAACTGGCGGCCGGCGGCATGAACGAGCGCGTCCAGTTTTACGCCGACCGCACCGTTCGCGTGGTGAAGTGGCCCGCGGGCGGCAAGCCGGATAAGGCCAGCCTCGTCGTGATCCAGAAGGACGTGCCGGAGCTGAACGTGCGATTCGAGGAGACCGCCGGCGAAATCTCGCTGAGCCTGGGCCCGCTCGGCTTGCGGATGAGTAAGAGCGATGGCGCCATCCGTTATCTTGACGGCGGCAACCGCGCGGTGTTCGAGGAGCGTGGCGCGGCCCTCTTCACCCCCTGCGGGATCGAAGCCGAAAAGACCGCCTTCAGCGTGCGCCAGAACTTCCATCTGACGCCGGAGGAAGGCATCTACGGCTTTGGCGAACAGCAGTCCGGGCAAGTGAACACGCGCGGACGGACCGTGAACCTGGTGCAATCCAACACCGAGTCGGTGACGCCCTTCTTTGTCTCCACGGCCGGTTATGGGGTCTACTGGGACAACTACTCGAAGACCGTCTTCGCGGACGAACGGGCCGTAACCTCGCTGTGGTCCGAAGTGGCTGACAACATCGATTACTACTTCTTCTTCGGCCCATCCCTGGACCAGGTCATAGCCGGATACCGCCAGCTTACCGGGCAGGCCCCCATGTACGGCAAGTGGGCCTTCGGCTACTGGCAGAGTAAGGAGCACTACGCCTCCCGGGACGAACTGCTGGCGGTCGGCCAGGAGTTCCGGAACCGCAAGATCCCCATCGACAGCCTCGTGCAGGACTGGCAATACTGGGGCGGCAACGACATGTGGAGCGGCATGGTCTTCGACGAGAAGACCTACCCCCGCGCCCAGGAGATGATCGACATCCTGCACCAGCGTAACTTCCATCTGATGGTGTCCATCTGGGGAGGCCTCGGACCCGCCTCGCCCATCTACCAGGATATGGAACGCCGTGGATTCCTGTACCCCATGGTTGGATGGGCCGGATTCAAGTACTTCGACGCCTACAACCCGGCGGCCACCGATCTGTATTGGCAGTATGCCAATCGGGGGCTCTTTTCCAAGGGGGTCGACGCCTGGTGGATGGACTCGACCGAGCCCGACATCGCCACCTCGCTCACCAAGGATGCCGAAGACTACTGGATGAAGAAATCGGGGAGCACTTACCTGGGCAGTTTCGCCAGATACCTCAATACCTATCCGCTGGTCGACACCGAAGCCATTTACAGAAACCAACGGAAGGAGACGTCCAGTAAGCGCGTCTACATACTTACCCGGTCGGCCTTCGCGGGCCAGCAGCGGGCCGCGGCCACCACGTGGTCCGGCGATATCGGGGCGAACTGGGACATCTACCGGAACCAGATATCCGCCGGGATCAACCACAGTATGTCGGGCATTCCCTATTGGACGCTGGATATCGGCGGGTTCACGATCGGGGCGCAGGGCGGCGTATTCACCAATGGCGGCGAGGACCCCGCCTACCGCGAGCTCTACACCCGCATGTTCCAGTTCGGGGCCTTCTGCCCCATCTTCCGCTCCCACGGCGAGGATACTCCCCGGGAGCCCTGGCAATTCGGCGAGTACACTCCCGTGCTGATGAAGTTCGACAATCTGCGATACCGTCTGCTGCCATATATCTACTCCCTCGGCTGGCGCGTCACCCACGATGGCTATTCGATCATGCGCGGGCTGCCCATGGATTTTCCCGCCGACCGGAAAACTTACTCGATCGGCGATCAGTTCATGTTCGGCCCCGCCATCATGGCCGCGCCGGTCACCGACTACATGGATCACCGCCCCATGGAGAGTGCCGTCCCGGTCGCGCCCGCCAGCTTCCGCACGAAGGACGGCAAGCCGGGGCTGGCCGTCAAGTACTATTGCGACGCGGAGTTCAAGAAACTCTGCCACGAGAATGTCGAGCCGGGCGTCAACCTGGATTGGTACTCGGGATGGCCGGCGTTCATCCCGGATTATCGGTTTTCGATGCGCTTCGAAGGGAAGCTGATTCCCCCGCAAACCGGGAAGTATCGCTTCGACATGAAAGCCTTCGGACCAAAGCGGCTGTATCTGGACGGCAAGGAAGTTCCTCATAACTTCGAATCCGTCGAGTCCTATACCGTTCCGGTCGACCTCGAAGCCGGCAAGGAGTACGACTTCGCCTTCGAGACCTCCAACGGCGCCAATGGGGCCTTTCGCGCCATCCTCTTCTGGAAGACCCCCGAGATCCACGCACGCGAGGCGGCACCGGCCGGGCCGCGGCCGAGGACCCGGAGCGTGTACCTGCCCGCCGGCAGCTCGTGGGTCGATTTCTGGACCGGGCAAGCCCTTGCGGGCGGCGCCGCCGTCACCGCCAACGCGGACCTCGACACCATGCCGCTCATGATACGGGCTGGGTCTATCCTGCCGATGGGGCCGTTCCTGCAGTACGCCACGGAGAAGCCAGCCGACCCCCTCGAGTTGCGTATCTATCCGGGCGCCGGTGGCAGTTTCACCCTGTACGAGGACGAGAACGACAACTATAACTATGAGAAGGGCGTTCATGCGACTATCGGGTTCCATTGGGACGATGCCAAACGCCAGCTCCAGATCGACGCGCGGGAAGGCACGTTTCCGGGCATGTTGAAATCGCGGACGTTCCATGTCACGGTGGTGGGAAAAGGCCATGGCACCGGTTTGGAGGTCACCGGGCACCCGGACAAGACGGTACAGTATTCGGGCCAGGCAGTGGCCGTTCAACTGTAGGCGCGGCGCACGCGTTCCAATCCCTCATTCACCTCGCATAGTCTGACTAAGGCTGCGGCCGCGCCGCCGGATTCAGGCGTCTCCCGGCGCTCAGATGGCGGGAACCAGGGTAGCCGGGGTCGGCTGGTTTCGGAATCGAAGCGAAACTCCATGCACGCAGGCCGAGCTCTCCAGGGCGGCAGCCCTCACTCCGTGCAGGCGGTCTCGCTGGGCCGGCCGTGCACTTCGAATCCAGAATTGGCCGGTCGATGACCTTCGCCAGACTGTTCCCGTGTTTGGTGAGCCTCTTCAGCACCAGGCACCTCGTCCTTCGTACTTCCACTGTTATACCAATGGAGGTACCAAGAAGACCGTGATGCCAGGAGTTCGAAACTGTCCAATCTTCGGTTCCGCTCTCCACAGGGCTGTCAACCCGCGCGGAGGCTTCAACTACAACAGCGCGAGACAGTCAACAAAGCGGACGTTGGCCCCGTGTCTGGAGACAAACTCGGGACGGCGCGACGCGTCGCTGCAGTTCCGTCCGAATCCCGCCGATTTGTGAAGACTCCCGGATGGTTCGCGCACTCCGTCTGCAAACCACTACACCGCTCCCTCACGGCTCCCGCAGCGCCTTCACGCGGTCGCGCAACTGGGCCGCTTTTTCGAACTCGAACTTGCGGGCGGCGTCGCGCATCCGCTCTTCCAGCCCGGCGATGAAGCGGGCGCGCTCCTCGGGCGTCAGGCGGTCCACTTCCTCGTCTTCCTCGAGCGGCACCGTCACGTAATCGCCCTCCGCCACGGCCACCAGGCTCATGTCGATGGGCTTCACGATCGATTGCGGCACGATGCCGTTGAGCTGGTTGTACTCCAGTTGGGTCCGGCGGCGGCGGCCGGTTTCGTCCAGCGCCCGGCGCATGCTGTCGGTCATCACGTCGGCGTATAGGATGGCGTGACCGTCCACGTGCCGCGCGGCGCGGCCGATGGTCTGAATCAAACTGCCCGCCGAGCGCAGGAAGCCCTCTTTATCGGCGTCCAGAATCGCCACCAGCGACACCTCCGGCAGGTCCAGGCCCTCGCGCAGCAGGTTGATGCCCACCAGCACATCGTAGACGCCGCGCCGCAGATCGCGCAGGATTCTGATGCGGTCGAAGGTGGTCACCTCCGAGTGCAGGTAACTGCACTTCACGCCCACCTCGGAATAGTATCCCGACAGGTCCTCGGCCATGCGCTTGGTCAGCGTTGTGACCAGCACGCGCTGGTCCGCCGCGGCGCGTTTGCGGATCTCTCCCAGCAGGTCGTCCACCTGGCCTTTTACGGGGCGTATCTCGACGCTCGGGTCCACCAGTCCGGTGGGGCGGATGATCTGCTCGACCACCACACCGGCCGCCCTGGTCAGCTCGTAGGGGCCGGGCGTGGCCGAAACGTAGATCGCCTGGTTGACGCGGTGCTCGAATTCCTCGAAGGTCAGCGGCCGGTTGTCGAGCGCGCTCGGCAGGCGGAAGCCGTGGCCCACCAGCGTCTCCTTGCGGGAGCGGTCGCCGTGGTACATGGCGTGCAGTTGGGGAATGGTCTGATGGCTCTCATCGATCATCAGCAGCGAATCGCTTGGCAGGTAATCCAGCAGCGTGGGCGGCGCCTGGCCCGGCAGGCGGCCGGAGAAGTGGCGCGAGTAGTTCTCGATGCCGTGGCAGTAGCCGATCTCCTTCATCATCTCCAGGTCGAACATGGTGCGCTGGCGCAGGCGTTGCGCCTCGATGGCCTTGCCCTGGCTCTCCAGTTCCTTGTGCCACCAGTCCAGCTCCACGCGGATGCTGGCGATGGCGGCGTCGCGCGTCTCCGCGCTCATCACGTAGTGAGTTTTGGGATAGATGGGCAGCCGCGCGTAGGTCTGCTTCACCTGGCCGGTCAGCGGGTCGATGCGCGAGAGGCTTTCGATTTCGTCGCCCCACAGCTCGATGCGGTAGGCGTCGTCGTCGTAGGTCGGGTAGAGCTCGATGACGTCGCCGCGCACGCGGAAGTTGCCGCGCTCGAAGGCGAGGTCGTTGCGCTCATAGAGGATCTCGACCAGGCGCGAGACGATCTGCTGGCGCGAGATGGTCTGTCCCTTCTCCAGCATCAGCAACATGCCGTAGTAGGCTTCGGGCGAGCCCAGGCCGTAGATGCAGCTCACGCTGGCTACGATCACGCAGTCGCGCCGCTCGAACAGCGACCTGGTGGCCGCCAGGCGCAGCTTGTCCAGTTCGCTGTTGACGGTGGCCTCCTTCTCGATGTAGACGTCGCTGGACGGGATGTAGGCTTCCGGCTGGTAGTAATCGTAGTAGCTGACGAAGTACTCGACCGCGTTATCGGGGAAGAACGATTTGAACTCATGATAGAGCTGCGCCGCCAGCGTTTTGTTGTGCGCCAGCACCAGCGCCGGCCTGCCCATGGCCTCGATGACCTTGGCCAGGGTGAAAGTCTTCCCCGAGCCCGTGACGCCCAGCAGCACCTGGTGCGGCTCGCCGTCGCGCAGCCCGCGGACCAGCTCGGCGATGGCGTTCTCCTGATCCCCACGCGGCCGGAAGTCGATCCCAAGACGGAAGCCCATGAATACAGCTTATAGCCATTGGCGCGGGAGACAGGCGCCTGCGGTGGTACAATTCACGCCATGGTGAAAATGGTGCTTCGAAGAGGCGGCATTGCCCATTGCCGGCTTCCTGGACTGCTGCTGCTCAGCCTCGCGGTTGCGTCTCTGTCCAGCGGCCTTCATGCGCAGGCAGGCGGCCGGGCGGCGCCGGCAGGCGGTTGCCCGAAGATCGCAGTGCCACCGGTCCCCAGTGCGATTGTCTGGCGGGAGGGGAATGACCGGCGGGAAGGCAGGGTTACGTTCTTCGCATTTGAGTGTCTCGCCGAGCACCACCCAGCCGTCGAGACGACGTCTAAGAGCGGCGTCCATCGCGCGGAAGGCGCCTACACCGATTATGTGATCGTGGTGACGGTCGACCTGGAACGAGCAGGCGACAGTCAAAGATATGCGAGCGTCCCGATTCAAGCCGTCTCCGCAAAGGGCGTCGAGCTTGGAAGCAGCCAGTTCTATTTCTCTCCGGGTGCATCGAATCACAACACCACTCGCTTCGTCTTGTCGGAATCGGAAATCCAGCGTGTGGTGAAGCTGACAATCGGAGAACCGGCGGACAACAGGCTTTGACTGGCGCGCCCCGCCGCAAATGCTATCATGATCTCCGATCTCGCTACGACTGGTTGACTCCTTATGAATGACACACTCGCCACATCGTCCTCGCCCGGCGCTTTGCCGCGGGCTGCCGAACTGCCGGTCCGGCAGGTGGTGCTCTACAAGCACGGAGTGGGATTCTTCGAGCGCTCCGGGAAACTGGCGGCGGGCGAAGCGGCGCGCCTGGATTTCCGCGCCTCGGAGATGAACGACGTGCTGAAGTCGCTCATCATCTCGGATGCCGGCGGCGGCAAGGTCGCTGGACTGCGCTACGACTCGGCCGACCCGCTCAGCCACAAACTCGAAGACTTTCCCTTTCAGATCGGCAACGGGCAGCCGCTTAGCGCGATCCTGGACGGGCTCAAGGGCGCGCGGATCGAGTTGCAGTTCGGCAATGATTGGATAGCGGGCCTGGTGGTGGGCGGGCGGCTCATTGCGGCGAGCGACAAGCAGCCGGAGCGCGAGCAGCTCACGCTACTCACCGCCTCCGGCGATCTGCGCTGCGTCGATTGGAGCGCAGCCGCGGTGGTCCGCTTTGCCGATTCGAGGTTGCAGGCGCAGTTCAAGGAGTACCTGGAGACGGTGGCCGCGGCGCGCTCGAAGGAGCGGCGGAGCGTATACGTGGATGCGGCCGGCTCCGGCGAACGCCAACTGTCGGCCAGCTACATCATACCGGCGGCGGTGTGGAAGTCCAGCTACCGGCTGATTTTCGGCGCAGCCGGCGCGCCCACCATCGAGGGTTGGGCCATGGTGGACAACACCACCGGAGACGATTGGACGGGCGTCCGGCTCTCGCTCGTTTCCGGCCGGCCCATCTCCTTCGTGAGCGGGCTCTACGCGCCGCGGTACGTCCAGCGACCTGTCGCCGAGTTGCCGGACGACAGCGCGGCGATGCCCGTGATGCACGCGGGCGCATACGGTTACGAAAGCGGCACAGCCGCTGCCCCTGTTTCAGCCGGACGGCCGCTGGAGCCGCAACCGATGAGTGCGTGCAGTGTCCTCCCGGACGCCGACCGGATGCAGTCCGGCATCGGGCCTGGAAAGCCGAGTCACACGATGGCTGGCTACCGGGCGGCCCCAAGTTCCATCGCCGCCGAGGCCTCCGCTCAGGAGATGGGGGACCTCTTCGAGTACCGCATCGGCGAGCCGGTCACCATCGGAAGGGACGAATCCGCCACGCTGCCGTTCCTGCAACAGCAGATCGAGGCCCGCAAGCTGCTGATCTACTCGCAGGGCGCCGGCTCCGAGCACCCCACCAATGCCGCCGAACTGGACAACTCCACCGGCAAGACCCTGGATGGCGGCCCCGTCACGGTTTACGACGGCGGAGCGTACGGCGGCGAGGCGCTGATGGAGACGCTCAAGGGCGGCGACAAGCGGCTGATCAGCTACGCCGTGGACCTGGGCACGCGCATCACCGAAGCCTTCGGCACGGCCGCCGCCGTGGTGCGCGAAGTCCGCGCCAGCCGCGGCGTGATTTACACCAAGGCGGCCTGCCAGGACACCCGCACCTACACGGTGCGCAACCTGGACCAAAAGGACAAGACGCTGGTCATCGAGCATCCCCTGCGCGAGAATTACACGCTGCTCAACCGGAAGCCCGCATCGAAGACCCCGGCGGCCTACCGGTTCGAAATCAAGCTGGCGGGCGGCGCCACGGAGACGTTCGCGGTAACCGAGGAGATCGTCTACGACCAGACCTACATGGTGACCAATCTGGCCGCGGAGCTGATGGTCTACTTCCTGAGCAACAGGCTGGTACCCGGCTCGGGACACAAACAGCTTCAGCAGATATCCGACCTGAAGGCGCGGATCGCTGAAAGCGAGCAGGCCCTTCGCGACAACGCGAACCAGGACGCCAGCCTCACGGCCGGCCAGGAGCGGATGCGGCAGAACATCAACAGCCTGAACAGCGTGGCCGGACAGCAGCAACTGGTGCAGAATTATGCGCGGCAACTCGACGCGGCCGAGCAGCGGCTGACGGCCCTGCGCGACCGGCTTTCGGAGCTGCAACAGAAGAGAGCCGCGCTCGACGGCGAATTGAGCAAGGCGATCGAAGCGCTTTCGTTCTGAGGGGAAAGACCTGGCGGCCACCCGCTACACTAGAAACAGTGTCCGATAACCCCGCGGCCATCTCGCGTCTCATGGTGCGCTCGACCAACTGGATCGGCGATGCCATCATGTCGCTGCCCGCCCTGCGCGCCATTCGCGGCGTGTATCCGAAGGCCCACATCTCGCTGGTGGCGCGGCCGTGGGTGGCGGATCTG
>Ga0265323_10000606_pt1 | contig 19739 bp, 34 predicted proteins | sample 41225metaG_FD_193580 | JGI IMG/M metagenome (GOLD analysis project Ga0265323, IMG submission 193580) | Rhizosphere microbial communities from Carex aquatilis grown in University of Washington, Seatle, WA, United States - 4-12-25 metaG | ecosystem: Host-associated > Plants > Roots > Rhizosphere...
TTTTCTAAATCATTAAGAACATCGGAAACCGTAACGCCTGAGCCATAACCTGCAATACCAAAAGGTACGACTCTAGTAGGCATTTCTAAATATTGTTTAACCGCCTGCATAAATGTACTCTGCGGAGGAATAGGATAGCGCCTATTAGCCTCGGCTTGAAACTGAGCCATAAGTGAGGCAGGTATGTTGTTATTATCTAATCCTGGGCCGTTTGTAAAACTTTGTGGGTTATTTTTAGCCTGGGTAGACATAGAACTAGAAGTAATCTGAACAGTCTGGTTAGGATATTGTAAAGTTGCTACTTGCCCTGGCGCTACATAAGAAGTATTATCCTTCTGAACTAATTGAGAATTGACGTAAGTACTCTGAGAACTTGGCTGCCCACCGCCTGACTCTTTAACAGTACCAGAAAAACCGCCTGTTTGTTGTATTGCTTGCTGTCTAATACTCTCGGAGGCTTTAGCCTCGGCTCGTGCTTGCTCTCCAGAACTCATAAATCCCATTAAAACAAATAAAAAAGAAAGTTAATATAGTTTTCGGGATAGTTTTTATTTAAAGAACTTTTATAGAGTAACGTGTATCGCTCTTCTTACTTCCTTTTCTAGAAACTTCTACATGCAAGCCTCTTAAACTTTCTCCTAACTTTTTAATGTCTGCTAAGAAAGAATAGTTATTAGCTTTAACGAAAAGGGTTTTATTGTCCTGATCGCCATCACATCTAACTAAAAAAGCTATGCTATCGCCGTAATCTATCGAGTTTCTTTTAGTACCTTCATCCTGAAAGACAAATCTAGCATTTTCGCTGTCCTTAATCTTTAAAGTTGAGGTAGAAGAGGATACATCACTTCTCCAATCTGTTTCGCTCATGGTAACGCCTCCTTTATAGTTGAAAATAAAGTATCCTGCTTGCTCGTGTCGTAAATTGTTTGTGATAACAGTTTTTCTATTATCATACAATAGATTTTATTAAGTTCTATCATTTTTCTTCCTTCATTAACGATTTAAATATTAATACCTTTTCTTTAGCCTTCTCTACTGCGAGAGTTACCATATTACCGGCATTAACTCTCTTCTTCTGATCTATTAAACAAAGACGCTTTAAAGCTCGGCCTAACCATTTCTCATTTAGCCATGCGTCATCTCCCTGGCTATCCTCGCCTATAAATTCTCTAAACTTTCGGGTAAGTTCTTTTATAGGGACCATAGTAAATCTATAATCGTGCTGCTGGCTAACGAAGTCATATAAAGAAACGTCTTTAGATTCTGCGAACTCATCACTCTGTTTAACGCTCATAACTTCCGCTAAAATCTCTAAAATCTCCTCAAAACGTTCTTTATGGATTAAATTAGCTGTTAAAAGTAAAGGAAACATTAACTCAAAGTTTCTACCCGAAATATCCTTATTATCTATTTTATTAAACATTTCTTCTAATTCTATGGTGTTGTTATGCTGTTTAGTGTTGTTTGTGTTGTGTGTAGTAGTATGTAGTTTATTTTCTATATATTTCTCTTTAATGTAATTATTCCAGTCTCTTATAGATGTTTTTAGCGTAACTACACTACACAAACTACACAAACTCGCCTTTATTTTGTTTTGGATGGCTTTAAAGTTCGTATTATTATCAAAATCCTCAATTAGCTTAACTTTTGAGGCAATAGATGACTTCTCTAGAATAATGGTTATAGCCCTGTCTCCTAGTACCTCATCCATCCCCCAGATGTTAGCCATAGCTACCGGGAAGTAAGGCTCAAAGTCCTCAGCTATAAATTTTTCCTCTTTATCCTTATAAGTCTTCTTCATACGAGTTATCTTTAAACCTTTTTTATAGGCTGAATTAAGTACCTGCCTAAGCGTAGCTTTATCCTTAGCGCCTACATTTTCGAACTCATCTATACAAAGTACCTTATTTCTCTTCATTCTGAATAAAACTGCCTCTTTCATATCATTTTGTATAGATCCGTCTCCTTCGTTAGCCAGCCCAGAAACTAGCCTTAAAAGGCGTGTCTTGCCGCTACCACGCATAGCATTAAAGAACAGGTAAGGATATGTATTAAAACTCTCATGTAAATAAGTTCCTAAAATCCAAATAGCTACTACCTTCCGGGTATTTTCTGGTAAATCCATCCAATAGTCTAACTCTTCTAAAATCATCTCGTAAGCCTCGGCAAATTCCATTTTAGCCTTAGTTATTTCTTCCTCACTGAATATTGGAGCGCTAGGTTTAATCGTTCCGTCTATCTCTCTTATTCCTACTGTTCTCCAGGAACCATCTTTAAAGTCTGGTTCTTGTTCCATTAGTTCTCCTCCTTTAATTCGTAAATCTGATTAGAAAGTAAGACAACATTCTTATCAAACTTGTCTATTAATTGTATCATCCAAACGTTAGGGCGTTCTTCCCAAACTTCTTTTATAATTCCAGAATAAACCTTTTCGAAACTAGTTCTAATAAAAACTTTCTTTCCCTTCCAAATATTCCAATCCATCACCATTTTTTTAGCTACGTTAGCCGTTATGGGCGGCCAAACGTGAATATTCTAAACCTCTAGAGTTTAAATATGTTTCCAAAGTAATTTTATCAAAGTTATTCATGTTTTTTCTCCGAGAGATTTCTTTAATTCTTCTACATTAAATCTAATACCGAACTTTATAGGATTAGGAATATCAGAATAATTATCATATTTTTCTATGAATTTATCTAACATATCTAAAATCTTTGTCCTTTCTTTTTTTGATTTTAGGTCGCCGTATATTTTACAAACATCTTCTACATCTTTATCTTCCCATGTCCAAGAACTAAAACCATAAGTCTTTTCGTTTGGTTTAGTATCCCATTTAACCCTTTTAATGGCTTGTTTAAGTAAATCTGTGTCTGTCATCCTGTTGAATCTCCTATCCATTTGTGATTACACTCAAAACATTCCCAATGAAATTTACCTTTATCGTCCATCCAATATGTTCCAGTAGCATAATTACCATTTAGCTCAATTTCTGTTTTACATTTAGGACAATTAATAACACTCATTGTAATGCCTCCTCTATTTCTTTTAATGCTTTGTCTATCTTTTCATTTAAAAGTTGTCTTGATAAATTTGTACAATTATTATAAGCCCATTCTTTCCAAGCCATAAATACACTTTGTCTGCCAAGAAGATTACCTAATAATTCTGCAAATTTAATCTCTGTTTCAAAACCATAGGGTATAAATCCTCTATCCTTTCTTCTTTGAATCAATCTTTTATATTCTTCACATAACTGAGAGGATTCTTCAAAAATCCTCGAGGCATCGGAAACTGTAGGTTTCCTCTGTTCATGCGTTGAGGTAAATATGTCTTTCATTTTGATAATTTATCTCCTGCAAGTTCTTCCATAGTTTTAACATTAATCCAATCTCCATCTTCACCTTTAATCTTTCTTGATAATTGTTTATTAAGGCGTATAAATTCACGCACACAAACTTCTGGATAAACTATTCTTCCGTATGGCTCTTCTAATTCTAAACCTTTTTCAGAGAGATTAAACTTTAATTCTTCGGACATCTTGCACCTCTGTAATCGTGGGAGATTCCAAAATAAGTCATATAACATTGATTTAATATTCTTAATCTTTGGGAAAGTTCTAATTGAGTATTGTTCTCCTCAGGATTTGTCCTTTTGTCAGGCGAAGTTGCATCTAAGCCATTAAGCCCACTGGGCGTCTCCGCTATTACCAAGTTTTGTCCCTGAGGAGTATGAACTTCTTGAATTGAGAATAATTGATGTCCTACTACTCTTATTGCATCTTCTAAATGACTTCTGGCGAGATGAGTTGGATTAATCATTGTTTCCTCTCCTGGATAATCGTACTCTCGTTTAATAAAGCATAAATAAGATCATCTGCAGAACGCCAAAGTCTTCGACCATCTTTTTTAAGCTGCATGGTCCTTAATAGTAAACCTTTAGTTCCTTTAGTAACTCTAACACTCGTTATATCTTCCTCGTTTTCTTCGTTAGGAGTTTCCATATCATAAGCGCGTTGTTCTGATCCGAAACCTACCATTTAGAAACCTCTATACCTAAATCTTTCATAGAGTCAAAGTAAGAGGCATTATCTTCTGCCTCTTTACTCTGATCTTCGTAAGCTCGGAGTTCTTTAGCGAATTGTGTGTAATTCATAGATATACATATAATATATAGTATATATACCTTTCTATTTCTTAGAATTTAGCGACGAGGCGTTAATTATGTCTTTAGTAGTTTTCTTTAATTGTTGCACGTTATCTATAGTCATCTGGCCTATATCGGCTATGGCCCTATCGGTTAATGTAGGATCTTTAGCTTTAAAATAATTAATTAAATTCATAAGTCTGGTTTTCCATCTAGTAACTCTAACGCTATCGTCTTCCTCTTCTACTTCGATGTTTTCTTTTTGCGCGTTCATAATCTTATAACGCATATAAATCTCCCAAATACGCGGCGATAGAGTCGCTAGGTTAGGTATGTCAAAATCTCCAGCGAAACCCATTAACTTCTTTTCAGCGTATAAAATGTTATGCGCTCCTCTGTTAGCTATAGGAACTCTGTTTAAAATTCTCTCGAACTCCTTAGCGTTTTCTTCTGTATGCCAGGGATCGCTAATATGCCTGTTTACGTCTTTCAGAGATATAATAGCGCTTGCGAAGTTTTGCGTAACATTTTTAGAATAAATATAAATTCTCATACCTACTCTATCGTTACGGAAAGTAGAGTTTAATTCTTTAAAGTTAGGAAAACAAACATAAAAACTTTTATTCTGGTACCTCTCCGTATCGGACATCCGAACGAGTAAAAACTGTAGTTTAGTGGCCCACTGATATTTATGTAAGTTCTTACTTCCTTCGTCTATGATAAAAGGATGATATTTACCTAAAGCGAAGAATTTCTTTTTAAGTACATCCGTATTATCCAGGAAGGACATATTACGAACAAATTGAAAACCGAATTTTATATGCTTCCAGGGAGCAGGTAACGGGTGCCTTCTAGGATAAACTAAAACTTCCTTACCAGTAGCTTCATTTTTCCATATACCACTATATCTACACTGCAGAAGGGCGAGCAGTAAAATACAGTTAGATTTTCCATACCCTTTCTGTCCTTCAATATTAACATAATAATCTAAGTCGTTAGAAAGTCTTTTTAAAATAACGTCGGCAAGCCATATCATATTTGAACGCTGCCCAGGTCTTTCAGCGCAAAATGCCTCTACCTTCTTAACTAGCTCTTGTATCTCTGCTACGCTTATCTCGTCGTTATCCATTTAGTCAGCTTCCTTCATACCATGCGCAGTAGACCTAATAAACCACAAAAGAAGAATAAGTATAAAAGTAAATCCGAAAACTACTACTACAACACTCAGGAAAGGGCCCAGCCCAAATATATCGTTAGTGTTGTATGTATCAAATCCTCCGGCCATTGTCGTTACGTTAGCGGCATAATCTAGAGACATAGAATTAGTAAAAGTTACGAGCATAATAGTAAAAGTTACGAGCATAAGCCAGGCTATAAGAAATACAATAGCTATAGCAAATCCTCTTATTTTTTCGTGCATCTCTTTATCCATATAGTTTCTCCTTAGTATGTTTAAAGATTAAAATTAAAACACTAATAAATAATACTAAAAATTCTAAATCCCAGAAGAAAGCGTCGTAGAATGGATTAGTAAAAGTTATCATTTTAAAAGTATCCATCCGCATGGTTCGTACCTAGACCTACTAAAGCAGTTATATTTATCATAAACCAAACTACGCCAATATTACTATCGTTTAAACCAATTTCTAAAACAAAGCAAACTATGTTTAATAAAACCATAAGGACTATAAAAAATCTTTTCCAAATGTTCATATTTACCCTCCTGTAATAGCCTTCTCTACTGAGGCTTCGAAGTCTTGTTTTAATGTTGTCTTAAATCCTATTCCTGCACGTTGTCCGACGATAAGCGCAGCGCGATATAAGTTATCTAATTTCTTTATGAGTTCAAAAGGTATTTTCTTATTAGGTACATTACGTCGCTGAGTATTATAACTTTGTATGTCCTGCTCTGTGTCTAACCATAACTTATAAATCTTCTTCCATAAGTCATCTGATACTATTACAGACATGGGTATTAATAGAGAGTAAATATGCGCGTGGTATATGGGTAAGTATTCTGGCGACGACGAATTATTAACTCTTACTAGCGTACCTAATCTACTAACCTCTACTCTTAAATTACTAATCTCCTGGAATATCCAGGACCACATATCATACTCGCTCTTAATGTCGCGGCCTACTTTTAGCTCTGGCGTATCCATAGCTCCGGCAGCGTTAGCTTGTGAGTTGTTAATCTTATTCTGTGTTTGTTCTAGTCTATCTATTACTCTGCCCATGATAGACACACATATAACTAGTATATATAATTTACTAAATTTATTAGAAAGCCCTAATAGAAAGTTATACACACTAATACACACTCGTGTGTATAGGTTTATCTAAGACCATGTTACTAATAATACCCAATGAATAATTTTAGAATTGTTTAGTTTAGGGGGGTTTATGTGTAATTCTACAATCTTATATGATTATGGAATACCCCCCGTACATTTTGGGCCTCGACTTCCCATTAAATATTTAAACGCGGGAAGGGTAGGTATAGCATGCGCGAAGACGAAGAGTACCCGGCCTATAAGGATCCTGTAAGCCCTGGAGAGTTCGCTATCTTTGGAGACAGAACTAATACGCCTATGGAAGATACCATAGTAAAGAAGATACGCGCGTATGCCTTAACTAAGGATCTAGAAGGCGGCGCAGCCATAGCATTACTATACCTAACTGGCAGCAGGATAGAGGAGATATGCGATTATACTTATACTGGCTTAGCTAAGGAAGACATAGATTTAAAGAAGATCGGAGTTACGCCAGGCAATATCACTATAGAAGAAAAAGAAGTAGAAGGAGTAAATGAGAGATGGTTAAAGATAACGACTAGAGTTCTAAAGAAGTTCTCGCCAGAAAAGGGAGGTATGGAGTTAGAAGATAGGCGCGATCAGTTAGAGAAGAACCATACTAAAACTATGCCTTTATTGATAGATGAAGACCACCCTTTATATCCTCTTATAGAAGTTGTGCTTATGAGAGTAGAACAAATAACAGGACCTACCGACGATACAAACGCTTTTAATATTAATTCCAGGAAGTTTAAAACCGAAAGACTTTATACTAAAACATCTTCTAATTTAAAGAAAAGAGTTAAGAAATATTTATCAACACATCCGCATCTTTTCCGACACTGGAGATGTCGCCACCTCGTCGAGAATTATGGCTGTTCTACTTCCGATCTAGTTAAATTAATATCATGGAATAGGCCCGACATGGCGCTAACATATACCGAGTCTTCCCAGGCCGCCCTCGAGGCTAAAGATAGAAAGAGAGTTAAGGAAAGGAAGGAAGCAAAAGCAAAAGAAAACATTTATATATAAGCGTGTATGTGCCTATCTATGTCTAATAAAGAAGAGTGTGTTTTCTGTAACTCAACCCAGCTTTATGTTAGAAGAGATTTAAAAAAAGTCTGTAGAAAGTGTGGGAGAATACAACCGGATCACCAGGAGGCCGCGCCCCTTGTTGCTTAAAATTAAATTAGTTCTAAGGCGAGATATGCCTGCCTTTATTCCTATAAAAACTTTCCTAGAATTAATTAAAGAAGACTCTATTTTACAACCTACGACTAAAGTAATTCTAGAGTCTTTAAAAAAAGCTCACCAGAATTACGTCCCTTTACCTCTCGAGCATGATATAATTTTATGTTCGCAGAAGTCCCTAACACTTCATAAGGATATGAAACCGCTAGTTAAGGTATGGACTAGAGAGGACTGGACAGAGAACAACCGAAAGGAATTTACTAGAGATAAAACTACCTTCTTAGCTAAAATATTAAACACTTATGAGAAGATGGGATATACTTATGTTGTACATGAGACAGATTTATTAGAGGTAGATAAGATACTCGAAGAGCTAGAGTCTTTAATGACTAAGGCTAGAAAAAGATTAGGGAGGTTAGGGCTATAATGGATCCATTAAGTTTAATGGTTTTGCTAACTATCTGGAGTATATTTACATATGCCGTCGGTTTAATGATCGGCAGAGTAATAGGTATGTCCTCAGCTAGACGAGAGATGGCGAGGATTATTTTAAATAACGCTATGGAGATTAGTACAGTAGATTTTACAAAACCACGAGGTAGGCATGTTCGACACTCTAAGAAATAACTGGAAGACTGTTAGAGCTGATCCTAATAAGTGGACAGACTTTAATATTAAAGTAGTTAAGATAGTTCTAGGAGCCTTAACACTCCTAATTGTCTGGCAGTTTGTATCCGTTATCATAGGCTTTAACACTGGAAATAGCGCCATGACTATGATAGGAAGGGCATTAGCTCTTCTTTTCATGGGCATTATTATCTATAAGATCTATAAAACTGGTTACATTCCTCTAAGAGATAGAATGCTGCATAGTTTAAAAGTTCCAGCAGCAAAGCAAGAAGTTAAAAGCTATTCTAACGTTGATCTAGATACGATGATAGACGATACAATTAAAGATTTAGAAAAGAATAAGAAACAACCAGAGGCGAGCAAATGAATAGAGAAGATAAGCATAGATGGAATAAAGCAATTGACCAGACAATATTTGTGATAATGGCGTACGTATTTTTTGGAGCTATATCTATCGACAGTTTCTTTTTTACCTTCACGATTAATTATAATCTTATTGTTTCCGTAGCTTTATCTGGTATGTTGTGTGGTCTGGGCGGTTTTATCTTATGTGCCTTAATATTTCATAAAAAGGAGGATATAAAATAATATGGGAATACTAGACGCATTTAAGAAAAAACCAGAAGTTCCTAAGCCGGTAGTTCCGGTAGTTCCTCCTGTTGCTGAGAAAGTTTTAGTTATCGAAGCGGAACCACAAAAAGAGCCAGAAGTAGAAGTTTATACCGATGCTCCTGCGAAAGAAGAGATAGCGGTACCTGAACCTTCTATAGAAGAAGAGCAGCCAGTAGAAAACCTAGACGAAGAGGCCTTAGCTGAAAAGAAACTAAACGATATTAGAGAGCGTAAACGATTAGCTGCAGAAGAAGCAGAAAGAGCACGAGCAGCACAGCAAACACAGCAGCCACAGGCCAACGACGTCTTAACGGAGGTTCTAAGAGAGTTTAACACGCGTCTTAATGTAATAGAGGCGACTCTATTTAGGCTAGGAGTTAAGTGATGGATAGTTATGAGCATAGTAGGCGAGGTATAAATGAATTAATAGAAAAGCTATTAGAAATAAAAATAGACTTAGTTACTCTTAACATACAGCAATTAACAGAATTATATTTTGCTATAGTGTTTTATGGAGAAAGAATGGAAGAAGAAGCCTTAGAAGAGGCAGGAGTTATAAATTAATGGAAGATAAAACTATTAAATTATTATTGCTTATCCCCATTTATGCCTTTATAATTATAGCTGCGTTTGTAGCCTATAATCAATATAATCTACAGCAAAAGCTCGGCTCTAATTCTTGTTATACCTGTGCCTTACAATACTCTAAGAGTTGTACCTTCCAGGCCCCAGATCAAGCTATAAGAGATGATCCAGCACAATTAAAGGCATACTTAACCGCCATGGCTGAAGATAACGCGCAAGTATCAAAGACTACAGATTATTCTTATTTACAGTCGCCTAAGATTTTAACAGATTTAAATATTTCTTTAGCAAAATGATAAGTTACGATACAGTTAAGTGTATTCACTGCAATAAACCTTTTTTAAAAAGAAGTAAAAATAAGAATAGTACAAGAAGGACAATAGTCTCTCGAGGTTCTAATTGTATAACTTGTTCTCATAAATGTTCAATGGAATACAACAATAGGAAGGGCGCTTAATTTTATCTTCTTCTTCCTACGAAGACGCTAGTTACTGCTTGTACGTTCTTTCTCTCTTTTCGGTTATCACTAAAAGCAGGTACGCGACTAACTTCTCTAACTCTTATTCTTTCGGCCATTTTATTTAGCCTCCTTATACGTTTTGTTTGTTTGTCTCATATTAATCGTGCGCCTTTAACTCCACTAAGTCGGCGCTTGCTTAGTATCACTGTAGGGAATATGAATGAGGGTTTTACACCCTCTTACCGACGTGTGCCGGTAAACTTGTAGGTTTCTGTTACCGAGGTAGCCTAACCTCTTGTATAACGTATACTAATAAATTAGTATACCTGGCCGTTTCCGCCAGTAGCAGAAGAACCTAACCCTTTATTCAAGAGTACAAGCACTAGAACTGCGAAACCGACTACAACGAGAATTGTAAGCCATGAGGTTCCAGAGTTAAGAGCTGTTAAGGCTGTTCCTGCTGCGTTATATTGTATCGTGTTAAGTACGAATGTTCCCTGTATTGTAGCAAGTATGTAAACTCCTACGATCAAAGTAACAGACACAATAACAAGTCCAATTATAAAGCCCTGCATATCCATCTTAGTTAATACCTCCGGCATTTATATGGGTTAGTACGTAGCCCATACTCTCACGCTTTAAAGTATTATCTTTCATAGAATAAGTTAGAGATTATTCTTTAAATACAAAATGGGTTATATGTTTCTTATAATACCTTACTCATATCTTTTATGCGAGGTCTATTCCAGTACGGATTTTTACAACGTGGGCACTGGCGAGGCATTTCTAAACTAGAGAACCAGCTATAATAACACCTATGACAAAACCTTAAATTTCTATCTACTTGCCCTGCCATATCCCATATCCTATAGCCAGCGCTACTCCGACTATTATTAAGTAGATTATAGACTCGTTCACTGACGTTACTAGCTTAAACATGAAAGCTCCGAAGAGAACGACTACTAAACTAAAGGCCACGATAGCAGAGATAGGGTACTTCTGGTCTTTACTAAATGTCGCTATCAAAGCAATTAGAATAAATGCTAAGAAGAAGGCGACAAACCAGTAACCACTAACTATCTGCGCATAATTTATTATACCCTCGAAACCCGAGCCATACGAAACATTATAGTAAGGTATAGCCATTAAGGTATCTCCGGAGCGTTTCTAACGCTCTTATAGTATTGCATTATGATATAAACTATTACTGCGAAACTCATAAAGGTAAAGACTGCGGCAGGTATAGCTATACCTGATCCTGTACCGAATACGTCGCTGAATAATGAAGGTACGATAGTTAGGAATGTAAAGAAGCTCGCGAGTCCGCCTATTCCTGCTATAAGTACGTTAAACGTTGAGGCTAAACCAGAAGGTACGCTAGACCATATAGAAGTATCAGAACTTACGTTATTCTGGAAGGCAGCTAGAGAAGCGTTATATCCTAAAACTTTAGAATATTGCTGAGAGAATGTACTATCTACAGTACTTCCATTACTTACCATAGAGTCGAAGTACATAGCTGAACATAATGTAAATATCATTATGAACGCTGCGATACCTAAAACTAGAGAGGTTAAGTTTTGAGCCATTAGAAGAACATCTTACTCCCATACGCCTTTATCGCGATAAAGATAAATATAACTGCTAGACTTACAGGTATCATCATTCCACTAAAGCTAAACCAACCTATAAGGCCTCCGAATATAACCGCGCCTATAAATAGAACACCGCCTAAGAGTATCGAGTTCGCCGAGGCGGCTATAGCTCCTGCAGTTACTAGAATAATTAAGAATATAATAAATCCTGCCTTACCTGTAACTGCTGCGCCTACAGAACCGCCTATAGTTTCCGAGAGAGTACTTAATATCTGTTTAACACTCTGAAAGTTAGAATTTAAGTTAGCATATCCATAGGCTATATAGGTTCCGTTACCCTGAGTTATCGTATAAGTCATAGTTCCACTAGACGCGTTTATACAATTAATATTTAAGATATTACTTGCTGTTGTTGTCCACTGGTTTACCTGCATACAACCACTTCCTACAGTTCCCGAAGTATCAGCGAAGGTATAAGTAAATGTCTGAGTGTTATTATTCCAGGTTACAGAACCATAAACACTATTAAAGTTATTATAAGGTGTAGTAGCTCCCGTATTTATTGTTAGAGTTCTAGAGGTCTGAGTTTCTATTAAAGGTGTTGTAACTAAATATAAAACATTATTCCATGTTACCTGATAACGATACCAGGCGCTATTTAACTGTAAATCTGCTGCCGCTTTGCCCGTAGGATCTGTTTGTAAAACATTTACTGTTGTGTAGGTATTAGTTCCTAAGTTCCACTTTTGAACGTTTATGAAAGCGTTAGCGACGTTAAACCCTACCTGATTAATAACTAGGAATTGTACGGTAGTTGCCTGAGAAGCATTTAGAAGAGATAAGGCTAAGTTCTGCGTGTTATTACTAAACTGAGAGTTAGTAAAGTAATACGTTCTAACTCCATAACCTGCTTTAGTATAACTTACAGTTGCGCTAACGTTTACGAAAGTACTAGCAGGCGTTACACAGAAGGCATAATAATAGTTAGAGTCGGTTATATTTGCATAGCTATAATTTAATGTAGAACTTCCCGAAGAATTACTATTAAAGTAATTGAAAACAGCTGAAAGACTAAAGTTTAAAGAACTTCCTGTAACCTCATCTAACGCAGAAATGTTTAACACTGTTGTATTTACATTCTGGCTACAGAGAGCGAAAACAATAGGACTAAGTACCTGAGTCGTTGCAGTTGAATTTACTCTAGTTCCGTCTGTAAATAGCAAACTCCAATAAACATTTTTAGTTGTCGTTGAATTAGCTAGAGGTACGTTTAATGTCGCGGTAGCTGTCCATTGGTTAGTATCGGTGTTTGTTATAACTGTACTATAAGAAGTTCCATTATAAATTAAGTTTATCGTGGAAGGAATATAACCACTAGAAAAGTTATAAGTAAATGTCTGAGCAGAACCAGCAAGAACAGGAGAGGCTACACCATTACTATATTCAAAGTCGTAATAAGTCCAGTTACCCGTATCTACTCCTACGTTTCCAGCGCTATCATTCATATAAACATATACGGTTTTGTTCTTATCGTTATTAACCTGGAAAGAAGAATTAACCCCAATAGTTAAACTCTGGTTAGCGTTGTTATTGTAAACAAACCATGCAGCAGAAGGATTTAACTCTATGTATGTCCAGTTAAGAGTTAAATTGTTTCCAGCTATAGTATAATATATAGGCATGTCGGGATAAGTAACATTTACTATCGGAGCAGTCGTGTCTATTGTGAATGTATTATTACTTGTCGCTCTGGAAGAATTAGAGTTATTATTATAAAATAAAACATTCCAGGCGTACTTCCCATCTGCGATATTAGGAATAGTCCAGTTCATAGTCATATTTGTTAGTCCAGTAGTGGAATTAGTTACATTAAAGTAAATCTGCCCTGTTGAATTATAGATAGATAGTGTCCCATTCTTAACAGTTGTTACTCCGTCAGTTGTAGCGTTAGCAGAGAATGTTTGTGTTGAACTTGAAAAATTACTATTGTTAATTGGCGTAAGGAGCGTTGGATTTATAAAAACCGTAGGTGATAGAGCAGTGTTATTATTTCCGTCAAAAGCATATTCTAATCCTACTGAAGCATTATAAAGTTGAGAGATTTCAGCAATAGATAAACTTCTATTCCAAATACCTATCATGTCATCTGTCTCTGTTCCTGCTTCTCCTGAACCTCTTGTACCAATATAAGTTATATTTGTCCAGCCTATTGTTCCCAAAGCAGTAATTGCTTTTAATGTGCTATCGTAAAATATACTTTCGTGTGTTGCATTTCTTAATCCTGTCCACATGTGCCAGCCAGTATTGTTTTGAGGTGCGCATGCTTCATCAGACTGTCCTCCAAAACATACATTGCTTCCGTCATAACGTAAACGGTACTGCACGCCTGAAGCTCCGTCTCTGGCTACGATATAACCTCCCCCTACGTTCAAGCCTGCTACCCACGCATTTATAGTTAATGCTCCACTTATGTTAAGCGTACCTTTATTGTCCGAAATATTAATATGCCCATTATTATTAAAGTATCCTCCTAGAATTTTACCTGTCTTATTATAAATTCCACCATTGACTATTGTTCCATTAAGTATATTTGTTGCTACATCCCAAACTCTGCTTATGTTTCCGCCTAGTTGCGTTTCATTGTCAAAATTATAATAAAGTCTTAATGCAGGGTCGGAAGCAGTAATTGTGGCAGAAACTGTATGAAGAAATGAGAATGCTAACAAAATAGTAAATACTCCTAATAGTAATTTATACTTCATTACATATAAGTGGCCTCTGCTGCACTTATGGCCTGATCCTCCCTTTTGTTTCTCGTGAACATAACTACGCTAAGGATAAACAGCCAGCCTAAGACTACGATATTTAAGTTACCCATAATCCAGTTTAATATAGGAAACTGAGCGTTAGTGGCTACGAGTATAGGCGTGGCGACTATCGTAAAGAATACGTTAGAGAATACAGAAGTTAAGAGCATAGCTAAAGCCCAAAAGATTAAGGAGAATCCGATATAAACTACGCTAGCACCTCTACGGAAAGCTAGGACAGTAGAAGCAATTAATAAACCGCCGACTAGGAAAGGTACCATATAATCGAACGTCTGAAAAGCTGGAGTTAAACCATTAACCGCCGTGGCGATAGAATTATTTATAGCGCTGCCGTTTCCGTTTATGTTAGCTTGTAAAGGCATAGACAAGAAAAAACCAGATACTGCATTAAAAATAAAAACTGCTATAATCATAGTAAAGCCTACAATTAAAATTGTTATGGGTCCAGTAATACTATCCGCTAAACTTCCTTTTTTGTTCATAGATAAAACTCCATAGGTATTATACCTTTCATAGTATATTTATAGTTAATGGGATAAAGAAGGTTTTATTATAATCCAGTCTGGAGATCTAACCTGGCAGTCTAAGTTATTCTTAAAACAGAAAGCAGATACCGCTTTAAATACGCTGGGATGTTCTATATCGTGCCCAGCTATAACTCCTTCCCCTTTTAGTTTAGGATAATACCTCTCTAAATCAGAATAAACGTACTCGGTTTTATGGTTCCCGTCTATATAAATAAAGTCTATTGAACCCTCCTTAAACATACTAGCACATAAATGAGACTTATCGTATATTCTTTCTACTCTATCCATATACCTTAGAAGACGTTTATCTGCCTTTTTCTTAGCGTTAGAAAGAGTATAAATTATAGGATCATCTTTGTACGCCTCGTAATTTAAGTATGGATCTATACAATAGAATTTTTTAACATGCAGATTTTTTAGGATGGATAAAGCGTTATCTGCTTCATAGGTTCCTATTTCTATTATTGTTAAACTGTCATTTAGATTTTCAGATACATACTTAACGCTAGGTCTGGGATTTATCTTACGGATTAAATAGCCTATGTTCATGGTAAATAGATAACAGCGACTTTCTGAGTTCCGTTCTTCTTCTCTAAATTAACTTCTATCTTCTTAGTCTCCCTTAATCTATAGCTCTTTAGAATTTTAGCAGCAAGTAAAGAAACAGCTGGCATACCTCCATCTAACTTTTTACCTGTTCGTAGTTCTATCTTCTCGCGCATTAGCTTAAACTCTTCAGTTAAAGCCGGATGTACCCATATTCTCTCTAATTCTATAGCCATAGTATTTTATGGCTTCAACACTGGTTTAGTCTTCACGACCAAATTTCTTTTTCTTTTGACTATCTGCTTCTCTAACTTGTTCTCTTATCAAAGAGAAACCTAATAATATTAGAACTATAAATAATCCTATCGCTAGAATAATCCATAGAAGGTTTAAGATAGCCGCTAGTAAAGGCAACGCTGGAAGGTAAGTATTAACCACATAATACGATAAGAAAGCCGTAACTAGCGACGTAACGTAAGCTAAGAGGATATAACCCACCTTCCAGCCATAGTCTGCCTGGCTACTTACTTTAGTAAAGGAGAAGACGATGAGAAAGAGTAAACCTATAAATATTAAACTAAATAGAAGAGAGGTAGGAGTATCTAAGGAAGTACCGATAGTATAAGTTTCACTTCCATAAACCTTATTTGAGTCATTATAAATTATATGGTAAGTTCCTAAAGTGTTCGTGTTACAAGAAGTATAATTAAAACTAAATCCTGCTTGCGTGAATACCCCGCCGGTAACAAACACCGAGCTGTTAGGATAGGCTAAACTAGATAGAGTTAAACCAGAGGCGTTAGTAGGAATTAAGATATTAACGCAGGTATTCTGTGGGAAGGTTCCTAGGTTAGCACTAGCCATCTGTAAGCTGATGGCTAGTACCATAAGTAAGCCTAGAGATAAACGCGCTGTCTTCATTCTTTTTTTACTTCCATGTAATTAATATAGTTTTTGGGTATTAACCTAACGGCCCTGTAACGTTAAGAGAAGGTAGTATATGGCTACATTCGGCTATACGCTGAGCTGTTACCTGTGAGAATATATCTAGACCTAACTTCATAACGAACCATATAACGACGCCTCCACAAGCTACTATCAAGACTAAAGCTATCCAGGGAGCCATTTTAGTAATTAAGTCTTTTAGGTATGCCCATCGTGATACTGCCGCTCTCTGTTCTAAGAAGGCAAAGTTTTTACTTTGTAGATTAATAAGTTCTATATCGAACTTCTTTAGGTTTATATTCTCCCACATTCTAGGAGGAATAACCGCGAACTGTTTAGGCCCGTAATTATAGAGTATAACTTTCATAGCCCTTACTAACTGGTTAGGAATAACGGGCATAGTCCAGCCCATCTTTTTAAAGTGTAATTTATCCACGCCGTCGGCATGCTTAAACATTCCTAGCATGTCGGTATAAAAGTCGCCATCCGGTTTAATAACTAAAGCCTGTAGAGTATAACTCTTCCTCTTCTTATTCCAGGAAGTAAAAGCTTTAGAAGCGAAGTAAAGAATAGTTAAACCTACTGCCGCTATAATCCACGTTAGAGAATTAAATATCATACTAAACGCTGAACTTGTTATGCTTGCTAAAATTGCCATTAACGCCCACCAACCTTTATACCAAATATAGTTTTACCGCCCGTCTGTTCTCCCTGCCCTTCATTGCGTTGTATATCATGCTTAGCGTAAGTAGTTTTAAAGTTAATTGCTGTAAAGCCTTCTATCTCCATAGACAAAACAGTACGAGCTAAATTAATCATAGCATCCTTAATCGGCTTCTGCATTTCTATATCTAACTCCCAAACATCACAACGTTTACCAAACATCTCGGCTACAGACATATCGAAGTAAAACATTTCTTTATAAAAGTCTTCCTCGGAAATATAACCCATAGGAGTCTTTTCATTTACGATACCAGACAACGCGGCTTTAATCTCTGCGATACCGATAGAATTTATTATAGGCTTATCTCTTTTATGAGCTACCCAAATTTTACCTAAGTTCTCGTCTTGTTCTTCATACTCTCCCTTTAAAGTAATATGTTCGAAGTTTTCCATAGCTTCCTTAACGCTAACAATTATTTTTAATAATTCTTTCTCTGCTTCCTGGTATAATCCAGAACTCTGAGGCGTAGCGCTAGGTAAAGGAAAATCGTCAGGTCTATATTGTTGCTGTTGTTGTGCTGCCATCTTTTATACTGGCGTTCGTAACTAGAAATAGCTATTTAATAAGACGTGTCGAGTTTATAAAGTTAATGCTTCGAAACCTGTAAGCCTGGAAAGAGGAATAGGTTTAGCTCTACGCCTTCCAGAAACAACGTTAAGAAGAGTACCAGTCATTTCATAACCTCTGCCCTTACTACGCGGCTGCGGTCTCTGTGGTATAACCTTTCTTCTTTTAGGCTGAGAACCAGGCCAGAAGATACCGCCTGTATCGGTTCTCGTAGGAGGAGGACTAGGAGGAGTCATACTAAATGTAGGAGTAGGAATACTAGGCGTGTCGAAAGCTGGTATCTGAATAGTAACCTGTCTGGTTATTTGTCTTGTTTGTTGCAGTTGTCTAGTCTGTTGCGCTGGCTGTTGAGCTTGCCTGGTTAAAGTTCTAGTTAGAACGTCTGGTATTTGTGCCGAGGCTGTAGAGAGTCTAGTAGCAGAAGCAGAACTTAACGCGTTAGAGCTACGCTGGCCTGTTAAGACATCATTAGCCGCGTTAGTATTCTGTTTACTCTGCGCGCGAACTCTAGGAAGTGTCGAAAGAGTCGCGCCTATTAAAACAGATGGTAGTATTCCCGTCGGAACTGTCTTAGTAGGTCTGATATAAGTAACTGCTTTCTTCTGAGGAAGTAAAACATCTACTACCGAAGCTGTAGCTTTATTTATTGTATTAGCTGTCTTCTGTGTATTTATCTTTTGCACTTGTTTAGTCGTCTGCTCGCTCTTAGTTAAAACATCGTCGTAGAAGTTATTAACTGGTTCTTGAGGTTTATTAACTCTAGTTACTCCTTCCATATTTCTAACTGTTCGAGGTCCGCCTCTTCCTAAAATATCTTCTGGCATAGTAACATCTCTAAAAGAAGTAGTAACTCCATAAACATCAGCTTGCCCGTTAGAAAATATAAGTTTACTAGCGTCGAACATCTGAGAACGACTTATAGTTCTTCCTAAAGCTTTATTTATTCTAACTGTCTGCTCGTAATTATTTGCTCTAATACTAAATATATCGTATTTACTATTTGTATCTGAATATAACTCAAAAGAATTAAGAGGACTCGTTAATTTTCCTTTTTCGGTTATTCTATAGATTTTCTGCGCTTCGATATTACTTACAGAATATTTAACGTTAGAATTCTTATACATATCAGTAAACATATCTTCGCTAACTAACCTTCCAGTTCTGGCCTCGTAGTCTGCTAAGACTTGCGCTTTTAATTCTGGTGAGAAAGTTTTAAACTGGCTAAGTGGTACTTGCTGAGAGTTAGCGCTTAACTCTGCATAATTCTTAAAAGAACTTCCTGGTTTACCTGCTGAGAATATAGGATTTTCATTTATTAATTGTCCATTTCTCATAACTCCTACTATGTTACCGTTGTTATCTATAACTATCGGATCGCGAGATATAACCTCTGTAAATTTAGGAGCAGCGAGAGTCTCATCAGTACCACCAAATAGAACGGAACTAATACGATTAGGAAAGGTAGTCTTAAAACTTTCTGGTATCAGTTGATATATTTTAACCCTACCTAAACTAAACATATTATCTCCTATCTGTTTAGGCGTTGTCTCGGCTTGAAACTTTATATTCTCTCTGGCTGAATAAGGTACTTCATTATAAACTATTCTTCCTTCTGGCGTTTTAATTACTCTTCCCTGCTCGTCTAAAGCTGGAAGCCTTACCATCTGGCCGTCTTTGATAGGAATATTTACAGGTTCCCTAAAAGCGTAATTAAATCCTTTAGTTGCGAAAGGAAGTAAAGACATGCCTATATTTATTTCTGCAGCCGCTCTCTCTTCCGGAGTTGTTGCTAGTTGCCTCTGTGCTAAACCTATTCCAGTAAAGCCAGCAGATACCGGTAAAATAGCTACCTCTGGAAGTAAACTAAATGCTATAGCTCCTAAACCCATCGCTAAACTTCCTCCCAGCGTTGTAGGTACTACCTGTCTAAGAAATGCATTAGGATAAACAGCTTTAGGATTTTGCTTTTCTAAATCATTAAGAACATCGGAAACCGTAACGCCTGAGCCATAACCTGCAATACCAAAAGGTACGACTCTAGTAGGCATTTCTAAATATTGTTTAACCGCCTGCATAAATGTACTCTGCGGAG
>Ga0265323_10000608_pt1 | contig 19725 bp, 15 predicted proteins | sample 41225metaG_FD_193580 | JGI IMG/M metagenome (GOLD analysis project Ga0265323, IMG submission 193580) | Rhizosphere microbial communities from Carex aquatilis grown in University of Washington, Seatle, WA, United States - 4-12-25 metaG | ecosystem: Host-associated > Plants > Roots > Rhizosphere...
CCGGCCGCGCAACGGTGTTCGCGGATGTGCTGTTCGTACTCGCGGCGGAAATGCTTGAGCGTGGTCAGCACCGGGTTCGGCGCGGTCTGGCCCAGGCCGCAGAGGCTGGCCTCGCGCACGACGTGGCAAAGCCCCTCGAGCCGGTCAAGGTCCTCCAGCGCGCCTTCGCCGCGGCAGATTTTTTCCAGCAGATTGAGCATCTGCTTGGTGCCGACGCGGCACGGCGGGCATTTGCCGCAGGATTCGTCGCAGCAAAATTCGAGGAAGAACCGGGCAACGTCCACCATGCAGGAATCCTCATCCATGACGACGAGTCCGCCGGAGCCCATGATGGAGCCGAGCTTCTGAAGCGCCTCGTATTCCAGGGGCGTGTCCAGCAAACTGGCCGGGATGACGCCGCCGGACGGGCCGCCCGACTGCACGGCCTTGAACATCTTGCCGTTCGGCGGGCCGCCGCCGATTTCAAAAATAATGTCGCGCAACGACGTGCCGAAGGGCACCTCGGCCAGGCCGGTGTTGGTGATTTTGCCGGCGAGCGCGAAAACCTTCGTGCCCTTGGCCTTTTCGGTGCCGATGGTGGAGTACCACGCGCCGCCGCGGCGGATGATGATGGGCACCGTGGACCAGGTTTCCACGTTGTTGATGTTGGTGGGCTTGCCCCATAACCCGGATTGCGCCGGGAACGGCGGACGCGGCATGGGCTGGCCGCGGCGGCCCTCGATGGACCGCATAAGCGCGGTTTCCTCGCCGCACACAAACGCGCCGGCGCCGATGCGCAGTTCGATGTCGAAATCGAATCCTTTGTCGAAAATGTTTTTGCCGAGCACGCCGAGCTTGTAGCCTTGGTCGATGGCAATCTGCAGGCGTTTAATGGCCAGCGGATATTCGGCGCGGATGTAGATGAACCCGCGGTTGGCGCCCATGGCGTAGGCGCCGATGATCATGCCTTCCACCACGCTGTGCGGGTCGGCCTCGATCACCGAGCGGTTCATGAACGCGCCCGGATCGCCTTCGTCGGCGTTGCAGATGACGTATTTGGGCTTGGTGGCCACCTTGGCCATCAGATCCCATTTCACACCGGTGGGAAACCCGGCGCCGCCGCGGCCGCGCAGACCGCTGGCCTTGATTTCCTCGATGACGCGGGCGGGCGTCCATTCGGTGAGCACCTTGCCGAGCGCGGCATAGCCGTCACGGGCGACGTATTCATCAATGTTTTCGGGATTGATGATGCCGCAATTGTTGCGGACGACGCGCGACTGCAAATTGAAGAACGCAAAATCCTGCTGGGTGGCGACGATGCTGTTGGTCATCGGATCGCGCGGCAGGAGTTTTTCGTAGGGCCGGCCCTTGACGAAATGTTCCGCGACGAGCTTGGGCACATCGGCGGCGACGACGCTCCGGTAAAACGTGCCGTCGGGATAAACGAGGGCGACGGGGCCCAGGTCGCACCGGCCCATACAGCCGGTTTCGACGACGTTGACTTCGTTTTCCAGGCCGGCTTTTTTGAGTTCCCTGACCAGGGCGTCACGGGCGGCGAAGCTGCCCGAACTGGTGCAGCCGGTCCCGGTGCAAATCAATATGTGCGCGCGAAAATTGGCCATGGCGGCTTACTCCTTGTCCTTGGTCTGGCCCACGGCGAGTTCCTGGACCTTTTTGCCCTTTTGCAGGTGTTGGCTGACGATCTTGCGGGCGCCTTCGAGATTGACCTTGCCATAGACGGTCTTCTCACCGCCGGCTTCCTCGACGCGCACCATCGGCTCGGCGTCCACCATGCCGATTTCGCCGGTGACGCACACCTCGACGCTGCCGATGCTTTGCTTCTCGATTTCGTCGAGCATCATGGTCATTACCTCGCGGGCGCCGGCGGCGACGCCGCTGGTGCTCATGCCGACAACGACGCGGTATTTCTTGCCGCCTTCGCGGAGCGAGATTTGTTTTTGCGCCTTTTCCTTGAGTTGTTTCAGTTGTTCCAGGTTCATAAATGCACTTATCCTTTCTTGGCCAGGTCCCGGGAGTCGAAGACAAACTTCTCCCCGTCGGAACGGTAGTTTAACTGCACATCGGTTTTTTTGTCCGCCGAACACAATGCCAGAATGGTCGCGTTCAAGTCGCCCAGCGGCGGCCGGTCAATGTGGCTGAGCCGCATCGAGGCGGTCACGGACGTGCCCCGCCCGGGGACGGACCGCACTTGAAAACGCCCATCACACATCTCGGAGGTCTGGCGCAGGAAGGCCAGGCCGAGGCCGATGGCTTTGCGCCGTTTGGTTTTGCTGCTCCAGCTATTCGCCAGCACCCGCTTCAGCATGGCCGCGTCCATCCCGCAACCGTCGTCCCGCACGCGCAGCACAAGCCGGTCATGCCGCCGGCTCTCCAGGATGCTGATCTGCACTTTGGTGGCGTTGGCGGAGAGCGAATTCATGGCGATGTCGAGAATGTGCTGTGACAGCTCTTCAAACATATTTCTTCAGGTCGGTCTTGAAGAGCTGCGGGATCTTGTCCGCCGTCAGCTTGCCATAAACGTCGTCGCCCACCGACATGGCGGGAGCCAGCGCGCAGGCGCCGATGCACCGGGCGGTGGACAGGGTGAACCGGCCGTCCTTGGTGGTTTCGCCCTCCTTCACGCCGAGCTGTTTTTCCAGGGCGGCCAGAATCTGGTCCGAACCCCGCACGTGGCAGCCGGTGCCGCGGCAGATCATGATCTGGTGCTTGCCGCGCGGGACCATGGTGAAAAAATTGTAAAAGGTGACCACGCCGTACACGTGTGACACGGGCAGCTTCAATGCGCCGGCGATGTAGCGGAGCACGTCCGCACTGAGATAGCCGAACATCTGCTGCGCCGCGTGCAACACCTGGATCAACGCCGTTGATTCGTGGTTGTAGCTCTCAATCGTGCGGTCAAGATCCGCAAAGCGCGGGTCGCCGCTCGGGTGGGTGGTGTCCATGGCCGCGATGCGCGCGGTCTCGCTGATGTTTTTCTGGTTCATCGTAATCCTGCTTCCCAAAGCTTGCCGGCGGCTTCGTAGGTGGTTTGTTTCGTCGTCAGCAACACGATTCCTTCCGCGTCCGCCTCGGCCACGACCGCCGGGTCGGGCTTTCGGCCACAGGTGAACAGAACCGTGCCGATGTCCTTGGTCAAGGCGCAGGAGATGACGTTGCGATGGATCTGGATGGTGACCCACAACATGCCGGGGCTGGCATGCGCCAGCACGTCGCTGAGCAGGTCGCTGATGTAGCAACCCGTCAGGTCTGCCTCCGCCTCGTTGGTCAACGGCTCGGCCTTAACAGTGGCCATTACGGACGACAATTTCATGAGTTTACCGGTTTTCACGAGCGCGCCTCCTGGGGCGGCTGAACCGCCTTGTGCAACAGGACCTCGGAATACAGCCGGGTCCCGGCGCCCATTTCGGATTTAATTTCAAATTTGTCGGAACATTTCCGGATGTTGGGCAGGCCCATGCCCGCGCCAAAACCCAGTTCGCGCGCCAGCGGGCCCGCGGTGGACCAGCCTTCCTGCATGGCCAGCTCGATGTTCTCAATCCCCGGCCCGCGGTCTGTGGCTTCAATGACCACCTTGCCCGGGGTGACGGCCACCGAGAGGTCGCCGCCGATGGAATGAATGATGATGTTCGTCTCGGCCTCGTAGGCGACGATCGCCGCGCGGCGCTGGATGTCCGGGTCCACCCCGCGCATCCGTAAAATCTGGCGCATGCGCTGGGACACCTTGCCCGCGCTGTCGTAATCGCCCGCCTTCACCTCCGCCCGCAACACCACCGGTTCGGCCAGCTCCGAGTCGTTCGCCTGGCCCGTGGTTTGCGCGGCTTCGCGGGCGGCGACTTCCTCGGCGCGTTTCTCCAAGTGTTGCATCAGGCAGGAGGTGATGTCGCCGCGGGTGATGACTCCCACGAGTTCGCCGGCGCTGTTCAACACGGGAAAACGGCCAAAGCCGTGCCGGTCAAACTCCGCCACCGCGCGCACGAGGGAAAAATGATCGCGCAACGTGACGAGGTTCCGCGTCATCCACCGCGCCGCCGGTTCGTTGACATGGCCCTGATCGAGGGCGTTGATGATGTCTTCGATGCTGACCAACCCCACCGGGACGCCGTCCTGGAGGATGGGCATACCCGAGATGCGATGGGATTTCATCAAATGCTGGATGGTACGCAGCGAATCGCCCGGTCCGGCGGTCACGGGCGGCCGGGTCATGGCATCGCGCACGCGCAGTTCGTAAATCAGGACCTGGGCAACGGAAACTTTGAGCGGCTTGCCCGCGGGCATGCCGGTTTCGGTTGGGGATCCGTCAGACATGGTCATGGTGATCGCGCTGTCATCCAGCCTGATCGCCGCCGCATTATGCGCCACCGCAGCGCTGGCGGTCAATTCCGGACCTGGCTCCGGCATCCGGGAACACCTGCCATTGGCAGCGTTCAGAAGGACAGCTGCCAGCCGGATTCCCGTTTCTTTTTGGGTGATGGCGATCATGACAATCAAGCTTATGCCGACGTCCATCAAATTTTCGCGGGAGCGAACGCAAATGGCTCTGCAAAAATTGGCAAACTATCACCGTGCTTTGCACGGCGAAGAATAGTTCGGCAGTTCAATCATGTTCCACCGTCCGCAAACGCCGCAATCGCTGAAATTTTACGCCGGTTCATTTCGGCCCGAATTCCGAAGTTGCCGGTGGTGGCAGCGCGGATGAGGCCCGGTCGGAGATGCGCCCGTACCTGGGCGCAGCAACTGGCTTCATTCAAGTCACGGGACATTGCCAAACCGTCCATTCACCCCACTTTGCTGCGACCGGGGAAGGCCGCAGCAGATTGAGAATCTGGGAGTGTTTGCCTCAATTCCACTGAGTTTTTGTTTCGTGCTTGCAGCGCCTGGGACAGGCGCGTTCCGTCGATAAATGGCGCGCGTCGGCAGAATGGAGTCAATGTTACGCGGTTGAAGCACCGTCCGGGATGACGGTTAAAAACGGTATTGCAGGGTGGAGTAAACCATCTGGCCAGTATAGTTGTTGTTTCCTCCGGAAGCCCAGTCGTTGTAATGGGTATAGGCGTATTTCAGGTTGACGCGCAGATTCTGGGTGATTCGCCGGGTGATGGAGGCCGTCAGGGTTTGCTCATCCGCCCCGGCGCCGAGCGGCAGGCCGACGGTGGAGTTATTATTGTAATTGTCCGCCTGATAATAGATAAAGCCGACGTTGAGATCGGTCTTGTTGTCCACCACCAGCGAGGAATCAAATGTCACCGTCCAATAGTTGTTCTGCGAATTGAGTTCAGCCTGGGTGATGGCGGAGGCCGGAGTCTTGGTTTCGCTGACGACATAATTAACACCGGCCTGCAGGCACAGCCGGCTCCATGGAGACCAACTGGCGTTCTGCGCGAAAATCTGGCTGGTCATCGTCGAGGATTGTGTCTGGCCCAGTACCTGACCTGTATTCGGGTCCGGCACGGGGTCCGGCGCGGTGTCGATGGTGGAGTACTGATATTCATAGCGGCTGACCAGGACAACGTTTTGAACGGGCCGGAGCGTCAGGCGCACGTTGCCGTCGGTCGTTTCGAAACTCTGCATGATCAGGAAAGCCGGGTAAGCATTTCCGCCGGACGGATAATTGGGCGTGCTGTCCTGGACGATATTGTAATCGTATTCGTTCCTTTTGTAATACCCACCGACGTCAAGGGTGACGCGGCGGAGGGGATACCATCGGGCGCCGATGGAATATTTCTGGAACCAGCGCGTTTCATCAGTCAGGCTCAGGACGGGGGGCGGTCCGGGGGATCCGTTCACCGAGTAAAGGCCGTTTGTTTGGTACAGATTTCCACTCCCTTCCGTCCATTCGCCGGCGACGGAAAAGACCCAGTTGGTCACGCCGGTGTAACGCACATCGAGACGTTCCCGCACGTCCAGCGTCTCCCCGTTGCCATTGCCGCTGAAGGGTTCGGAGGGGTTGTCAGCGAACGTCCCGATGCCGCTGGAATTTGCATTCCAGGTGTCCGACTCGACCCGCAGGGACGGCACGATGGTCAGGTTTTTGATGGGAGTGGCCATCAGGTTCATGTTCCCCACATGCGTCTGCTCGTTGGCGCCGCCGTTGAGGCTGGTGTAGCCCAGGTTGTTGTTCAACGGGTTGGGGCTGTAGGCCACGCCAAAGTCATCGCCGTAGATGCGGCTGCCGGAAAAAGTATCGTTCAGATTGGCAAACGAATAACCAGTGGAGAAGAACAGGTCCTTTTTGAGCCAGGTCTCGCTGAAGGCATGCACATTGAGCATGTCGTACGAGGTTCCCTGTTTGTCCGTGACGTCCTGCTGTACCGGTTCGTTTTGCCAGAACGTCTCCATGCGCGTGTCGGCCAGGCTGGCGGTTTCATAGCGCACGCCGGCGCCGAAGTCCGTGGTTTTGATGTGATGAGTCACATCCAGCGCATAGCTGTCCACCTTCTCATTGATATTGTAGATGGATGGATCCACGCGGCGCACCGTTGCCGGCGTATTCAAGGTATCGGGATGTACCGGTCCCCAGATGGTGGAGCTCTTGTCGCCGTCGCGGTAGCTGTGCGTATATTTGAAAATGACCTGGGGAAGATCCTTCGGAGTCAGGCCCGCTTCAAAGGAAATGGTGCCGCGATCCAGGGACAGCTCATCATTCGGGAGCCGATACAGCGTGCCGGTGGGAGGATAATAGCCGCCGGCGCCGTTGTACCAGGTGCGAAAGTCAGTGATGTTGAACCGGACGTATCCGAAATCTTCGCGTTGCAAACCGAGGATGAATTTGTAGTCGTTCTGGTCGAACAGCGAATGGCCGTCCAGGGTCAGCGTGGTGTTTTTGGCAACATCTTTTTGCAGATGCAGGTCGCTGATGCCGCCGAAGGGGTCGTTGCTCAATTTGTACCATTGCTGCGCCTGCGCCGCACTGCCCGACGTGATCAGGCCGCCCACGCCAAGTTCGACCCAGTTGTCGTAAGATTTCGTGCCGCCTTCAAACATCTGCTCCGGCGTCATCGCCGGGGCGTTCGTGTCGCCGGCCCGGGCGGTTGTGCCGCAGGAGATCAACATCGCCCCAACCATGATACAACGGCGATACCACGCCCGCCGTGCGGCCTGGTCACGCTGTTTATTGGATGGGGATATCGTTTTCAATCAGCTTTCCGGTGGAAGTTTAGAATCTGAGCGACGGGTTGACGCGCGAGCCATGGACGGCTTCGTGGCATCCTGCCGACCAGCAGGCGCCCTCTTGCAGGCGTTGGGTGTGATCCTGTCCACCGATGAGGATGGTTCCGCCTTGACCCTGCTGTTGGAAGTGGCATTTGAGGCAAAGGTTGGAATCGCGCACGGTCAGCATCTTGGCGTTGACGCTGCCATGGGCGGTGTGGCAGATGGTGCAACCTTCTTGCATCGCCTCGTGTTCGAACACGTACGGCCCGCGCTGGGCCGGGTGGCATTTGAGACAGTTGTCATCCTGTGAGAGCAGGGCGGTGCTGCCGCCGGCGAGCACGCTTCCCTTGTGCGGTGAATGGCACTCCGTGCATTTCATCCTGCCCTCGGGCACGGGATGGTGGCTGGGCAGTTGAAACTGGCCGCGAACGTCGTTATGGCACTGGTAGCAAACGGTTTCCGTTGCCCGGGCTGGCGGCACGCCGGCCAGCGTGGACAGGCTGGCCGGTTCGGGACGACCGGCGGTGAAGCTGAACGGCGGTTTGACTTCTCCGCCCGAGTCCGAGTGGAGACTGCAAGGTCCGTGGCAGGATTCGCACCCGGCGTTGAGCGCATTGGTTCCCTCGGCAATCAGACGCGAGTGGTCGGCGGTCTGGAATCCCCGGTAAAGTTCTTCATGGCACTGTTCGCATTCCTTGGAGCCAATGTATTTCGCCCCCGGCACATCTGGGAGCATCACCACCTGGTTGCTGACGGTGCTGCAGGAAATGACCGCCAGCAGCAAAACCACCACGCCGGCTGCCACCGCCAGGATTCGACCGCGCCGGTCGCGCGGCGGCGGTTTGATGAATGGAATTTTTTTCATGCGAATTTTTGATTGCCGGTCATTTCACGCATAGTCGGAAAACGCGGTGTCGCTGAGGCATGCTGTTCATGGGTATAATTCCTGGTAGATCAGGCTTTCAGCTGAGGACAACAGGTTAAGGGCAAAAATCCAGTTGTGAGCGCCGAGGCTGCCGTCATTGACCACGAGATATAAATCGAACCGGGCCTTCTTGATGTTGTTTGGAATCAACGCCTGGCTGGCGGCGTTCGGTCCTTTGTAATTCACCTGGTCCAACTGGATCCAGCCGGTCGCGTACCCCAACGAGTTGGTTTGCAGGATCAAACCGCCGGGCGTCGTGTATTCCCAGATGGCGACGCCACCCGTGGCGCCGCTGTTGGTTTGCAACGCTGCCGGGGCCTGGGTGGCGGCCCAGTTTTTCAACAGGACCAGCACCGTGGTAACCTGGTTGGAGATGTCAGATCCCGATGATCCGGGGTCAGTTGAATGACAGTTCAGGCAGATATCGTGGGAAGCCACCGCGAACGTGTGGCTTTGAGTGGTGGCGGGCGGGGTGTCCGATTGCATGTGGCAGGACACACATTGATTGGTCAGGTAAAAAGTGCCGGAAAAGGATTCTTGGGCGGAAGCCGGCAGCCCCGCGTGCGTGCCGGGATTGAAAATGGCCGGGCTGTCGGTCACACCATTCCACAATTGGCCGACGGAGCCGAGCAGGAAGTTGTACTGCAGCGAACTATGCGGCGCGCGGGACGTGTCCGTCCACGCGGCGCCGCGGCTATTGTGGCATTGGCCGCAAATATTGATGTTCGTGTTCGCCGCGTACACGTTCGTGAACACGGCCGAGGTGGAGAGCGAAAAATAATTGGTCGAGGCCAGGGGATTACGGACCTGGGCCGGATTGGCATTGGTTGAATGCGGGTCATGGCAAACCACGCAGGTGATGGCGACGTCCAGGTCGTTCGTAAGCGCGATGGGATTTTGTCCGTAGATCAAGGCGAGCCGGACGGAGCCGGAATGGCAGCGACCGCAACTGCTGATGTTATTGGTGGACGAACTCACGGTTTGCAGCGCATCCGGCACCACGGCGGCGTGACCGCTGGTGTTCCATTCCTCGTAAGTGGGCTGCATGGGGCCGGTGTGGCAGCCGCCGCAAACGGTGGCGGCAATTTCGACCTGTGGGACGACGGTGAAATCATCCGGGTTGGCCGCATGATTGGCGGCCGGTCCATGGCAGTTCTCGCATTGGACGTTGGCCAGCAGCGGGGTTTTGGTCTTGCTGACAAATCCGGTTGGCAACCCGTAACCCACCGTGTGGCAGGGGAGACAGGAGCTGTTGGTCTGCCCGCCGGCAGCAACAAAATAGGCGTTGGTGAACGCGCCCGCATGAGGGGTCTTCAATTCCGTGGCGCGAATATTGTCATGGCACCCGGCGCAGCCTTGGGCTCCGATGTATTGCGGCGACGGACCGGAAACGCGGAAGAAGGCATTGCTGTAGAGCTTCGTGATGACGGCGTAGCGGACCAAATTCGTGGCCTTGCCCAGCGCCACCCACGGGGCCAGCAGACTGTTGCTTTTCTGATAGACCTGATAATAACCGGACGGACCATCCCAAGTGACCTGCACGCCATTGGTCAACCGTTCAACGCCGCCCATGACCGGCAGTCCGGGCATCCCTCCCGGCTGGGTGGTGCTCAGGTGCGGGACGTTCTGCGCATTCGCAAAGCAGCCGCCGAGGAGGAAACCCGCCGCGGCTAAAATTAACACGGACGCTCGATCAGCCAGCAATGCGTTGTTGCCGTTCATAAGCAGCGAACTGTTTATCCTGCAAATTGCCGTTCCATGCCGTCCTCTGTCGGTATCGGATGATTAACCGGATATCAATCGGGCGGCAAACTGGACGACCGGCTGAACCCACGCAACACCAGAGTGTTGGCTGACCGGCCTTGGATGCCGAACCTGTTTGGTTGAAAAGTTACACTGTAGAAAAGAACAGGCTATCCTAATATTGCCGGATGTTCACCTTTGATTGCCTCGCGCAAGACAAAAACCGTCCGCCAGGTGGCCCCGCCAGAGTCAGTGACATATAATTTCATCCCGTCCATTGGGGCACAACCGGATAACCCCATCGTGGCGGCAGCCATCCTCGGCTGCCGTATCGCCCGGCTTCCGGCCGGATGGTTTAATGGAAGCGAGGTCATGACGCGGTTTGGTTTTGTGGCCCGGGCGGCAAGATGCCGCTACAGATCGTTGGCAGCGTCCAGAGCGCGACGCCTCGCCGGATTCGTTTTTTCTCGCTTGCCCGGTCGGAACGCGGCACCTTTGAAACTGGTATTCGCCAAGCAGAAAGGACATGTTCGATGAGACAGCCAACAAACAAGCAAACGACCGGGCCAGCCCGGGCTCGCGCCAACATTTTTGTGCTGGGTTTGGTTTTCCTCAGTCTGGCGGCTGGTGCTTTCTGGTATTACCGGCCTGCGAGGGAGCACGGCACAACCGGAATGATTGGCTGGGCCGGCAGCGGCGTTCTGTCCGACAGCACCAAAGCCGTTTTGCAGAACCTCAACTCCCCGGTTGAAATCCGCTTCTACGCTTTGCTGGATCAAGCCAGCGTGCCCGCCGCCGCGTTCGCTTTTTCCGACCGGATAAATCAGTTGCTGGCCGAATTCCAGCAGGGCGCCGGCGGAAAAATATCCATCACCCGCCACGATTCATTGTCCGATGCCGACGCCGCTTCGGCCGACGGCATAAAACCGTTCAACCTCGACAAGGGCAATGCCTGTTTTTTGGGACTCACCGTTGTCTGCGGAGGGCAGAAAGAATCGCTGCCGCAAATCCAGCCTGAATGGGAGCCAGCGCTGGAGTTTGACCTGGCCCGTGCAATTCTCCACGTTGCTGCAACGCCGGCAACCTCCGTCGTCAAAACCGGCGTTCCAGTTTCCCCCGAAGTTACCAATGAAATCGTCCGTCTGATCCCCAATGTCAACGGCACCTCGCTTGACGATGGAATCGCAACTTTGCGCGAGGCCACCGTGAACAAATTCATCGAAGCCGGGGCCGAGATGCAGAAGCAGATTCAGGCCGCGCAACAACAAGTCGGCGATGCGCAAAACGGCCGGTCCGAGGCGGAACAGCAGGCGGCGATGAAACATCTCCAGCAGGTCCAGTTGGACCAGGCGGAAAAGATCAAAGCCATTGCCGCGCAGTTACAGGCCGAAATTTCCGTCTTCGAGCAGATGAAAGCTGCGGCTTCCGCTGCGAAGTAATTCCCTGCCACCTGGCGCGGCAAAGGGATTGAGCGCTGTTGCCACTGGCGTTGACGAGGCGGATGTGCTAGTGTGCCGGCGTTCCAATGAATATCAGAGTCCAATCAAGCGCAAAAAAAGACCAAGCCAGCGGGCTGGTTCCAAATTACAAGGAACTGGTATGGGTTCAATGCAAAGGGTACCGGTGTCTGGCCTACTCTAACGCGACTGGCAAATGGATAAACTTCTATACCGGGAAGAAATTGACGGATTTCGTCAAAATCATCGGATGAGGGCATAGAGCCGCGTAAACCTGCGTCACGCGGCCACGCCCTTTACGGGGGTGAGAGCCGGGCGTCACAACAAATTCGCTGCCGTGGCACTTCCGTCTGCACGCTGTTTCGCCGCGACCTGGGGTTGAGAGGTTTTCCATCTACACGGGCAAACAAAACCTCTTCCCGTTGCCGGAAAGGGGCGGGATGGTTGTACCCGATTACTAATTGTGAACCACGCGATAGAACATCTGCACGTTATTCCGCGTCGGGGTCAGGTAACTGATGGAACCGCCGGTGCCGGGGATGTTGGTGCTGATATTCGACCAGTAGCCGGTGAGGGCGCTGATGCCTTGAATGGCATAGGTCGTTCCGACCTGCGTATTGAAGGCGATTTCTGCCGCCGTATAGATGGCCACGGTGTTGGTCTGACCGTTGACGATGTTCTTGCCATTGACATAGATCACACCATTGACAGCAGTTGAGCCGCTGTGGGGGTCAAGCCCCAGGGCGTACATCATCCAATTGGGGATGCCGTTGGTATTGTTGATGGCGTTGGGACCAGCGGCGGGGTTGGTGGCAAAGTTGGCGCCAAAGTAGCTGATCTGCCACGCATCCGGCAGACCGTCGCCGTTGGCGTCGCCGGTGAGATTGCCGATGGACGCCTTGAGCAGACCGACCGCGAACGGCCCGTTGTGAACCCCCAAGCTGGCGTCGTAGTAAACGAACTGCCAGTTGTAGGCGGCCTGCAAGAATTGCGTCGGCCAGTTGGTTTGAGCCGAAGGCGACTTGACCAGGCCGTCGGCAACATAGTTGGCGGAATTCGCCTGATAGCCCTTGGGCGGGAGGAGCGTGGACAGCTTGTTGAGCAGAATCTGAACCTGCGTCTGGATGCCCTGGCTATAGCCGTAACCAACATAATCGGGAGCCGGTATATCAAAATTGGTGACGGCGCCGTGGCACTGGGTACAAACATAGGCCACCGGAATCTTGGCGCCCAGGCTATTGGTGTAACTCATCTTGGTGCTATGGCCGCCGGCCAGGGTGAACGCCGGATCGTTGGTGGCTATCGTCTGCATGTGGCAACCAACACAGGTGTCGGACACCACATTGGCATGCGGCGCGCTGGGAATCACTTGCCCGTAGGTCACGGCATTCACGCCTTCGAGCATGTCGCCCTGCGGGCTGTCATGCGTGCCGAAATTGACGCCACCAGCCCAGTTGGGCTGACTCGATGGATATTTTGCCAGCATGTTGGTGACAGAACCGTTGCGGCTGTTATGGCATTCCATGCAGAAGCCACCGGCGCCGGCGTTTGTAACCACGGTACCATCGGAGAGCGTGACATTATAGCCCAGGCGCAACTGATACGGATTGGAAGCATCATGCGGGTTGTGGCAGGCCTGACAGGTGATCGCTTCGTAGGTCGTGTTGGGGGTGGTGGTTAAAATATTGGTTGAAAACGCATTCGCACAAATAACATTGGTGGGATACAAATTTTGCGCGGTCATGCCGCCGGCCGTGGCCCAACCAATGAAGCCAGGCGCCGTATGGCAGCGGACGCAGGCGGCGCCGGTCTGCCTGGCGGAAGAGGCATGGACTGAATTGTTCCATTCGGCGCTTTCATATTCAGCGTTCAGGCTGTCGTGGCATTGCGCGCAATCGCCCGCGCCGTAGCTGACGGATATAAAGTTGGTATTTCCCACGATGCCATTCGCAACCGGATGCTGAGTGCCGGGGCCGTGACAATTTTCGCATTGGATGTTGGCCAGGTTCTGCAATGCCGCCGGCATGGCGGCCCAGTTGCTGTTGGTCAGCACGGCCGGGAAAGTCCAGCCGTACAACGTCGCGATGTAGTCAAAACCGCCGTTGACAGCAAACAAGTTGGTGTCATAGCCGAGCGTGTGGCACTGAATGCAACTTTTGCTGTAGTGGCTGTTGACCTGGCCATTGATGGCCCTGGTGAAGAACGAGGCATGGGGCGTATTCGTGTAACCGGGGTAAGTGCTGGGCGCATTCAGGACGCCGCCACTGTGGCAGGCCTCGCAAGTTTCCAAGCCATAATAAGTGGACGCCGTGATGGTGGTGCTGATGTTCGTCGTGGTCGGAGCAATGTTCGTCCCATTGATGGTACCCGTTGAGTAGATCGTGGCCAGAACGGTGTATTGTCCGACGAAATCCGGGCGGAAAAAGGTCCGGCCCGACGGGCCCGCCAGTTGAAGGTACGGTGTGGGGGCCGCATTATTGGCCCCACCCGAGACCCGATCCGCCGTCTTGAAGAGCGGCACATTGGTGCCCAACGGACTGGTCAGGAGTACTGCATGCGAACCCGCCGGCATGTTGTTGGTGGTCATCGACCAGGTAACGCCAAGGAGGTTCGAAGGAGCAAGGGAGGCGCTCACCATGGCGTCAAGATAGACCGGTTCGCCCAAGGCGACGGTGCCGATGCCGGCGGAGAACTGGGCATTGGTCAGCTGATACCTGGCGATTTCAGTTGGTGTCAGAGGACGCTGGGTAACCTGGCCATTCAATGCGATTGACGCCGCGTTGACGGTGGGCACGGCTCCGACAAACGCCAATGCCACCACTGCAAGGCCGGCAAACACCTTCGATAGGGGATGGTATGTTTTCATAAGTTTGTGATTTTGTCCGGATTTACGATTGTCGGTGTAACTTTTTTTCGCAGTTGCGGTTTCGTTCATATCCCCACCTCACCCAAACTCCAGCCCGGCACCAACTCCACGTTGGCCACGGGCCGGGCGGCGGGCGGCGGATTCAATTTCAGCATCAACGCCGTTGTGCGCCGGGCGATGATTTCGTTGCACTTGGAAAGTTCCTGTTCCCGCATCCGCGAATTCTCGCGGACAATCGCCTCGAGGTGGTCGATGTTGTAAAGGTAAACGTTGTCCAGTTCCTCCACGTCCGGGGCAATGTCCCGCGGCACGGCGATGTCCACCAAGACCAGCGGCCGGTTGGACCGCGCCGCCAAAACTCCCGCAATCTCGCGCTTGTGCAGAACCGTTGTCGGGCTGCCCGTGGAACTCACCACGATATCCGCCTCGGTCAGCGCCTGCAGGCGCTCGTCAAACGACCAGGCGCGTCCGCCGAACTCGGCAGCCAGCGCCCGGGCGCGTTCGAGAGAGCGGTTGGCCACCAATACCGAGCGGGCGCCACCTTTGGCCAGATGGCGCACACAGGCTTCGCCCATTTTGCCCGCTCCCAGAATCATCACTGTCTTGTCCGACAAATCCCCGGCAAAAACCTTTTCGGCCAGATCCACCGCCACACTGCCCACGGAAGTCGCGCCATGGCCGATGCCCGTGCGAGTGCGAATTTCCTTGGCGGTTTGCAACGCCGTCTGGAAAACCCGGTTCAAAATCCTTCCGGTCAACTTCGCGGCCTGCGCGGCCTGATAAGCCAGCTTCACTTGGCCGGTGATTTCCGTCTCACCAATCACCATGGAATCCAGACCGCTCGCCACTGAAAACAAATGCCGCACCGCGTCCGCCCCTTCCTTCACGTAAATGTAGGGTGTCACGTCCATGTCCGCCGGGCATAACTGCTGGAAGATGCGATGCACCCGGCCCTGGATCCACGGAGCCGTGCCATAAACTTCGACGCGATTGCAGGTGGAGAGCAGTATAACTTCATCCAGGCCGGCATTGATTTTGAGCCGGCATCCCAGGCACGGCAAAAGGGAAGGCCGCACCGCCAGTTTTTCGCGGACATCCACCGGCGCGGTCTTGTAACTCAAACCTGTGACAAAAACGTTCACGTATGCACTCAAGCGGCTTCGGATTCAGATTTGAGATTAGCACGCCGGGCAATATCCGCCACCGCATCCCTTGGCAACTAGTTACCATATATTGTCATAAGGAAAACAATATTAGTATTTTAATATGATAAGTAATAATAACAATTAGATTAATAATAGCTTTTGCTATCAAAGATAAACCATGTTAAAGCATATTATTAATTCAACAACTGCTTGGTGCATGATAAAATTCATGCCATTTGATAAATAAACCGGAACTGTCCGGTAAAAAGTGGTTGTCCCCCGCAACGGGATGGCACACGCTAAGTGAAACATCCGCGTGAAGCATACGCATGAAATCATGACGCCTGACTGCCGGCAGCCGGTCAGGCATGTCATGCTGGAGGCCCTGCTCGTGGCGGCCGCCGGCATCGTGCTGGCCTTTGGCGCCAACCTGGTCTCGCCACGCGGTTTGGCGCTTACGCGGAATTATTTCCCCGCCGGCATCAGCCGCCCGGTGCCGGCGGCACGCGACGTTGCCAACACTAATGCCCCGGCACCTTCTTCCGCTCAACTTCTGGCGGCGCGGTTGAAGGAACAGGGATTGCAAACGGTTGATGGCCGCCAGGCGGCGCAGCTATTCCACGATCCGCGTTTCCAGCAGGGGGGCATCGAGTTCATTGACGCCCGCGACGAACAGCAATACCGGCAAGGGCACATCCCCGGGGCCTGTGAATTCGACCCCTACTATCCGGAAAAGCAACTCGCCACTGTGCTCCCGATTTGCCAGGCAGCGGAACAGATTGTGGTTTATTGCAACGGCGGCGATTGCGACGACAGCGAGTCCGCCGCCATCACGCTCAGGGATGTCGGGATTGCGAACCGAAAACTTTTTGTTTACACGGGCGGGCTTCCGGAATGGATCACCAACGGACTGCCGGTCGAGATCGGCGGGCGAAACAGTGGGAACCTGCGCACCACCAACAAATGAACACCGGTCAATTATCCTGGAGCCGCATGGCTGCGGACACTTTCGCCGTGCTGGCGAGGTGGTTGTTGGGCGCGGTCTTTCTTTACCTGGGCCTGAATAAGGCGTTGCACCCGGTCGAGTTTCTCAAACTGGTGCGGCAATACGATCTGGTGCAAAGTTGGCTGCTGTTGAACTCGATTGCCGCAATCCTGCCCTGGTTTGAAATATTTTGTGGATTGCTGCTGCTGGCGGGAGTGGCGGTGCGCGGGACGGCGGTGATGCTGATCGTGATGCTGGTGCCGTTCACGGTGCTGGTGTTCCGGCGCGCCCTGGCCATCCAGTCGGCGCTGGCCATCCCGTTCTGCGCGGTGAAATTCGATTGTGGCTGCGGCACCGGCGAAGTCTTCATCTGCCGCAAGCTGTTGGAGAACTTCTTTTTAATTCTGTTTTCCGTCTGGTTGCTGGCCGGATACGGCCGGAAACTTTGTGTCCGCCACACCCTGATGTCATGCATTGCCAAAACCAGCCTGATTAAGGAAGGCAGGTCAAACGGCTCAATTTAATTCCACAGGAAATATGGCAAGGAATGGCTCCCGCTGCGAGGGCAGCGCTCCCGTCTCCATGTAGCGGGGCGCGATTCGGAATTGGCAAATGCCGCTGCCCTTGCTATTTTCCGGGCGCATGTCCGACACGGCTGTTGTGGCCCAAACGCCCTCGAAGGCACGGGTGTTTCTCCGCCGGTTGATCACCACGGTGATTCTCTGGACGGTGATTCTCATGGCATTGTTCTCCCGCAACCGGCTGGTTTCCGACGGTGTCTTCCTTCTCATCATGGTGTTTCTGGCGACGACCGGGCTTGCGGAATTTTATGGGCTGGTCGAAAAACGCAATCTCGTCTGCTTTAAATGGTGCGGTCTGCTCGGCGGCGTGCTGCTCATGACCGGCACGTTCTTGCAACTGACGGGGGAAATTTCGGCCGTCACCACGGGCTATGTCGGGGTTTATGACTCGCCGGCCCGGCCCAACGACTTTGAAACGGGTTTCATCATCCTGTTTGTGCTGGGCCTGTGCGTCAGGCAGTTCGTTTCGCGCAGCATTACCACGGGTATTCTGGCAATTTCCACGACGTTGTTCGGCCTGATGTATGTGCCGTGGCTGCTGAATTTCATCCAAAAAATTAATTTTTTCTCCGGCGTGTCCGGCCGGTTTTACGTCCTTTACTTCATCCTCGTCACGAAATTCAGCGACACCGGCGCGTATGCCGTCGGCTCGCTCATCGGCCGGCACAAAATGATTCCACGCATCAGCCCCGGCAAAACGTGGGAGGGCTTTGGCGGCGCGATTTTGCTTTCGACGGTGGCGAGCCTCGTCTTTGTGCATTTTCTGGGCGACAAAATGACGGGCATGAACCGGCTGCACGCCGTTGTGCTCGGCGTTTTGCTGGGCTTGACGGCGGTCATCGGTGATTTGATTGAATCGTTGTTCAAACGTGAAGCCGGGGTGAAGGATTCCGGGCGGATGTTCCCCGGCATCGGCGGCATCCTCGACTTGCTGGACAGTTTGCTGTTCAATGCGCCCATCATGTATCTCTATTTGCGCCATATCCTCACGCATCCATGATTGGGATTTACGATATACGAAAATGAAGAACGTCGTTCTTTTGGGCAGCACCGGCTCCATCGGCACCAGCACCGTCAAGGTGGCTGAGGATTTGCCGGACCGCATCCGGCTGCTGGGGCTGGCCGCCGGGAACAACGCCGAACTGTTGGTCGAACAGGCGCGCAAACACCGGCCGGAGGCCATTTCAATCAATAATCCCCAAAAAGCCCGCGACTTGGGACAATTCTTCGGGGCCGCAACACAGGTCTATTCGGGCGACGATGGCTTGATCAAGCTCGCCACGCTGCCGGCGGCGGACATCGTGCTCATTGCCATCGTCGGCACGGCGGGATTGAAGCCCGCGCTCGCCGCGATCCGCGCGGGCAAGGACATCGCCATCGCGTCGAAGGAAATTCTTGTGATGGCCGGCGAAATCGTCATGAGCGAGGCGCGCCAGCACGGCGTTCGCGTGCTTGCCGTGGACAGCGAACATTCGGCGATTTTTCAGTGTCTCGATGGCAAGCCGCCCGGTTCCGTCCGCAAACTCTGGCTGACGGCGTCCGGCGGACCGTTTCGCAAAACCCCGAAGGAGGAATTTGCAAGCATCACCGTCGAGCGCGCGCTCAAACATCCGTCGTGGGTCATGGGCCGAAAAATCACCATTGATTCAGCGACGCTGTTCAACAAGGGACTGGAAATGATTGAAGCGCGCTGGCTGTTCGACATCGGCATGGAACGTGTGGGCGTGCTGGTGCATCCCCAAAGCATCGTTCACTCCATGGTGGAATTTGTGGATGGCGCGTTGCTCGCGCAGCTTTCGACGCCGGACATGTGCCTGCCGATTCAATACGCATTGACGTATCCCGATCGCGCGCCGAGCGGGCGGGTGCAGACCGATTTCGCAAAATTGGGCAGTTTGACGTTTGAGGAACCGGATGAGGAACGTTTCCCGGCGTTGAAACTCGCGCGCCGGGCAGGGGAGGTGGGCGGCACGTTCCCGGCGGTGTTGAATGCGGCGAACGAGGTGGCGGTGGAAACGTTCGTGAACCGCAAAATCAAATTCCCGCAAATTACGGAAATCGTCCGGCGGACGATGGATGCGCACAAGGTCGTTTCGCATCCCACGCTGGAACAGATTCTGGAGGCAGACGCCTGGGCGCGGCGCGAGGCGGCGAAATAAGCGGCTTTTCTTCCCTTAACAATTTGAAGCCTCGGTGGCGCAGCTTATCCTCCTATTAGGGGCAGGATACACAACCGAGCCACCTTTGTGTTTCACCTTGCCAACGGGTCAAACGCGGGGTTTAATGCGCGACTGCGGCTGGCTGGGTAGCTCAGTTGGTAGAGCAGAGGACTGAAAATCCTTGTGTCGGCGGTTCAATTCCGCCCCCAGCCACCACTCTCTGACAATTGGATGTCAAAGAGTTACGAAAGTGGGATGTAAAAGTGCCAGCAGAAATGCCAGCAGGATTTAACTCTGGCGGATTCTCTGTAACTCCCACCTGCTCCCTACCGGAGTCGAGATCAAATGTCGTAACCTCATCGCTGTGAAAGAGAAAACAGCTATGAGACAGCAATTCCGACTCTACCGCCGCAAGAAAAGCGGACGGTATTACCTTCACAATGATCTGACGGGCAAACAGGAGAGTTTGCATACCAGCGACCGCGCGACCGCAACGCGGCTTATGCACGCTAAAAACGAGGCCAGGCAACAACCCGCCCTCAACCTGCAAATCGCCAAGGCCTATCTGGCGGCCACGGATGAAAGCTTTATCAATCGCACCTGGAGGGAGGTCATGGTCGAGTTTGTCAAAGTCAAGACCGGCAGCAATCGGACCCGCTCGGAACGCGCGGTCATGGACAAAGCCTTCGATTCGATTCGTGACCGGCAATTGATC
>Ga0265323_10000609_pt1 | contig 19714 bp, 20 predicted proteins | sample 41225metaG_FD_193580 | JGI IMG/M metagenome (GOLD analysis project Ga0265323, IMG submission 193580) | Rhizosphere microbial communities from Carex aquatilis grown in University of Washington, Seatle, WA, United States - 4-12-25 metaG | ecosystem: Host-associated > Plants > Roots > Rhizosphere...
AGCAATGAACAATTATCGATGGAGGCAATGACGAGAGCAGTCAGCGTTTCATTATGCTGTTCATTGATCATTGTTGATTGTTCATTGTACTCGGGTGGCCAGAGGGACTTGAACCCTCGACCTCTAGGGCCACAACCTAGCGTTCTAACCAACTGAACTATGGCCACCATAGATTCAAAAAGCCCGTCGTAACACGACAGGCTTTTTAACGCTACAAAAGTACGAAAAATCCTCCTGTAAGGCAAGACGTATTTACTGCGGCCGATGAACTCCTGTTTCAGCGCTCCTCAGCTTCTTCTTATGAGCCCGCCATTCTGCATCGATTCTTTTCCCGCTCCAAACGGTAAAAAGAAAAAAAACTCCCCCCGCGATCACGTCGATCGCGTAATGGTACCGAAGGTATACCGTCGAAATTATGAGCAATGAACCCGCGACAAGTATAACCCACCGGCTTTTAAGATGATTCGAGAATGAAATGTACATGATCGTAAGTGTGAGCTGCGTGTGCCCGCTCGGGAAAGCATCCCGCTGTGCAAAGTCGATTGCATTCGGTACGTTCTTCGGTATCGATTCACCCGCGTTCACAAAATCGCGCAGAGCACCGGTCGCCCAGATTCCCGGCAATGACCTGTCCAGCGAAGAGAAATCATACAGCGTAAATCGGGGGCCGACGGCCGGCAACAGGAAATAACCGATATATGATAAATAGAAGCCATAAATGACGAGGAACGATCCCAGAAAATATTCCGTGTGCCGTTTTTCAAAACTTAGTTCGAAGAAAACGCTTAGCAAGATGAGATAGTAACTTGCGTAACTGATTTGAAGAATTTCGGTCACGACGGGGTGTGCATAGACTGACAACCAACGCGTCGGGTCGCCGCCGAAGATCCACCGGTCGATGTCGATGAGCAGCCAGTCGAAGTCCTGAGGATGAATTGGGTGAACCATCAGGTATGTTTGCTTGAAGACATAAAGAATCATCGGAACGGGGTACCAGTCGCGGATATACTTGATGACGCGCAGGCGGCTGTCTTTTGCCTTCAGGGCGAAAAAGGGGATGAGGAAAACGAACAGCAGATTGCACCCGACAAGGACAAACCAATACGGAATCACGGCGGCAAAAATAATATTCAATAATGAGAGTACGATAAGAAAGAGCATCGTCGCTATATCGCTCGTCGTTAACAGCGTAATGCGGAAGCGGGGATATAAGGTCATAGCACAAGGCGGAGTGTGTTTGAAGGCGAATCGTTCATGAGGACTGATATTTCGTTTGACAGGCTGACGAATTCCTCGACATCTAGTTCCTCAGGACGGCGGTTTAAATCTACGGCAGAATTTTGGAAATAAATTGACGGCACGTTGAGCGCACGCAGCCCATTGCGGAGCATTTTGCGCCGCATTCCGAACGTTCCCCGCACGACCGTGCGAAACATCGCGTCGTCAACAGCGCGTGAAGAATGCGGCCGTGCAAAATCCAACGATACCACCGCCGATGTTACTTCCGGCACAGGGTAGAATGATCCGGGTGCAACGGTAAATTTTAATTCCGGCGTCGAATAGTACTGCGCAAAAACTGACAGAATACCGTATTCTTTTGAATGTGGTTTTGCTACCAGGCGCTTCGCAACCTCATGCTGCATCATCACGGTGCAATCTGCGATGACATCCGAAGAATCGATGGCCCAGAAGAGGATAGGACTTGTAATGTTGTATGGGATGTTTCCTACGATGCGGAGCTTGCCGTTCTGTTGTTGTGCGATGGAGTGCGGGTCAAGATTCAGCACATTGTCGTGATAAAGAGTCAATGCGTTTCCGTATGCTGCGTGTAATTCTTCGGCAAGTTGATCGTCGATCTCGACGGCAGTGATTGTTGGCAATTCAGCAAGCAACAGCGCTGTCAACGCACCTTTGCCGGGACCGATTTCGAGAACGCGGTCCGATTTCCGGAGTTCCAGCGACCGGACGATTTTTCGCGCCACGTTCGGGTCGATAAGAAAGTTTTGCCCGAGAGATTTTTTTGGCCGGTTCACTCAATGCCAGTAGGTTGGATCTGCGTAATAGACGTTCAGTTGTAAAAAAATATAAGAAACTGTTGCTGGTTTGTCAACGAAAAGCCCCACTACTCCCCGCTGCCAGTGAAGCCGCCATATGGCGTAATTCTGACCTTGACATTGGCATCTCTATTAAATACTTTTTACCATAAGAAGATATGTTGTGAAACAAAAGGAATGATCATGAAAAGAATTCGCATCGTAATGGCTGACGACCATGACGTCGTTCGCCTTGGAGTTTCAGCGCTGCTGTCGACAGTAGCCGATTTTGAGGTAGTCGGCCAGGCGTCCGACGGCGAAGAAGCAGTCGCGGCAGTCAAAAAACTCAAGCCCGACGTTGTGATTCTCGATCTTGAAATGCCGAAAATGTCGGGCGTCGAAGCCGCAAGGATCATTAAGCTGCAATTTCCTCACACGAAGATTCTCATTCTGAGCGGCTTTGAAAACGAAAAATACGTTACGCAAATTCTTAAATCGGGTGCAGGCGGTTATGTTGTGAAGAATGTCGGGAAGGACGAGCTGGCGGAGGCCATCCGCATCGTTGCGGAAGGGAATCGATTCTTCAGCCCGAGTGTCTCGCGCATTATGGTGGAAGGATTGCTGAAGAAACATTCCGCCGAGCTGGAAAAACTGTCGCATATTCGCGAGCCCCTGACGGACCTCGAGATGGAAATTCTCTCATTCCTGACGCAAGGACTTAAAACCGAACAGATCGGCGAGCGGCTCTCGATGAGCAAATCGACTGTCGACAAACATTTCACGGCGCTGAAGAAGAAAATCGATATTTACGATATCGTCAACCTTGTCCAGTTCGCGAAGGATTACGGTTTCATTGTCATTAAAGATGGAGCCTCGGGCTAAGAGGTTTAATTGGAGTGTCATCCGTCGATTTGCTCGAAGAAGGCCCGAAAGTTTTTTGCAGCACCTCTGTACATTCCCTCGAAGAGTTTCTTATCAGGATTATCCCTTCACATCAAACCGTGCAAAAACCCCGCAGCGAGTAGAAGCGATAAGAACCCCTATCGTGATTGTACCATATCGCGAACCATGTCCGTGATTCTTCTGAAATCAATCTTGCCGCTTCCCATTTTCGGAAGTTCGTCGAGCACGACGAATTGTTTCGGGAGGGCAATGTTTGGAAGATGCTCGGACATTTTTTTGAGAATTGTTTTTTCATCAACCGTCTGCGTGACGGCCGCGACAATCTTCGCTCCCCGCAAATGGTCCGGGACTTCCACTACGCAGCATTGGACATCGCGGGCAAGAAACCTCTCCAGAATATCTTCAACCTTGATAAGCGAGACCATCTCGCCGCCGATTTTTATGAAACGCTTCAACCTGCCGACATGCCAGAGATAACCGTCGTGGTCCATGTATCCCATGTCGCCGGTATCATACCACCCGTGACGAATGCTTAGCGACGTCTGCTCGAAGTCGTCGAAGTATCCCTTCATGACATTGTCGCCCTTCACGAGAATTTTTCCGATCTCGTTCACTCCACACTCTTCACCCGTTTCGTAATTTTCCATCCGCACCTGTACGTTTGGAATTACCTTGCCGACGCTCCCGGGCCTGTTGTTGCTGTGCGTGTTGACCGTGATCGCAGGGCTCGTCTCGGTCGCGCCGTACGCCTCGAGAAGCTCCATCCCGTGCTTCTCTAAAAATCCCCGGCGAAGCGATTCCGGACATTTATCTGCGCCGGTAATCATGATCCGGACGGATGCAAAATCTCCCGGTTCCGATTTATTTAAATAACCCAGGAAAAATGTCGGCGTTCCAACCATCAACGTCACCTTTTCTTCGCGGGCGACGGTGCAGATAGCTTTGAAGTCGAGAGGGTTTGCGTAAGTCACCATCGTCATCCCAAAATACAAAGGCGCCCAAAGATTTGCCGTCTGGCCGAAAATATGGAAATACGGAAGGTTGGCAAGGAACGTGTCGGTCGCGGCAAGGCCGTACACTTTTTCAAGGCTGTCAATATTTGAGGCGATATTCCGGTGTGTAAGCTGAACTGCCTTCGGCTCCTTCTCGCTGCCGCTGGTGAAAAGTATAAAAAGAGTATCGTTCTCGTCTCCGCCGTAAATTTTCTTGAGGATGTTCTGCACGGGGAGTTTGGATTTTAGAGCGGCCTTAATTTTGTCGAACATCGAAACGCTTGCCATGATGTCTTCGATGAACACCATTCCGTCGACCTTGCGGCAGTTAATTTTTTCAAGCAGCGCTTTCGATGTGATGATTGTTTTGAACTCGCATTTCTTTTGGGCGTATTCAGCGTTTGCAGCAGCTCCGGTTGAATAGTTAACCATCACCGGTACCCTTCCGTTCATCAATGCTCCGAGCACAGCCAATGCGCATCCGGCGGATGTCGGGATCATAATCCCGATAAATCCCTCATCGTACTTCTTGAGTTTTTCCGAGAGAATAAGCGAAGCGATAAGCGCTTTCCCGTACGTCAGTCGCACATTTGTCGTCCGATCGACAATCGCGATTTTATTTTCAAATTGCTTGGCGATACGGACAAATTGGTGATGAAGAAGCATCTGACTCTCTTTCAAAAGCCGCGGTTTGAAACCGGTTATTTATCCGAGCACGTTTCGCCTCGGAAGCGTCTCAACGAAGAACACGAAAACAACACAAACTTGAGAATGCTTTATGAACTTCAATACATGCGTTCATAAAGAACTTGTTAAGTACCAAGCTGCAACACTATGTTCTCACTGTGTGCTTAATGAAGTGAGTGGTAATTCAATTCTTTTCTTGTACCGGGCGCCCGGCACGGTCGATACCGGCAGGTGGAACTGGTTGTACGGTGTAGTCACACGGCGGCAGATATCTAAAAAATTTAATGGAGTTTCATATGAATGGCAAGTAGTATTTTGCCGCATGCGTTTCCGGCCGGATTTTCTTGAACGAAGCGCGAAATACAGCCGCTTCGTTGCATTTCTAAGCGAATTATGTTACTTTCATTCAATCACGAACCGATTACAAAGAATGGCATTGTATGGCAGAAGAGACAAGCGAACAGAAACCGCAGGATGAATCCTTTCGGCGCCCGCGCTACCCGCGCTACCGCCGGCCGAACAGAAAACCGCCGGAACAAGCTTCGGCTGAAGGAATACCGGCTGCTGACTCGTCTGCCATGAACGGTTCGCCGGCCGAGACGACCAATGCCGGCACCACGCCCCAGGAAAGTAAAGCACCGCAACAGACAAGCCAACATCGTCCGCAGAATATTGAAATATCCGTCGTCATTCCTCTCTATAATGAAGAGCAATCGCTGAAAGAACTTGCCGACCAGCTGAAAAGTACTCTTGTTCGCTTCGGCGGACGCTACGAGTTGATCTTTGTCGACGACGGCAGCACCGACAATTCATTCCGCGTGCTGCGCGACCTTCATTTCCGGAACAACCGCATTAAAGTCATCCGCTTTCGCAGGAACTACGGGAAGAGCGCTGCCTTGATGGTCGGTTTCCAGCGGGCGCAGGGCGATTACGTCGTTACGATGGATTCCGATTTGCAGGATGACCCGGCAGAAATTCCAAACCTGATAAGGCAGTTAAAGGCCGGCTTCGACGTTGTGTCCGGCTGGAAGAAAAAACGTCATGACCCGATCACAAAGACACTCCCGTCGAAGTTCTTCAATTTTGTCACCAGCGTTATGACGGGCGTAAAAATTCATGATTCCAATTGCGGCCTGAAAGCGTACCGCCGCGAAGTCGTGAAAAGTGTGAACGTCTACGGCGAATTGCACCGCTACATTCCGGCGCTTGCACACTGGCAGGGGTATCGTATCGGCGAGGTCGTCGTTCAGCATCGCGCCAGGAAATATGGAAAAACAAAATTTGGTACTGGAAGGTTTTTCAAAGGATTTCTCGATTTGCTCACTGTTCTTTTTACAACCCGCTATATCGCGCGGCCGCTGCATTTATTCGGCGTGTGGGGAATGGTGTCTGCATTTGCCGGCCTGTGCATTGACGGGTATCTCGTTGCGGAATGGATTGTCGGCAAAACATCGCTCAGCAACCGTCCGCTGTTTCTCGTCGGATTGATTCTCATCATCGTCGGGATCCAGTTCGTGTCGATCGGTTTGCTCGGCGAGATGATTACCAAAGGGCAGCACGTTGAAAAGGAATACTCGATCAGGGAAATCATCAAATAACGGGTGAAGGCAAAAAGAAGTTAACCCTTCATATCAATCGATTGCAACGTTCCTGGATTGCAGCCAACCGTAGACAACGTTTTCGTTAAAACTCATGATTCTTAAGACCGACTGCCGCCACTTTCGCGGCGATGTCCCCTGCAAACCTCATAAACAATACGGCGTTCACTGCGAGAGCTGCACGTATTACGACCCCGTCGATAAGAATATTCTCATCATCAAACTCGGCGCTATCGGCGACGTCATCCGGACGACACCGCTTCTTCATCGCTTGAAAAAAGAGTTTCCGCGCGCAAAAATCTGGTGGCTCACGCTGACCCCGGAAATGCTTCCGGATTCCGTCGATATCCGGATGAAATTTACGCTGGAGAATATCGTAGCGCTCCGTTCGGTGAAATTCGACATCCTCTACAATCTTGACAAGGACCGCGAGGCATGCGCGCTTGCCCTCCAGATTGCGGCGGATGTTAAGAAAGGATTTGTCCTGAAAAACGGCGTGTGCGCTCCGGCGGACAAGGATGCCGAGGCGAAATTTTTCACCGGTGTTTTCGACGACACGAACAAAGCGAATACCAAAAGCTATCCGCAGGAAATTTTTGAAATGTGCGGTTTCAGGTTCGGCGGGGAAAAATACATCCTTCCTTTTGAACCTTGGAAAGATAAACGGTGGAAGATCAACGGAAAGAAAAAAATCGTCGGACTCAATACCGGCTGCGGCGGTCGTTGGACATCGCGCCTCTGGCCCGAGAAGTATTGGATTGCTGCCGCCAAAACGCTGAAGAAATCGGGCTGCGAAGTAATCCTTCTCGGGGGGGAGCAAGAGGATAAGAAAAACAGGAAGATCGCGAAGGCGAGCGGGGCAAAATATTTCGGCTATTTCCCGTTGAAACAGTTTATCAACCTTGTCGACCAGTGCGACCTCGTCGTTACCGCGGTGACGATGGCGATGCATATCACCATCGGTCTCGGAAAGAAGATCGTACTTTTTAATAATATTTTTAATAAGCACGAGTTCGAGTTGTACGGGCTTGGAGAAATTCTTGAACCCGACTTCGAATGCACATGTTATTACTCGCCGACGTGCCCCAATAACTGTATGCAATATCTCTCCCCCGAACGCGTGGTGAAAGCGGTACGGCAACTTCTCGGAGCATCGGCGTGATGCGCGCGAAATGAACATTATCATTCTCGGAACGGCGTATCCATTGCGCGGCGGTATTGCTCACTACAACGCACTTCTCTATACTCATCTCAGGAAGAAACATACCGTACAAATCATTTCTTTCAAAAGACAGTATCCGAAAATGTTTTTTCCGGGGAAGACGCAGGAGGAACAGGGGGACCCCGGTCTGCCGGTGGAAAGCGAGCAGCTGATCGACTCGGTGAACCCGTTCAATTGGATCCGGGTTGGAATAGCGCTGCGAAGGCGAAATGCAGACGTTGTGATTTTTAAGTACTGGCTCCCGTTTTTCGGCCCGTGCATCGGAACGATCTGCGCATTGCTGAAATACCGGAGGAAAACGAAGGTTGTGGCCATTTGCGATAACGTGATCCCGCACGAACATCGCCCCGGTGACCGGCTTTTTACGTGGTACGTCTTCAAATTTGTGGATTCATATATCGTTCAATCGGACGCGGTCGAGAAAGATTTGCTCGCAACGGTAGAGAATCCCGTGTACAGGAAAGTTCCGCATCCGGTCTACGAAATATTTGGCCCGCGCATCGACAAAAAAAAGGCTCGTGCAGCACTGAACATCCGCGACGAAAAAGTGATTCTTTTTTTTGGCTACATCCGTCCTTATAAAGGACTTCATGTGATGATCGACGCGATGAAGGAACTGAAGAAATATCTCCGGGTCAAATTGCTTGTCGTCGGAGAATTCTACGGTGACGAAGAGAAATACCGATGGCACATCTCGGATGCACAGGTCCGTGATGTCATCGACGTTGTCTCGGATTATGTGCCGAATGAAAAAGTGGGGGAATATTTTTCGGCGGCGGACGCGGTTGTTTTGCCGTATCTTTCGGCGACGCAGAGCGGAATTGCGCAAATAGCGTACAATTTCGATAAACCGGTCATCGCAACCGGTGTCGGCGGGCTTGCCGAAGTCGTCGTTGACGGAATATCCGGATTGACCGTGCCGCCGAACGATCCGTCGAAGCTCGCAGACGCAATCAAAAGGTTCTACTCGGAGAACTTGGAAGAAACACTCTCCGCCGGCGCGGCCCGTGAAAAGAAGAAATACTCGTGGGAGAACATGGTGGAAGCAATAGAGCAGTTAACGGTGAACAGTAAACAGTAACCATCATAAATGTTGTTTACCGTTCGGATCAACATATTAACTGATCATTGTTAACTGTTTACTGTTCACTGATTAATGATCACTGAATATGCACTACGACCCTATTAAAAATGTTATCGGCAATGTTGCGCGGACGAGCCCGCTGGTGCGGAGGTTCTTCTACGCGGTTCTCGGGATCATGTTCTTGCGTGAGTGGTATGTTAAGCGCGCACTCCGGGTATTGTTAGGCGGGAAGAGAGATCCCTTTACCATGTTCGACGCTGGAAGCGGCTTCGGACAATACTCGTACTATTGCGCGAAACATTTTCCTTCTGCAACAATCTATGCAGTAGATGTGAAAGATGAACAGATCGCGGATTGCCGTTCCTTCTTCTTGAAAGAAAAACTCGGCAACGTTTCCTTCGAAGTTGAAGACCTGACAATTCCCAAGCACGACGGGCGGTTTGATTTTATTTTGTCCATCGATGTGATGGAACATATTCAGGAAGATCTGCAGGTGTTCAGGAACTTCTACCATGCCCTGAAACCGGGCGGAAAAGTTCTGATTAATACTCCGTCAAATCTCGGCGGCTCGGACGCCCACGACGAGAGCGACCCGAGCTTTATTGAGGAGCATGCCCGCAACGGCTACTCCGTCGACGACATCACGCGAAAGCTGAAAAGCGCCGGTTTTCACTTAGAAAAAGTGACGTATACCTACGGCCCCATCGGAAGCGCCGCATGGCGGCTCGGCATCAAGTATCCAATGCTGATGCTGAACAAAAGCAAGCTGTATTTTATCCTTCTTCCGTTCTATTACATTCTCACGTTGTGGCTGACACTCCTGCTGATGTACGCCGACTATAAATTCGCCAACAAGCGGGGAACAGGACTGCTTGTGGTGGCTGTGAAAGCAGTTTCGTAACGTGTAGGCATCTATCTTAACTGTCACACCGCGCAACTTCTCCTTGTTTTTCTTCTCTCCTTTTTGTATTATTGAAAAACCACAGAAGACCAACCCTCGCGTTGTTTCGTCCATGAAAATCTTTCGTGCCGTTGAAGCAGAGTCAACAAATGCGCCGGCACCATCATCTCAAGCAAAAAAATACAGTCGTATCAAGTTAACGTTGTCTCTCATCGGGACAACGTTTTCGTTTATTGTTACGTTGGCGATAGTTGTGACAGGCTTTTCACTCCGCGTTGAGAATGCCGTCCATTTATACACACAGTCGCCGTATGTTGCACTGCTTCTTTTTGGGGCAGTACTCGGCGTACTCAGCGGCATCGTATCCTTCCCGCTCAGTTTTTATTCCGGCTTCATTCTCGAGCATCGGTATAATTTGTCTAACCAGAACTTCTTTCAGTGGCTGTTGGAGCAGGGTAAAGCGTTCCTTGTCAGCATCCCGATTGCGGTGCCCCTGATGCTTCTGTTCTATTTTTTCTTGAGGGAGTATCAGGCATTATGGTGGCTTCCGGTGGCGACGGCCATGTTTGTCGTGTCGGTGCTGCTTTCCAAAATTGTGCCTGTGTTCATCATGCCTCTGTTCTACAAATTTACCCCTCTGGAGAACGATGCTCTCAAGGAACGAATTCTCTCGCTGTGCAAGAACACCCGTATGAACGTGACTGGCATCTTTACGTTCAACTTGAGCAAGACGACGAAAAAAGCAAACGCAGGATTCACCGGCATAGGAAAATCGAAACGGATCATTCTGGGCGATACGCTCATGCAGCATTTTTCGGATGACGAAGTCGAGACTGTTTTTGCCCATGAACTTGGGCATTACGTTCACGGGCACATTTGGAAAAACATCCTGGTCGGGACGCTGAGCATCTATGCCGGGCTTTTCATTACATCGAAACTCTATTTTCTTTCTCTCGGATGGTTCGGTTTCTCTTCGGTCGATCAGCTTGCGGCGCTGCCGCTGCTCGCTCTTTGGCTCGGCGTGTATTCGCTCTTCACGTCGCCGTTGTCGAATGTTTTATCGAGGAAGTATGAGTTCGAAGCCGACCGCTACGCGCTCGTGAGAACCGGAAATGCATCGGCGTTCACGTCGACGATGAGGAAGCTCGCCGAAATGAACCTCGCCGATACGGCGCCGCACCCGGTTGTAGAATTTCTTTTTTACAGCCATCCGTCAATAGAAAAGAGAATTCGCGCTGCGGAGAAAGCGTAATGCGTGCGCTGTTGACAATCGTCAGGATCGTTATTATTGTTGCAACGAACGCCGGCTTATCGATCATCGCGCTTCTCAGCCTTCTCGTTGAAAAGGACGGCAGAACATATTTTTGGGCGGGGAGTACGTGGTCGAAGCTTTGTTTGAAAATATGGGGGATCGACGTCCGTGTGCGGGGAATGGAAAATATTCGGCCGGACGGGGCGTACATTTTCGTGACGAACCACGCGAGTATGTTCGATATCCCGGCGATTATGTCGGTGCTGCCCCGTGTGCGGATCATGTTCAAAAAGGAATTGTCGTACGTGCCGCTCTGGGGGTGGGCGCTGAAATGGGGGCACCACATTATGGTCGACCGGGCGAAAGGAAGCGAAGCGATGAAAAGCCTCGACCGTGCAGCGAAAGCGATCAAAACCGGCGGTTCCGTGATCCTTTTCGCGGAGGGGACGCGCACGCGCGACGGAAAATTGCTTCCGTTTAAACGGGGCGCATTTACACTTGCGGCGAAATCGGGAGTTCCACTTGTCCCGATAGCAATCAACGGCAGTTTCAAAATTTTGCCGAAGAATTCGCTCGATATCCGGCCAAGCCCGATTGAATTGGTGATGGAAAAGCCCATCGATACATCATGCATCACCAGCCGGGAAGAGGAAATTGCATTGATGAAGAGCGTAAGGCAAATCATTGAACGGAACTATCGGGAAGATATTTCATAGAGGAAAAGAGATTAAGGAGGCAGATAAATATTCAGTCTGCATTCTGTCTCCTGTATTCTGAATTCTTTTTACAGGGAGTAGCAACAATGTCCGTAACCATCAAAGACGTCGAGCACATTGCCGAGCTTGCGCGGCTGGAATTCGACGAAAAGGAAAAAGAAAAATTGACTTACGAGCTCAACGATATATTGAAGTATATCGGGAAATTGAACGAGCTTGATACATCGAACGTGGAGCCGTTGTCCCACGTGATTGAATTGAGCAACGTCTTTCGAGACGATGTCGTGAAGCCGTCAATTTCGCCCGAGGAAGCGCTGAAGAACGCGCCTGCGAAAAAAGACACGTTTTTCAAAGTGCCGAAGGTGATCGGATGACGGTTCATTTTCAATTTTCGATTTGCAATTTACAATTGTCAATCATCCTATTCTGTACGGGTACTGTTGTCTTAAATCAAAAATTGGAAATTGCAAATTGAAAATTATAGGAATCATACCGTCCCGCTATGCATCGCAGCGTCTTCCGGCAAAGTCGCTGGCGGATATTGACGGCAAGCCGATGGTACAGCACGTTTACGAGAGGGCAAAACGATCTCGTTTACTCACCGATGTTATCGTTGCAACGGACGATGAGCGGATAAAGACGGCAGTGAAAGAGTTTGGCGGGAACGCTGTGATGACGCCTGAAACGATTCAAAGCGGGAGCGATAGAGTCGCATTTGTTGCCCGAACCATGGATGCGGATATTATCGTCAATGTGCAGGGAGACGAGCCGCTGATCGATCCGGCTTTGATCGACCAGACTGTTCAGCTGCTGATTGACGACACCGCCGCTGTCGTCGGCACGGCGGTGAAAAAGATTACTTCACTAGATGAACTGCTGACTCCCAATGTCGTGAAAGCCGTGATCGATAAAAACAATTTTGCTCTTTATTTCACCCGTTCGCTTGTTCCGTTTGTCCGCGATTCGGCGGAAGTAACGGACTGGCTCAAACGCGCAGTGTTCTATAAGCATTTTGGGATTTATGTGTATCGGGGCTCTTTTTTGCAGCAATACGCAACGTTGACACCGACTCGGCTCGAACAAGCCGAAAAACTCGAACAGCTTCGTATTCTCGAGAACGGTTTTCGTATTAAAGTAGCGATCACCGAATTTGATTCAATCCCGGTCGACACACAGGAAGACCTCGACCGTGTCAGGGCAAAAGTAAAAATTCAAAATTCAAAATGAAGAGCCGAGCTACAACAATGTTGCGCGCAAATTTTTTAATTTTTCATTCATAATTTTTAATTTTCCTTAAGGGTGTTTCCTTGGCTACCAATCATGTAAAATATATTTTCATTACCGGCGGAGTAGTGTCGTCGCTGGGCAAAGGAATAGCGTCGGCATCGCTTGGATTGCTTCTCAAATCCCGGGGCTTGCGCGTGACCGTGCAAAAATTCGACCCGTATATTAATGTCGACCCGGGAACGATGAACCCGTTCCAGCACGGCGAAGTCTACGTTACCGACGACGGGGCTGAAAGCGACCTCGACCTCGGCCACTATGAACGCTTTCTCGATACCAGTACATCGCGCCAGAATAATTCTACCACCGGGCAAATCTATTACGAAGTGATTTCGAAAGAGCGCCGCGGTGATTATCTCGGCGCCACTGTGCAAGTTATTCCCCACATCACCGATGAAATCAAGAAACGCATCGGCCAGCTCGGCGTATCCGGAAAATACGATGTCATTATCACGGAAGTCGGCGGCACGGTGGGCGATATTGAAAGTCTCCCTTTCCTTGAAGCGATCCGTCAGTTCACGCTGCACATAGGGCGGCGTAATGCGTTGAACATCCACGTCACGCTTGTTCCGTACATCAAATCTGCCGGCGAGCTAAAAACAAAGCCGACGCAGCATAGCGTGAAAACACTTCTCGAGATCGGCGTGCAACCTGATATCCTTATTTGCCGGACTGAACGGCGGCTCTCGAAAGAGATGAAAGAAAAAATAGCACTTTTCTGTAACGTTGAATCGCAGTCGGTGGTCGAAGGGAGGGACGTCGATTCAATTTATGAAGTCCCCTTGTTGTTCGAAAAGGAAGGATTGGACAAGATCGTGATTGAAAAATTGAATTTGAAATGCGGCAAAAGCGATCTGCGCCACTGGTCCCGCACGGTGAATCGCATAAAGAATCCAAGCGACCACGTCTCAATCGGCGTCGTGGGCAAGTACACGGATTTGAAAGACGCATACAAAAGCATCAACGAATCGTTTATTCATGCCGGCGCCGATAACGACGTGGCGGTTGAGTTGAAATGGATCCGGGCCGAAGACCTCGACGCTACGAACCTCGACGAATACCTCGGAGACATTTCGGGATTGCTTATTCCCGGAGGGTTCGGCGAGCGGGGAGTTGAAGGGAAAATAAAAGCGATCGGCTACGTCCGGGAGCGCGGTATCCCGTTCTTCGGGATTTGTCTAGGTCTCCAATGCGCGATCATTGAATTTGCGCGCAACGTCTGCGGCATGAAGGGGGCGAACAGTACCGAATTCCGGAAAACAAAATATAATGTGATTGATTTGATGATCGACCAGCGGGGAGTAAAGAACCTCGGCGGTACGATGCGGCTCGGTGCATACCCCTGCATCGTTCAGAAGAAAACGAAAGCGCATCAAGCATACAAAAAAGAATTGATTTACGAACGCCATCGTCACAGATACGAAGTCAACAATAAATTCCGTAAAAAACTGAGCGAAAGCGGCATGGTGTTCAGCGGACTTTCTCCGGACAATTCACTCGTCGAAATCATCGAATTGCCGTCGCATCCATGGTTTGTTGCCGGACAATTCCATCCGGAACTAAAATCACGCCTCCTCAGCCCGCATCCGCTTTTCAGAGATTTTGTGAAAGCGGCAGTAAAGTACCAGGATGAAAAGCTGAAGAAGTAGGCGTTTCAAATTGTTGATACGGCTCTGTCCTTGAAAACCGCTCCTTGTTTTTGTATCATATCGCAGTACAGCGTGCCCATTTCATCCGTTCCGTTGTGATTGTTGGATCTATTGGTGCGACGCGGGCTGTGGCCGGATCGGTGCACTTTCTCAATTGCAGGATCAACTATGAAAATTCTCATTACAGGCGGCAGTGGATCGGTCGGTAAGTACATTGTCGACGAACTGCTTCGGTACAAACATACGATTGGCGTTCTCGACCTAAACCCGCCGACGAGAAATGTATGGTATCATGACGTTGATGTCATGAACCTTGATCATGTCGTCAAAGCGGTCAAAGGATACGACGCGATCATCCACATGGCAGGCATCCCTCACCCGTTGAACCATCCTCCCGAAAAGGTTTTTTCCCTTAATGTGAACGGAACCTTCAATGTCCTTGAGGCGGCGGCACGGGCCAATGTCAAGAAGGTCGTGTTTACCTCGAGCGAGTCGGTGCTCGGCTTTGCGTTCATGACGCAATACATGGCGCCGGAGTACGTGCCGATCGATGAACTGCATCCGCTGCGACCTCAGGACCCGTACGGATTGAGCAAATTCATCGGCGAACAGATTTGCCGGACGTACTCAGCGCGGTACGGCATCCGCACTGTCTGTCTTCGCGCGCCGTGGATTTGGCTGCCTGAAGGGGGCGAGCGCGAGAGGTATAAATCGCTCGTTTCGGAACATCATAAATGGTGCAACAATCTTTGGTCCTTTGTTCACGCCTACGATGCAGCTCAGGCGCACAGGCTTGCCGTGGAAAAGGATTTGGAGTCGCTCCACGAATGCTTCTTCATTACCGCACAAGACAATTGGACCGGCATCGATTCCAGGAGTTTGCTGAGAACGTATTTTCCTGAAGTCAAAAACTTCGCGCAGGATTTCACCGGGGCGGCCTCTTTGCTGTCGTACCGCAAGGCGAAAGAAATGCTCGGCTACGAGCCGCGGCACACTGTACGCGATATACTTTTCTGATGAAGCAAACGCCGTTCCTTTTGTGCACTCTCAATGGTTGCCAACCCTCGACCGTTGTTCGCCGATGGTTTCACCGCCGCCGCAGCGCAGCAGATTTCTTCAAACAAGAATTTTTCGATGCACTGGCGAACGCATGATAAAGGAACGTTCAAACGATTGAGCAATCTTTGTCCGATAGTTTTTCCATTTTGGTATTGGCCGGGAGAACGTAATTTCGCTCGCATTTCAAAAGCTGCCTCTGCGCGAAAAGATCTGATTGGTTCCATCATAGTACATTCGCTTCAGGGATGTATGATGATCGTTTTCGTTGTCCTTCCGGCGGTTGCTCATGCCCAGGCCGACACCCTGCGATACAGCATCCCGGCGGCGCGGGATTCCAATGACGCGGGCGTTCGCTTTGAACGAAATCTGAATACCTATCTTTGGAATTTCAGGGCCGATTACAGCGCTCGGGACAGTGAGTTTGCCGCGGACGTTCATGACCGTTACAGTTCATCGTTCATCCGGCAGGATCAAAGCTCTCTTCGCGATGAGCAGACGCTGTGGCTGAATGCATCCCGGAAAATTTCTTCGGCGCTGGATTTGGATGTTGAAGCATCGTCGTTCATTTTATCGGACAATCAATCGCTCGATGTCAGCAATGCAGCACTTCACACCGGCCTCGTCGGGGTTTCGATTCGGCCCGTTCCCTACGTTTCCGTTTCGCCTCTTGTCGGTTTTCGCGTCGACCGCCAGCAGGACCAAACGGATCAAGGCTGGAATTACAAGTTGTCGTCGGAGATGGATACCGTCGACATCGACGGGTACCAAACGCTCGCATCAATGCGCTTGAACGTCAGCAATCTATCGCCGCGGTATTTCCGCAACAACGGCGCACAAATGTTTTTCCAGAAGGATTTTCTCGAAGGGTCGTTCGACAGCCTTCGGCTCCAATGGTCGAATAATCGGTGGGACTTTTATGTGCCCGCCGACAGCGTCATGCAAAAGGAGTTTGGCGTGGAATACAATATTCGAAGCAGGGTGGACGAGATCTATAATGTGTCGAACTCTCTTCACTATGCGGTCGGAAAGGAAGTTTCCGCAGTTGTGCAGACCCTCGTCGAAGCGCGGACAATCAGCAACGCATTCCGGTACAAATCGCTGTTGGAACCGACGTTGATTCCGTACGATATCACAGTGCAGGAACAACGGCTCGAGGGGGGGCTTGACATCAACTACCATGATGTCAACAACGTCTTTGGATCGATCGGCATCCACGCCGGTGAACGGGATGAACGGCATATTCTTCAAAAGATCGACGGGGTGGACAAGGATATCGAGCAAAGCGCTTCGGAACAGGAAACGCAACTGGACAATGTCGCGCGCCGAACGTCGTTGCGGGGAATTTTCTCCATGCCGGTTTCTTCGAGCGATTTTGTCTCGTTTGAAAGCTCGGCCGGCATTCTGCGCTATGATACTCCCGATTCAACAAACACCGACGACCGGGATGAACTCCTTATCACGCTTTCCGGCAGGGAATCGCATCGCTGGAATGAGTACTTCGAAATGAGCGTTACGGCCGAGGTCACACTGAACCATATCGTCTACCTGTTTGCGGACCGGAGCGCCAACAACAACTGGAACCGCATTTTTCGGTTAGCCCCGGAATTGACCTATTCACCCTCTCCAGCCCTGCGCTCGGTGAATACGTTCGAAGTCCTGGCGAATTACACGGTGTTCGATTATGAAACGATAGTCCCTACGGTCGAGAGCTACTCGTACAGGCAATTTGCATTTCTCGATTCGACGTCGTATGATATATCATGGCGGACAGCGCTTGATGTTCTCCTCCATATTCGGCTCTATGAGCGCGGACAGCTGCAATGGAAGGAATTTTCGGAACGGCCCCAGCAGTACTTTGAAGAAGTAACTTTTTCGCCGGCGCTGCGGTACACCATACAGGACAGGATTGTTTGCGCCGCCGGATTCCGTTCGTTCGTGCAGAACAGGTTTCGGTATGATGGAGGAACGCGCGTTACGGACGGGAGTTATTTCAGTTATGGGCCGACAACATCAATCGTGATGATGGTTCCGTCCGGGTGGCGGCTCGAGATTCAGGGATGGAAGGAATTTCAAAAAGAGACCAACCAGCCGATACGCGAAGTGTCGAATATCATGATGTCGGCAAAAGCGAATTTTTGAAGAGGACTGCATTGGCAGCACAATCTCGGCGGCGAATGGCGCAGAAAACTTTTCGGCTCACAATGGGAAGCGATCCGAAAAATGTTCATCGCGTGGAGGAATTTTTGCTGAAGATAAACTCGGCACTGAACATCGATGAGGAGAAGTTCGGTTCATTGCTCGTAGTGGTTTCCGAGGCGGTGAATAACGCGATCATTCACGGGAACGAACGCAATCCGGCGAAAAAAGTGGTCGTAACGTGCGCACACCGGGGAAACAATCTGGTGATAAAAGTCAAAGATGAGGGGAAAGGGTTCAACCCTGACACGGTTCCCGACCCGATCCACGAGGACAATTTGTTGCGAGAGACCGGCCGGGGCGTCTTTCTGATGCGTCAACTGATGGAAAAAGTCAGTTACAACGCAAACGGGAATGAAGTAACGATGACGATGAAAATGTAAGGTACTTTAATAAACCCTCCCCTAACAGGGGAGGGCAGGGTGGGGTCCGCTCCCGTTTTTACAACTTCACTTTATCCATACTTGATTTTACTTCGTCGGCGGATTTTTTCAACGCTGCCGATTCTTCAGCGGTCAGTTTGATTTCCATAATCTGCTCAATGCCGTTCTTGCCAAGCTTGACCGGCACTCCAACCACGGTATCCCGCAATCCATATTCACCTTGCAGATAAGCCGCACAGGGAAGAATCCGTTTTTTATCCTTCACGATTGCTTCCACCATTTGAACGGCGGCAGACGAAGGCGCATAGTACGCGCTCCCTGTTTTCAGATAATTGACAATTTCAATTCCGCCGTTGCGCGCCCTTGTAACAAGCGCATCGATTTTTTCTTGCGGCAGTAAGTCACCGATGGGAATTCCTGCAACCGAAGTGTAGCGCGGAAGCGGCACCATCGAATCTCCATGTCCGCCGAGGACAAACGCGGTGACATCTTCAACGGAGACGTTCAGCTCCATCGCGATGAATGAGCGAAAACGCGCCGTGTCCAGCACTCCCGCCATCCCGATCACGCGATGCCTGTCGAAGCCGCTGACCTTGAGAGCCACGTACACCATCACATCGAGCGGGTTGGACACAACGATCAAGATTGATTTTGGAGATTTCGCAACCGCTTGCTCGGTGACCGTTTTGAGAATTGCGGCGTTGGTGTTAAGAAGGTCATCGCGGCTCATGCCCGGCTTGCGTGCAATGCCGGCAGTGATAACAATGATGTCGGAGTTTGCCGTTGCATCGTAGGTGTTCGTTCCTATGATCTTCGAGTCGAACCCTTCCACCGGCGCCGATTCGTACATGTCAAGCCCTTTCCCCTGGGGAAGGCCGTCGACAACGTCGACGAGAACAACTTCATTTGCCAATTCTTTTTCCGCGATACGCTGCGCGGAAGTTGCGCCCACGTTGCCTGCACCGATCACCGTAATTTTCATCGTAGTCTCCGACGATTAATGAGCTGCTGCATGAGATAAAAAAATGCGTAAGAGCGAAACTCTTACGCATGAGATATTTTTTTTATGAACGAAGAAGTTGTCTCCGTTTATGCCGTGACGATTGAAATTGCCTGTCGTGTTTTGCCGACCCGTTGAAACTTCACCACGCCGTCAGACAGGGCGAACAACGTGTCGTCGCCGCCTTTTGCAACATTAGCGCCGGGATGGAACTTTGTTCCCCGTTGGCGCACCAAGATTGTTCCGGCGAGAACCTTCTGACCGCTGAAGCGCTTTACGCCAAGCCGCTGGGCATTGCTGTCGCGTCCGTTACGAGAGCTTCCGCCCCCTTTTTTATGAGCCATGCTTCAAATCTCCGTTATGCTATCGATGTAATTTCTATATGGGTGTATTGCTGCCGATGGCCGCGTTTCACGCGGTAGCCTTTGCGCTTCTTCTTTTTGAAGACTATGACCTTTTCATCCTTCACATGCGCAAGCACTTTTGCATTTACTGACGCACCGGAAACGACGGGCGCGCCGACTTTGACCTCTTTGTCGTTGGAAAGCAGGAGCACTTTCTCAAATTTCACACTGCTGCCGACCTCATTTTCCAGCCTCGGCACGTAGAGCTTTTCTTCGGGGTTCACTTTGTACTGCTGCCCGGCGATCTCAACGACTGCATACATCGGATACATCCTTCCTCAGAATAATGGTGTTTCAAAATTGGACTATCATAATACCAAAAAAATGCAAAAAAGTCAACGGAAAGTTGCG
>Ga0265323_10000610_pt1 | contig 19707 bp, 10 predicted proteins | sample 41225metaG_FD_193580 | JGI IMG/M metagenome (GOLD analysis project Ga0265323, IMG submission 193580) | Rhizosphere microbial communities from Carex aquatilis grown in University of Washington, Seatle, WA, United States - 4-12-25 metaG | ecosystem: Host-associated > Plants > Roots > Rhizosphere...
AGGCGCTCCGCTTCGATCCGTCGCCGGCCGAGACGCACCTGCACTTCGGAGTGACGTTGGCGGAACTTGGGCGCTGGCGCGAAGCCGCCGATCACTATGCGCAAGCCTTGCGCGTCAACCCCCGGTATGCGGAGGCCCAGAGCAATTGGGGCGTCGCCCTGTTCCACCTGAACTCCAGCGCCGCCGCCATCGAACATTTTGACGAGGCGCTGCGCTTGAAACCGGATTCGCCGGATGTGCATTTCAACCTGGGCCTGGCCCTGGCATCGCTCGGTCGAACGGCCGACGCGGCGGCGCACTATGCCGAGGCGGTCCGTCTCAATCCGGCGCATCCCGAAGCGCGACTCAATCTGGGCATCGCCCTGGGTCAGGCCGGCCGGTTGGCCGAGGCCATCGAGCATCTGGAACAAGCGGCGCGTCTGCGGCCCGACTGGTCCGAGGCCCACACCAATCTCGCGACCGCCCTGGTCCAAACCGGCCGCCTGCCGGAGGCGCTGTCGCACTACGAGGCCGCGTTGCGCCTCCGCCCGGATGACGCCCGGGCGCATTACAATGTGGGCTACGCCCTGCTCGCTTCCGGCCGGAGCCTTGAGGCGCGCCAGCAGTTTGAAAGCGCGCTGCAGATCCAGCCGGACCTGGCCGTGGCGCGCGACATGTTGCGCCGGTTGCAGGCAGCTGAACCGCTCCCGCCCTGAAGGCACCGGTGCCGGCTGCGCCGCGAAAACCAGCTCTCTCCTTCGATATGCCGCCACCTCGCGGCGGTTTAAGGAGTTTGTCGGTCGGGGCGGATTGCATCGCGATGAAATTTCGAGCTCTATCCGGACTTTTATCCCAAGCCCGACAAACTCCTGGATCCTTACTTCCGCTCGATGGGCGGCACGAGATGCCCGGCCAGCTGTTGCAGCGCCGGATCCGGCCACTCGACGCGCAGCGCCTCGCTGAGGGTGAGCAGATCGGCCAGCGTGCCCGGCGTCAGATGCCGCAAACTGTAGTCGCTCACTTTTTTCATGCACGACTGCAACTGCTCCCGGGCGAGGTCGGCCCGCTGGCCGACCACGAGCACCACCACCAGGTGGAGGTGATCGTCGAGTTGCAACGACTCCGCCTGCCGCAACTGCGCGGCGATCCGCGCGAACGCGACCGAGAAGGCGGTGACGTCGCTCTGGTGGGAGGCGATTCCGCCGAGCATGACCGTCGCGACAAGATCGTCCGGGAATCCCGCGAGGACTGGAGCGAGCCGATTGGCCATGGCGGGCTCGCCCAGCTCGAGATAGTAATTCGCGCTGTGGGCCGCCGCTTCCGCCGGGGTCTGGTCCGGGGTGACCTCCCAGATCCGGATCCGCTCGCCTTTCAGCGCGGAATGATCCGGCAGATTGAACGGAATCGCCCGCAGCCAGGGCGGCGGCACCGGCGAGGTCAGCAGCGTGACGATGAAGGCATCCGGCGGAATGGGGGCATTCTCGGGCAGGTTGCGCGCGAGCTTGGCCAGCACCATTTCGAACGGATCCCACGAAAAAAACACGAGGTGCGTGACACCCAAACGCCGGACGAGCTCGTGGGCCGCCTCGGCCGAGGGCGCCGCAAACAACGCGGCCGCATTTTTGAGGCCCTCCGCGTTCTCCCAATAGAGCGTGTCGAGCCCGGCCACACCTCCGAGGGAAATCAACAGGGTCGTTTCGGGGGGCGCGCCGGCCACCACGACCCGTCCGTCGCCGCCCCGCTGCCGCAGCCAGTGGGCCACGTCGCGCTGCGCCAGATTGCGGATCTCGGCGTTGCTGAACTCCGAACCCTCCAGGGTCTGGCGCACGGCCTGCACGGCGCCGGGCACGAACAGCAGTCCGCAGGCGACCGACCAGGCCACGACCGCGGCACGTTTCTTTTCGCCCTGGGCCTCCAGGCTCCGGAAGAACTCCGCCACCACCGGCACCGAAAGCGCGTAGGCCAGGCCCAGCCAGCGGACTTGACTGCATGCTTGGGCCCAACATGTCGCAGCCGGAACCAATACGAGCAGGAGATGGGCCTTCACCTCCGGGAGTGTGGTCCGGCGCAACGTCATCAGGACGGCAGGGAGCAACAATAGTATTGGCAGAACCAACGCCGCCGAGCTCCACGTCAGCTGCTTGGCGGCCATGACCCGCGCGAGTCCCTGAACCTCGGAAATGTAATGCGCATGCAGCTCCAACAAAAACGGGTCGAACAGGGCGAACGTCCTGGCGCCCGTGATCAGGATGACGATCGGCAGCAGGGCGACCAGTATCACCCCGATGGCCCCCGTGGCCAGATCGCGCCGCGTGAGCGACCGCCCGCCTCCATTCAATGCACCCACGGCCAATCGGAGCGCCTCGCCGCCGCCGACCCACGCCGCAGCGTAAAGCGGATGATTGACCTCGAGCCGCAGACCGAAATGCGAGGGAAAATACTCGATGAAGTAGGCGGCGATGCTCACTCCGCCTCCCACCAGCCCCCAGAGTCGGAACAGTCCCGGGTCGCGCATCCAGGTGATGCGCTGCGTCCGGCCGCGTCCGATCCAGGCCGCGGCCAGCACCCCGAGTCCGAGGCCGATCAAAACGGGGACCAACGTGGCGGCGCTGATCCACAAGCCGGCGCCCCCCGCGAGCGCCGAGCCCACGAACCACCCTCGCGCCCCGCGGCGTTCCTGGCGATCCAAGGTGACGGTATCTTCTTCCGTAGGGTCCCCGGGCCTGCGCGGCGGACGAATCGTCCCCGCCGCCATGAGCAGCACGGTCAGCATGCTGCAAATGTTGACGAGCCCATGATGGTCCGCCCGGCCCGGCAGAAAATCGATGTAGAACGTGGCCGTCGCCATCGCCCCGAGCGCGACGAGCGCCGCGGCCACCGCGCTGAATCTCCGGCCCAGCAGAGGCACGAGTCCGATGAGCCATAGACCGAACATGATGGTCCCTTGGAACAGGGTCGCGCGCTCCACCGAGATGCCGATCGGTCGGCCCGTCGCGAGGTGGTCGCCCCACGCCAGGATCGCCAGCCACCAATGGTAGGGGGACGCCCAGTGCACCTCGCGCCCCGCCGGCGCGTTGTCGTAGTCGACCTCGCGAATCCGCCACTCGCCCCGGGCGATCATCGTCTGGGTTTGCATCACCCAGTGGGCGGTGTCTTCACTCGCCTCCGGCAACACCATGGATCTCAGGCCGCGTTCGTATCCGGTGGGCGACCGGGGATCCACGACCGGCGCATCGACCGTGACGCCATAATTCGCGGTCACCTGCAGGATATGCCGGCTGCGCACGACGGAATCCCAGATGACATAGCTCATCACCACCAACGGCACCGCGGACCACAGCAAAAAACGGAACCCGCTGAAACACGCGTTGCGCCATCTGGTCATTCGCGGCGAACGGTATTTGCAGTCGGCGTGGAGCATCAAGGTTCTTCCATCGCGGAGATCATTCTGCCAAAATGGCGGAGCCATTTTGTTTAGCGGCGTGGAGGACGAAGTCCTCCACGCTGCTAGCGGCTCGCACACAACAAGATGGCCGGACCGTTGCCATTGGCGGTCATTTCCTTTCTCACCAGTTCGATATGAGAATACCCCGCCAACCACAACATATCCAGAAGACTGCCGAGCGTTGGGAAATACGATTCATCCCGCACGCCGCTCAGCGGATGTGCGGTGGGTTCGTTGTAGATGCGGCCCCGAAAATCGCCCTCGCCAACGGTCGCCTCTGTCTCCGAGCAATAAACCGTCCAGAGCCATAACAGGGGGGCAGCCTGGCAGGCGCGCTCCAAAAAAACCTTGGGCCAACGCAAGTGGTAAAGCAGCCCCACGCAAAAGATCGCGTCGAACTGCCGGGCGAAACACGTTTTCGGTGCGTCAAAATCATCCTGAGAGAAATCGATGTTGGGACATCCTTTCAACTCGGCCAGTAGCCTGGCCTTGGTCAGGTTCTCTGTCCGGACATCCACTCCCAGAATGCGAGTCTGCGGCAATGCTTGGGCGAGCACGGTCGTATGGCCGCCTTCAAAGCACCCGCATTCCATGATTGTTGCCGGCGGAGCCGCCCGCGCCTTCAATCGTTCCAAGAACGCGAGTACCCGGAAGTCTGACTCGGCGAAGTACTGGCCTCCGAACCGCTCACCCTTTAGCGTAAAACCGGTGAGCCATTCACCTAATTCCGCCATGCGGCGGGTAATCACGGTGGCAGAGTCAGTGCCCGCGAGGGGAGAAGCGATATCGCCAGTCATAAGTTAATGGTTGTGAATCACAGCATACCGTTCGGTAAAGGACAAACCGCCGTCCGGGCCAGCCGGGATGTCGCGGTCAGGTTGGCCGCGCTACCATCGAGCCGACAACTCGCAGATGCGCCCGGCGGATGCCGGCGCAAATCAGCTTTCTTGCACGATGACTGTCCGGCGAGTGTAGCCGCGCTTGAGCACCGCGAAAGCGTGGCCACGGTCAGGCGCCAATATTTTCCTCGTGACGGTGCGCCGGCGCCCACCCATCGTGGCCGCCTCTGCCAGCCATGCACGCCGCCCTGGATCTGCCCGCCCCGGATTCGCTCTGCGATCCTCTCAACCTGCGCATCCAGGGGTGGTTTTTCGTCGGCGAACACCAGGCCGAGATCGCAGCAATCGAGGCCTGGGCGGGCGATACGTTGATCGGCTCCACCGCGCTGTTTTACCCGCGATCCGATGTCAGCGCCGCGCTGGGCCTGTCGCCCGACGCACGTACCGGCTTCACGCTGTCGGGCTATGCCCCCGACTCGGTGCCATGCCCGTCGCTGGCGCTGACCATTGCCGTGCGCTGGGCCGACGGCCGCCGCGAGACGGCGCTTACCCGGGAAATCAAACTCAGCGGCCGCGATTATCGCCGGGGCGCCTGGGGCGTGCTCGTGGACCGCGAGTTCCCGCATCTCGTCCGCCGCGAACAAATGTACAACAGTGGACCGTCGCAGGCCGAGGGCAGCCTGGAGACCCTGGCGCTGCTGCGCCGCTATCTGCCGCCACCGCCGACGCGCGTGCTCGACGTGGGCTGCGGACTGGGCTTCTACGGCCGGCACCTGCGGGCCGACGGTTACGACTGGTTCGGAGTGGAAATGAAAGCCGAAGACTGCGCCGCCCTCGCGCAACAGGGTTTGCCGCACCGGCAAGTCGACGGCGAGCGCCTCCCCTTCGCCGACGGCGAGTTTGACACGGCCATCTGCGTCGAAGTGCTCGAACATACGGAAAACCCGTGGCACTTCATGGCCGAAGTCCGCCGCGCGATCCGGCGGCGTCTGCTCGTTTCGGTGCCCAACCTGGAACTCGTGCCCTACTGGCATTCCCACCTCGCGGTGCCCTGGCACCTGCTGGAACGCGACCATCGCAATTTTTTTTCGCGCGCCAGTCTGCGTGAACTTCTGCGTCCCCATTTCCGCGAGATCGAGGTCATGGGCTATGGCGAAGCTCCGTTGCGCTCCGCCGAAGGCGCGGCGCTCGATTATCATCTGTTTGCCATCGCCACGGTATGACATGAGCGCGCGTGGCCATACCTATTCTGGCTCGTAGCCATGCCCTCTTCGATCCGCTCAATTTTTTCGCGCCGGTGGCCCGTGCTTCTCGCGATCCTGGCAGTCGCCGGCCTGGCGTGGGGCGCCAAGCTGATGCTCATCCGCGCCTGCGGCAGCGACGTGCCCTACATGGATCAATGGGACGCGCAGGCCGGTCAGCTTTACATTCCGTGGACCGAACACCGGCTCGCGGTGTCGGCCTTCTGGGCACCGCATAACGAACACCGCCTGCCGCTCACGCGCCTCGCCAACTTCGGCCTGACGCTCGCCAACCGCCAGTGGGACCCGCTGCTCGAGATGAGCGTCAACGCCGCCCTCCACGCCGCCTTCGCCGCGGCGCTGCTTGGGTTGGCCCGGCGGCAGACGCGCGGCGTGGCGTTCGCGGGCGTGGCCCTTGTCGTGGCCGCGCTATTCGCCCTCCCCTTCGCCTGGGAAAACACCCTGGCGGGTTTCCAGTCGCAATTCTACTTCCTCGCGTGGACTGCCCTCGGCTTCCTCTGGCTCGCGCTGCCAGCGGCGCCGCTGAGTGCGCGCTGGTGGGCCGGCGTGGCCGTGGGTCTGGTCGGGCTCGGCTCGATGTCGTCGGGCTTTCTCTGCGCCGTCGCCGCGCTGGGCGTGGTCGTGCTCCGCGCCGTCTGGTGCGACCGGCACTGGACCTGGCGCGACTGCGTCGCCGCCATCATCTACCTCGCAATTTGCGTCGTTGGCCCGCTCCTCGTCACCTACGTACCCGGGCACGCCGTCCTGAAGGTCACCTCGGTCGGCCAGTGGCTGCATGTTTTTTGCCATGTGCTCGCCTGGCCCGCCAACGGTTGGCTCGGCGCCGCCGTCGTGTTGCAACTCCCGCTGGTCGCGTTTCTCCTCGGCCGGCTTCGGGCGCGTCGGCTCGATAGCCCTGACGCGGTGCTGCTCGGGCTGGCCCTGTGGAGCTGGGGGCAGGTGGCCGCGGTCGCCTATTCGCGCGGCAACCTCGGCATGGGCAACTCGCCCCGTTACTACGATCTCTATGCGATCGGGATCGCACTCAACGCCATCGCGCTGGCCCGCGGCTGGCGTAGCCGCGCCGCAAAGCTGTGGCCAGTCGTGGCCGTCGTCTGGGTGGCGGCGCTCGCCTATGGGTTGCGCGAACAGACGGCGCAGGCATATCGCGATTATCTCGATTCCTTCCCCTCGGTCAAAGCCACCGAGCGCCGCCGCCTCGCCGACTTCATCCGCACGGGCGACCTCGCCGCCCTGCGCCGGGCGCCCGAGGAGCTGCCTTACATCAGCGCCGATGCCCTCGCCGGTTTTCTCTCCCACCCCGGCTTGCGCCGTCTGCTGCCCGTCGGCCTGCGCCCGCCTCTCGCCATCCAGGCGGTCCCCGTGGAAACCCGCGGCTTCGCGCGGACGCCGCCCTACGATCTGCCGGGCAAACCGGAGGACGCCACAGCCTGGCATGCCGCGCGCGGGCCGGCGAAATTCGTGAGCGAGCCGCTGCCCGCGGACTGCCTGCCGGTGCTGCACCTGACGTTCGCCGGCAGCCCGGAGCTGCCGCCCGGAGTGCTTTATCTCGAATCGGCGGACGGCCACCGCTCTTCGTTGCATGTCCAGCGCCTCTTGGGCAACCGCTGGCAGACCGCGCACCTAACCCTGCCCGCCGGCAGCGCGGTGCGCCTCGTGGTCGAGCTGCCCGCGGGCGACCATTGGCTCGCGTTCGCCGATCCGGTTGAGATGGGACGCGGCTCGTGGTACGTGTACAATCTGCTCAAACGGGCCGGCGGGATTTTCTGGGGGTGCGCCGGCCTGCTCGCGCTGGCGCTCGCCGCGCTCGGCTGGCGCGAACCGCCGGAGGGCGGCTGGCGGCGGATCGGCGTGCAATGGTGGGAGGCGCAGCGCGGCTGGCTTGGGACGATCCCTGGAGAAAGCCGGCGGCGCCTCCACTCCGCACTCGAGGCGAGTCGCGCGCTGATGCAGGCATGGCTGACCCGCATCGCCGCATGGCCCCGACCGGCCCAGATCGCCGTAGGGGTGGTGCTGCTGGCCGGGGCGTTGTTCCTGCGCAAACCGGACGCGCTGCTCCATCCCCAGCTCTGGGCCGAGGACGGAAGCATTTTTCTCATTCAAAACGAAGGGCAGGGCCTGAGCGCCTGGTGGCAACCGTACATGGGCTACCTGCATCTTTTGATGCGGCTGGTCGCCTGGGTGGCCGGCTTTGCCGATCCGGCTTGGATTCCCGCGTTCTATAATTACGCCACCTTCATCATCTGGGTGGCAGTGCTGGCACGTTGCTGGTCGCCCCGACTGGAATTGCCCGCCAAGGCGTGGCTCCCCCTGGCCTTCCTGTTCACGCCGCACACTGGTGAGGTGCTGCTGGTGATGACCAATTTGCAATGGATCACGGCGTTCGTGCTCCTGCAGCAAATGTTCATGCGCCCGCCTGCCACCTGGTGGGGACGCGCGTTCGAGTTGCTCCTCATCGGGCTCGTCGGCCTGACCGGTCCGCACGTCATCGTCTTCTGGCCGCTATTGGGCTGGGCAGCCTGGCGGCGACGTGGGATCTACCCGGCGTTGGTCTTCGCTGTCGCGACGCTGGCCGCCGGCATCCAAACCTGGCACATCGTGCATGCCGTACCGATCGTTAGGTATGCAGCGCCGACGTTCGGTTCTATCGGGCAGGGATTTGCCGTCGTCAGCCAGCGACTATGGTGGGTGGGAATCGCCGGTGCCTCGGGCGCGCTGGCATTGCCCGACTGGTTGCTGATGGGGTCCGGTGTGGGGTTGATCGCGATCTGGATCGCCTCCTGCCGCCGGCCGCCGATCGATCGCGTCGTCTGGTTCGCGGTGAGCGCAGCCCTCATTGCATCGCTGGCCGCTGGTATCTACCGCGGGCGACCCGATACCTGGAGTATCTCCGACCTGGGGATCGGTGACCGCTATTTTTTCATCCCGCGTGTGCTGCTCGGCTGGCTGTTGATCTGGTTCGCCGGCAGCCGCACGGCATGGCGTTGGTTGGCCTGCGCGGCCCTTATTGCAGCCGTCGGCGTGCAGCTGCTGTCTTACCGGCTGCCGCCAGCGCCCGACTATCATTGGGCCCAGAACTGCGAGCCGCTGCGCCGCGGCCAACCGGCCAAGATCCCCATTCTGCCAAACGGCTGGATTCTCGAATACCCCGGCCGCCCGCCGCACTAGACTCGACGCCGCCACGCGCTTACGAAAAGGTTCTCCCCCATGTCTTCCGCCGCCCCTGCCGCCGCCCGCGAAACCGCCGTCGAGGTCTCGGTGGTGATGCCGTGCCTCAACGAAGCGCGCACCCTGGCCGCCTGTATCCGCGAAGCGCAGACTGCACTGGCACAAGCCGGCCTCCGCGGCGAGATCGTGGTCGCCGACAACGGCAGCACGGACGGCTCACCGGCGGTGGCCCGCGCCGCCGGCGCGCGGCTCGTGGCGGTCGACCGGCGCGGCTATGGGTACGCCTTGCAGGCCGGGATCGCCGCGGCGCACGGGCAGTTCGTGGTGATGGGCGACGCGGACGGCAGCTACGATTTCGGCGACGTCGGGCGTTTTGTCGCCGAGCTGCGGCAGGGTTATGATCTGGTGATGGGCAACCGTTTCAAGGGCGGCATCCGCCCCGGTGCCATGCCCTGGAAGAACCGCTACCTCGGCAACCCGCTCCTGAGCGCCATCGGTCGCCTCCTGTTTCGGAGCGCGAGTGGCGATTTTCACTGCGGATTGCGCGCCTTCCGCAAGGTCGCCTACGAAACGATGGCGCTCCGCACCGGCGGGATGGAATTCGCTTCGGAAATGGTCATTCGCGCCACGCTGCTGGGTCTGCGCGTCGGCGAGATCCCCACCACCCTGCGCCCGGACGGGCGTGACCGCCCGCCGCACCTGCGGCCCTGGCGCGACGGTTGGCGTCACCTCCGGTTCATGCTGCTGTTCAGCCCCCGCTGGCTTTTCCTCTATCCGGGCCTCGGGTTGATGGCCGTCGGCGCATTGCTGGGGGCGCGTCTGCTCGCCGGACCGCTTCCGCTCGGCACGATCGTGTTCGACGTGCACACGCTGTTTTTCTGCGCCTGTGCGGTGCTCATCGGGTTCCAATCGACGCTTTTCGCCGTGCTGACGAAAGTTTACGCCACCGAATCCGGCGTGGCGCCGCCCGACCCGGTGTTCGCCGCCGGAATGAAACGGATCACCCTCGAAACGGGCCTGTTCGCGGGAGCGTTGTTGATGGTCGCCGGCCTGGGTCTGTCGCTCGCCGCCCTGTTCTACTGGCAACGCCATGGTTTTGGCTCGCTGGCGCCCACGGTCGTGTTGCGCTGGGTCATTCCCGGCGGCACCTTGCTGGCCCTCGGGTGCGAGGTGGTGTTGAGCAGTTTTTTCCTCAGCGTCCTCGGCATGAAGCTTTCCCGTCCATGACCCGCTTGGCGACCTTGGACCCGGCCGGCGGTGCGGCTTTCCGCGATCGGCGTATCCGGACCGTGGCGGCCGGATTGGCTGCGCTGTATCTGTGGTTCGTGAGCGCGCAACCGGTCGTGGGCTACGCTCACGCGGGACACGACGATGAGCTGTTCCTCCGTCTGGCCGAGTACATCGTGAACGGTCAATGGCTCGGCCCCTACAGCCAATTCACCCTCATGAAGGGTTGTGGCTATCCGCTTTTTATTGCGGGCGTTTTCAAGCTCGGCCTGCCGTTGCCCCTGGCCGAGCACTCCTTCTACCTGCTCGGCTGCTGGCTGCTCGTGCGGGCACTGCGTCCACTGCTGCCCAACGACGGTTGGTCGCTGGCGGCTTTCGCCCTGTTGCTGTGGCAGCCGATGAGCTACTACCTCGATCGCGGGGGGGGCAACATCCTGCGCCAGAATCTCTACACGCCGCTTACCCTGCTGATTTTCGCCGGACTCGTGGCGCTCCATACGAGGCGCCATGCCCGGCTCGTGGCCCAGCTCGGCTGGGCGGCGTTGCTGGGCCTGAGCCTGGGCGGGTTCTGGCTCACCCGGGAGGAAGGTGTTTGGATTATACCGAGTGCCGCGCTGCTCGTCGCGATCGCCTTATATTTTGTCTGGCGGGAAAAAATTGCCTGGCGGCGTCTGGCCTGGCCGCTGGCGTTCGCGGCGGCGACCGCCGTTCTGCCGGTGCTGATCGTGTGCCGCTTGAACGCAAAATATTATGGCTGGTTCGGCATGGTGGAATGCCGGGCGCCCCAATTCATGGAGGCCTATGGCGCGTTATGCCGGGTGCAGGTGTCCCCCCCCATCGATCGCGTGCCGCTGCCGCGCGAATCCCGCCGCGCAATTTACCCGGTCAGTCCGAGCTTCGCCCGGTTGCAGCCGCTGCTCGAGGGCGATCTCGGCGTGGGCTGGGTGGGCTCCGATCTCCAGTTTAATGGCGGTTTGTGGATGTGGGCGCTGCGCGATGCGGTCGTCGACACGATCCATCCCAGGAACGCGGCGGAGACGCTCGCGTTTTACCAACAGCTGGCCGACGAGGTGAACGCCGCCTGCGACGCGGGCCGCATCCCGGCCGGACCGCGGCACGATTCCTTCCTGCCGCCATTGACCCCGCATTATCGCGCCAGCCTGCGCCAGGATTCTCTCTGGTACCTGCGGACCTTCGTTCAGTTCGAGGGATTCAATGCGCGACCGCGACGCAGTTCGGGCAACGCCCTCGAACTCCAGCTCTTTCGCGACATCACGCATTCGCCTCTCGCTCCCGCCAACGACGCGCCGGAAATTGCGCTGCCGCTGACGTGGGCCGACAGGGTTTGGCGTATTGGCGCGTTGCAGGACATTGGGCGCACGCTGCGCTGGCTGTGCATGACGGCGGAGGCCGCTGGCCTGATGGCGTGGCTCTGGGTGGCGGGGCGGGCCCTGCGTTGTCGCCGCGCACCAGAATATCTCTGGTGGCTGGCGACCGCCGCCTGCCTGGGCGCGCTGGCGGTTTTCGCGATTGCTCTGCTGGTGCATGTGACCTCCTGGCCAGATTGGCGACCGCTGCGGTTCTCCCAAGCCTATCCGCTCCTGATGCTTTTCTCCGCCACGGCACTGGCCGCCATCCCTCGCACCGGCGGCTGGCAGCGCGGTCGCGAAAAGTCTGTTCGGTTCTGCCAGCAGGCCTGGCACTCCATTCTGGCGGGAGCGGCGAGGGCGCCGGGGATCGCACATTGGCGGCGCTGGCGTCACGACGATCCGGTCGAAGGCTGGCTCTGCGGACTCCTCATCGCAGCGAGCGCCGCCAAGCTGTGGCTCGCGGCCGGGCAGCCGCAATACGCCATACCGGTGGCTCCGTACGACGACCGCCTTTCTCTGCGACTGGCGACGTATTTGCTGGAGGGGCACTGGCTGGGACCGTACGACCAACTGACGCTGGCGAAAGGGCCGTTCTATCCGCTGTTCATGGCGGGCACATCGCTGCTCCGGCTGCCGCTCACCACCGCCCACAATCTGGTGTACATCGTGGCCGGCTGGCTGTTCGTGCGGGCGCTGCGCCCGTTGCGGCTGCGGGCCTGGACGCGGGCGGCATTGCTGCTGGCAATCTTAGCGTGTCCGGTCCTGTCGGATACGGGTGCGTTCGTCCGGGCGTGGCGCCAGCCGCTCTGGCCGGGACTAGTTCTGCTGTCGCTCGCCGGCACCATCGGGCTCGCGTTGCGCGCGGAGGCCCGGGCCGGGCGACAAGCGGCGTGGGCCTTGCTGGCGGGAACCGCGATGGGCGCCATGTGGTTGACCCGCGAGGAAACCGTCTGGACGTTGCCGATGCTGGCGCTCCCTTTGCTGGTGGCGGCGTGGCGAGGCTGGCGCGCGCGGGTGCGCGCCCGGCAGATCGTCTTTTTGGCGGCGCCGTTCGCGGTGGCGGCCCTCGCGGTCGGCGGAGTCGCGGCGGAAAACTGGCGCGTGTACGGATTCTGGGGCGTCGTGGAATATCGCGATGACTCGTTTGTCGCGGCGTATAGCGCCCTCTGCCGGGTGGAACCGCACGATCTGGCGCGCCGGGTGCCGATCACCCGGGCGGCTCGCGAACGCATTTACGCGGTAAGCCCCGCCTTTGCTGAATTGCGCTACGAAATGGAGGAAGGCATCGGTGCGGCCTTCATGAAGGTGACGCAAGAAAACGTCGGCATTCCGGCCGCCGAGCATGAGATTGGCGGCGGCTGGCTGATGTGGGCGTTGCGCGATGCGGTGGCCCGAAATGGCCACGCGAAGACTGCGCCGGAGGCGCGAGCGTTTTATCGCCAGCTGGCCGCCGAGGTGAACACGGCGTGCGACAGCGGCCGCCTGCCGGCACTGCCCCGCCGCCACACTATGCTTCCGCCCTGGCACCCCAGCTTTACTGCGCGCACCTGGACCGCCGCCGGAGAAGCGATTCACCTGATCATGGATTATCCTTTCAACGTGGAGCCGATCCCGAGTTGGGGTTCACCGGAAGATTTGGCCTGGGTCGAAAGGATCACCCACGAACGCGTCGCCCCCTCGGATCCGGGGAAAACTGCCGCCCTGCGCTCCCCACGCCGGCTGGCGATTCTCCAGGCCTTCGTGTGCGGTTACCGCCATGCGATGCGCTGGCTGTTGCCCGCCGCCGCCTTGGCGTGGCTGTTCTGCGCGGGGCTGGCCTTATACCGCCGGACGGCAAGCTGGCTCTTGGTCCTGAGTACGGCGCTCGCGTTGGGCATTATGGGCAACGTGGCCGTGGTGGCGTTGGTCGAGGCGACTTCGTGGCCCGCCATCCACCCAGGCTACCTCGGGGCCAGCGTGCCGCTGGCGGTGTGTTTCGTCGGCGTCGTGTTCATCGAATTCGTTTCGATGCTGCCCAAAGTCCGGGCCGGGCGGTGATCCCGCCGAGCGCCGGGCGCTGCCGCGGCACGCTACGGTGCGACTCCGGACAATCCGTCGACCACAACCAGCGCGCCATTTTCTTCGGCCCGCTCAATGCGGCGCGCGGACCAGAAAAAATTCCAGAGCGTCTGCGGACCGACCAACATCATCATCCGCTGGGTGTCGCCAAGGGTGAGTCCACGGGGGCGCAGCGCGCCACGCACTTGCCAAGCATCGAGGTTACGCGTGTCTTCGGCGGGTGCAGTCGCCGTCCTCCAACCTCTTTCGCCGGCGCACCCGTAACGAAATTTGGATCCGGTGGGTCGCGGCCAGCGCCGTGGCGATCGTCCTGGCACTGCCGCTTCTTCTCCGCATCGATCACGGCCGCGATTCGCCGCGGGCCCGATTCATCGATGCCCGCACGCCCGGCAGCAGGGCGGTGCCCAATTTCGACTTGCGCGACACCGCCGCGGCCGGGGCCGGCCAGCCTGGGTCGCGGGGCGCGGTATTCAGCCAGGATCCGGCGTGGACCGGTCTTTTCTGGGGCACCGCCATCGGGGGCGACAGTTTTACCGGCACGTTGATCAGCACGCCCTTCACGCTGGCGGAAAACGCACTCTATGTGCCGATCATCGGTTACCCGGCCACTCCCGGGAATGCTCTCCAACTCGAAATCCTGCGTGACGATGCTTCGGTCGAGACGACGTTGAAGTACAACGGAGCCAATCCGGAGGAATCGCCGCGGCTCTGGGAAATCGACACCGGGATCTGGCGAGGCCGGCGCGCGCGCCTGATCCTCCACGACACCCTCACGGGGTCCGGCGGTTGGCTGGGGATCGGGCAACCCATCGTGTCGGCCTTTCCCCACCGTCGCGTGGAGTGGCTCGCGGCGCGCGCTGCCTCCTACTGGCATTTCCTCGCCGCCACCCTGGCGGTAGCGGTGTGTCTGTTCTTGCCCGGATGGTTTTTGCGGACGCTTCGACCGACGAGCTTCTGGGCGGAAACCGCCTGCCTCCCGGTGCCCGGCTTGTTGCTGCTGGCCTTCTATGGACTCCTCCTGTGGTTGACGAAATCCGCCTCCGCCACCTGGCCCGCCTGCTGCTTTCTCGCGCTGAACGCAGGACTGGCGGTGGTCGCGCTCTGCAAGAAACCAGCACCGGTCTCCCTCGATACGACCGCCGCGGAAGCGCGGGCACTTTGGCCGTTGGGCATCTGGGGCGCGCTGGTGGCGGGAGTGTTGGCGGTCGGCCTGAATCCGCTGCCGGTGGCCGACGAATATTCCGCCCAAACCACCCTGCCCGGGCGCATGGTGGCCTCGCCTCCCGACCATCTGATCCCGTACCAGACCGCCGCGTATTTCTGGCATGGCAAAGATGGCCGTCAGGATTCCCAGACTTACTTTGGCGATTGGTCGGTGACTTCGCGCGGCCCGTTGGCCCCGCTCGCGATCACGGGGTTGTTCAACCTTTTTGGCCTCCGCCCGGACGATCCGCCCGGGCCGGCCGATGCCCGCATCGCCTGGCCCGTGACCTCCGACGGCGCGTATCTGGCGCGCATTCTGGGATGGTTGACCAACGCGTGCGTGATTCTCGGTGCGGGCAGACTGCTCCTCACCCTCGGGGCCGACGGCGCGGGTGCGCGGCTGGGGCTGGTGTGGCTCGCCCTCGCACCGGTGACGGTGATTAACACGGTGTTTCTTTGGCCGAAAATGCTGGCCACCTTTTTCCTCTTGCTGGCGACCGCCGCCCTGCTCGAGCGCCGATGGCGGCCGGCCGCTGGATGGGCGGCGCTTGCGGCGTTGACTCACCCGGTGGGCGTCTTGTTTTTGCCCCCGTTGGGCATGCTCGGCGCGCATGCCGTCTGGCTCGCTGAGCACGAACGAGGGGCCAATTGGCGTGCCCGTGCGGGGCGTTCCTTGGGCGCACTGGCGGGATTCGCCGGCCTCACCCTGCTTCTGGCCAGCCCCTGGCTGTTTTATAAACTTTGGATCGGCCACTCCGACGTGTTCATGCGCTATCCGTTGGGCGATGGTCGCGGCTCCGCTCTGGCCGTAAGTATCGCCAGCTGGGCGCAGACGCGGTGGGACAACCTCTGGTACACCCTTATGCCCGGCGCCTTTTTCGCCTCGGATCGGATGTCGGCTTGGCTCACGGGGCCGCTGACCGGCTCCATGCGCTGGATCATTCAGTATGCCAAATCGCTGCCGGGTAATCTCGGGTACGCGGGCTTCGTCCTGGCGGTCATGGCCCTGCTGAAACGCCCCCGCGGTCGCCCCGCGCTCGTCTGGTGGCACCTCGGGGCCGGAGCGTTCGCCTTGATGCTGCTGTTTTGGGGCTTCAGTTCCGACGGTCTCGGTCGCAATTGTCTCGAACCGCTCAGCGTCGCGCTCTTGCTCGCGACCGCCGCAACGTGGTCCCACGGCCATCCCAAGCTGCTACCCCTTTGGATGGGATTGGTCGGCCTCGACAGCCTATGGGTTGTTTTGGGTGGATTCGCCTCGGCCCGCGATTTCAGTCTCTCTCAGGTCGATTTTGCGGCGGGCGGCTGGATCGCGCTCAACCTCGCTCTCACGGCTGCCTTGCTCTGTTGGAGTGTCCAGGTATGGGGCGATCGCGATCGGATCAATGCGGCCGGCGCCACCCGTCCCCCACCGCCGGGCTGAACGGGCGGTCTTCGTCCTGCTGCGCCGGATCGTAGCCAGCGGACTCCCCCGTGCCCCGCAGCCTTTGCGGCTTTGCCGTCGCCGCCGGCCCGCTCAATGCGGCGCGCGGATCAGAAAAAATTCCAGCGAGCGGTTGTGATACGTCAGCAACGTGCAGACGGGCAGCGGGCCGTAAACCGATTCGAGCCGGCCCAGGTCAACGACGTCGTAGCGGCGATGCAGTTCGCTCAGGCAGTTTTTGGTGAAGGCGTCGTGGTAGTCGTCCACGATCAGCAGGAGCGGACCGGCGCTCTTGCGGCGTTCGATCTCCATCTGGTCGATCATGGGCCCGACCAAAAGCGCCGTCCTCCACCGGCCGGTGATTTCGGGCCGCCGAGCCCGGAGCGCACTCTCGAAATCGGCACTCCGTCGCTCGGTCTCACCACCGAGATCACGGACGACAAAAGCGTGGGTCACCCGAGCCATCGGCCAAAGCACCGCGCCCAGCACGAGGATAGTCAGTGCCGCCCCCCATGGCCGGCTCATCCCCCGGTTTCGCAGCCACGCGTACGCCGCCGCCCATCCCACCCCGGCGCCGATGAGATAAAGCGGCACGACCTGGCTCAGGTTGCGTTCAAAAAAGACGCGCTGATGGCCAAAATAGCATGCCGTCACCAGTAGCGGCAAAAAAACTACGACGAGCACTGTCCCTTGGCGCCGGACCATCGCGACCGCCAGTCCGAGCGCGGCCAGCATTGCGGTTACGAGTCCAAGCGTCTGCCCGAAATAGTCCACCAGCAGTTTCCAGATCGCGGTCCCATCCGGCAGGCTGTGGGGTGGATGTCCCGTCGCGTATTGCGCCTGCAGTGCCTGCAGGCCGTGCAGCAACGCCCGTGGCTCCCGCCACGCCTGCGGTGCCGCCAGCCACGCTCCCACCAACGCGGCGCCCAACGTGCCCGCCCCGACCCACCACCAGCGGCGCGGGTTGGCGTCCGGGCCGGACGGCCGACTGCGCCACCACGCCCACAAGGGAAAAATCGCGGCGAGGATGAGGGTAATCTTCGTCATCGTTAACCCGCCCACGAGCAGACCGGCCGCAGTCATTTGCCCCCACGCGGGCCGTTCGCGGCGCACGCACAGGTACGCCACCGCCAGGAACAAGGCCGTCGCGAACGCCTCCGGTCGTCCATAGTGGGCATCCTGCACCAGCAGCGGCGCCAACGCCGTCGCCGTTCCGGCCAAGGCCGCCGCGACTGGTCCGGCCAGTGTGCGCGCCAGCAACCAGGTCAACCCGACGGCCAGCGTGGCGAGGACCACCGAGAGCCCACGATACCAAAGCAAACCGTGATCCGGCCGTTGGGCAAAGGGACCGGTCAGTGTCTCCGCGAGCGGCGCGAACACCCGCGCCGTCATCAGATAGCCGGAAAAGTTGAATTGATCGTAATGAAGATTCTCCGGCAGGTTTGCGCGGAGCCAGTTCGTATCCCAATCGCCGCGTTCGCGCATGCCCTGCACGACCTCGATCACCAGCGGTTCGTCGGGATGAAAAAACCCGTTGCGCAGATTCCAGCCCCGCGCGATTGCCGCCAACAGGCAGATCAGGCCGAGTCCGACCAGTTCCCCTCGATGGATTCGTGAATGGGTGCTCATGCGTGCTCCTTCGCAGGCTCGATCCAGAACATGGTGCCCCGCGCATCAATCCCAACATAAAAGGATCAACCTTTTCGTGTCACCGCATTCTCCCACCTTGTCCTCCCCGGGATCTGCGCCGGGCTCAGCGACCACCTTCCGCGAGATCCTCCCCACGTCCCACTTGGTTGACTTCTCCTGCCTAGGAGCCTGTCGGACTTTGCGGCCTTGCCGTCGCCGCAGACGCTCTGCCAAGCTGGATGGCGACATGGCCAAGACCCTTCTCGTCACCGGTTCCTCCGGCCTCATCGGCTCGGAAGTCTGCACGTATTTCACCCGCGAGCTCGGCTACACCGTGCACGGCGTCGACAACAACCAGCGCGCCGTCTTCTTCGGCCCGCCGGGCGACACCCGCTGGAACCAGCGTCGCCTGCAGGACGAGCTGCCGGGATTCGTCCACCACGAGCTCGACATCCGCGACCGGGCCGGCGTGCTCGCCCTCGTGCAGGAACTGCGCCCCAGCGCCATCGTGCACACCGCCGCGCAGCCCAGCCACGATCGCGCCGCCGCCATCCCCTTCGACGATTTCGACACCAATGCCGTCGGCACGCTCAACCTCCTCGAGGCCGCGCGTCGCGCCTGCCCCGAGGCGCCGTTCGTGCACATGTCGACCAACAAGGTTTACGGCGACGCCCCCAACCTCATCCCGCTCGTCGAGCTGGCGACCCGCTGGGACTACGCCGACCCGGCCTACGCCCACGGCATCGCGGAGACGTTTACCATCGACCAGTCGAAGCATTCGCTCTTCGGCGCCTCGAAGGTCGCCGGCGACGTCATGGCGCAGGAATACGGCCGCTATTTCGGCTTGCCCACCTGTTGTCTGCGCGGCGGCTGTCTCACCGGCCCCAACCACACTGGCGTGGAGCTGCACGGCTTCCTCAGTTATCTGGTGAAGTGCAACCTCGAGGGCCGCGAGTACCGGGTTTTCGGTTACAAAGGCAAGCAGGTGCGCGACAACATCCACGCGCTCGACGTGGCGCGCTTCATGGCGGCATTTGTCGCGGCGCCGCGGGCGGGCGAGGTCTACAACCTCGGCGGCGGCAAGGCCAACTCGTGCTCGATCCTCGAGGCGTTCCAGATGACCGAACGCCACACGGGCCGGGCGCAGATGCACACCTACGTCGACCAGAATCGCAGCGGCGACCATATTTGCTATTACTCCGACCTGCGCAAAATGCGCGCGCATTACCCGTCGTGGGATATCTCCGTGAGCCTCGACGAGACGATCCGCCAGATCGTCGCGGCCTGGCAACGGCGGCCGGCCGCCGCCTGACATCGGCGTTGTCCGGATGTACGGGCGCAGTCTCGCTGCGCCCTGGGTATTATGGAAAAGGGCGCAGCAAGACTGCGCCCCTACCTGAACGCCCTCTGACACTACCCGCCGGGCCGTAGAGTTGACGCCGCTTTCCCCCGGTCGTAGCGTCGGCCTCACATGCGTCTTCGATTGACACGGCTGGTCCTGTCCGCCCTCGCCACGGGGCTGCTCATGCGGGCGGCCGATATGGATTTGACCCGCGAATCGCCGTTCCTGCCGGCCGGCGGCACGGCTGCTGCGCCGGCCGAGTCGGCCACGCTGCAATTGGCCGGCATCAGCGTGATCGAGCCCCAAATTTACGTTCTCCTCGTCGACACCGCGAACGCCGGCAAAAGCCGCAGCCGCTGGCTCGCCGTCGGGGCCAAAGTCGACGACCTCGCAGTGCTCAGCTGCGACGTCGACAAGGACGAGGCCGTCGTCCGGGTCGGTTCGGAGGTGAAAACGCTCGCTCTGCGCAAGGCCGCCGGGTCCAAAGGCGGGGCGATACCCGGCCTGCCCAGCCAGTCGCCCCCCATGCCCCTGGTCGGCCCCGCTGGCGGCATCATGCCGCAAGTCGCGCCGCTGGTTACCCGCGAAGAAAAGGAACGCGAGGCCCGCATGCTGGTGAGCGATCTCCTCGAAATTGGCATGCGCCAGCGCAAGGCCTACGAGGAGGCCCAGCGCAAGGCCGCCGAAGACGCCGCGAAAAAGGGCGGTGGCAGCCCGGGATCGGCCAAAGCAGGCAACTGACGAGTCCCCTAGCAGCGTGTCGGA
>Ga0265323_10000612_pt1 | contig 19572 bp, 9 predicted proteins | sample 41225metaG_FD_193580 | JGI IMG/M metagenome (GOLD analysis project Ga0265323, IMG submission 193580) | Rhizosphere microbial communities from Carex aquatilis grown in University of Washington, Seatle, WA, United States - 4-12-25 metaG | ecosystem: Host-associated > Plants > Roots > Rhizosphere >...
CCGGCGACGTCATGGCCTCCTTCCTCCTCGGCAATATCGATTGGGGACAGGCGTCCACCAACAACTTCATTTCGTCCATCAAGAGCGCCTACGCAGTCTACGCCCAGGACGACTGGAAGGTCACTCCCAAGCTGACCGTCAACCTTGGCTTGCGCTACGAGCTGTTCTCGCCCATCGGCGAGAAGTTCGGCCGCCAGTCGAATTTCGATATGCAGGCCATGACCCTGTATATCCCCACCGGGCCGAACTCGAACAGCCCCCTGCCTCCGGGATTCGCCACCACCTTCCCGGACGTCAAGGTTTCCGTGGGCACTGTGAATAAGTACCTGATTCCGTGGGACAAGAAGGATATCGGCCCGCGCATCGGCTTCGCTTACAGTTGGCGGCCCAAGACCGTCATCCGCGGCAGCTACGGCATCTTCTACGGCGGTGAAGAGCAACAGGGCGGCAACCCCAATCGCGGAGAATCCGTGCCGTTCAACGAATCTCCCGTATTGAAACGCCCGGCTACCGGCGCGGGATCGAACATGTTCGATACCAACCCGTACTTCACCGGCGGTCTCTCGGCCGGCTTCCCGACCAACATCTTCGGCCAGCCGGCGCCGGTCAGCTTCCGCAGCCTGGCGGTGGACTTCCGCAATTCCATCGTCTACAAGTGGAACCTGGCCCTGCAGCATGAGCTGGGCAAGCAGTGGGCCCTGGAACTTGCCTATGTCGGCAATCACCAGGCGCATTCGCTGCTCCAGCCGGACCAGAACGCCAACCCGAACCTGGCCACTTCCCTGAGCATCAATTCCGATTCGCTGCGGCCGCATCCCGATCTGGGTGGTTTGAGCGGCACCGCATCCAACGGTTTTGGCAACTACGCCGGCATGACCCTCAAAATCGACAAGCACTTCTCCGACGGTCTGCTGCTTTCCGCGGCGTACACCTATGGACACGCCCTGGCCAACTCCGGCACCACGCTGGGTGGCTCGGTGGGCTTTGGCAATTGGGACAACACCAATCTGAAGCTCAGCTATTCCTCCGCTCCCTGGGACATTCGCCAAAACTTCGTCGCCAACTTCGTGTACGACATCCCGTTTGGCAAAGGCAAGAAACTGGGCGGCAACCTGAACCCGGTCGCCAGCGCCATCCTCGCCAACTGGCAGGTCAACGGCATTCTCACGCTGCACACCGGGAACCCGTTCACCATCGACTCCGGCGGTTGCGTCGGTATTTGGGCTAGCTGCTTCCCGGATCTGGTTGCGGGTAAGAACCCCAACTCGGCTCCTTCCGGCGGCCGTTCGCCCGCCCAGTGGTTTGACACCAGCGCCGTGCTGGCGATCAGCAGTTCCGCCGTCACCAACAAGGTCCAGGAAGGTAACCTGGGTCTGCAGAGCAATTGGGCGCCGGGGCTGAAAAGCCTGGACTTCTCGATCTTCAAGGATTTCGTGATCACCGAGAAGTTTAAGTTCCAGTTCCGCGCCGAAGGCACCAACGTGTTCAACACGCCGGAGTTCGGCTATCCCGACAACAACGCGTCGGATGGCAACTTCGGCAAAATCACCAGCACTCTGGCCGGAACCGAGCGGCACATTCAGATGTCGCTCCGGTTCATGTTCTGACGCCTTGAGCCAGCGCCCTCCGCGGTCCGCCGCGGGGGGCTCGATTGCGAGTTTTCTCCTCGGCCCCCGTCGTAATGGCGGGGGCTTTTTCCTGTAGAATCGAATTTACCCGTGAGACCCTCCTTGGCATTGCTGGCGTGTATTTTGGCGGGGGCGCTGGCAGCCCAATCCTTCGACGACGAACTGCGCAGCGGTCTGGTGGCGCTCGGCGCCAGCGACCTCCCGGTGGCGCGCCAGCGCCTGGAAGCCGCCTCCCGCCTGCAACCGGAGAACGCAGCGGTCTGGGCCGCGCTGGCGCAGACCTACCTGCGCGCCGGAGAGGCCGCTCTGGCCGGCGACGCCGCCAGCCGCGCCAGCCGCCTGGCGCCCGCCGGCTCGCCCGTCAAACACGCTCTCGCCATGTTCTATTCCGAAACCGGGGAACTCGCCAGGGCGGCCGCCGCCGAGCGGGAATTCGCCTCCGGTAAGAGCGCCGATCCTCAAGCCGCGGCCCGTGCCGCCGATCTGTCGCTGCGCGCGGGCGAGGCGCAGCCGGCCATCGAGTGGGCCACCATCGCGCTTGCCAGGGGTGCCACGCCGGCGCTGCACCACCTGTTAGGGCAAGCCTACGCCGCGGCCAATCAGCCCGATCCGGCCTTGCGCGAGCTGCGCGCGGCGGTCGAGGGCGACGCCAGCGTGGAGCAGTTCGCCTTCGACCTGGGCCAGATGCAGCTTCGCGCCGGCGATTTCACCGGTGCCACGGCCACATTCGATCGGGGCCGGAGCCGCTTCCCCGCCAGCGCCCAGCTTGAACTCGCCTATGGCGTGGCCCTCTACGGACAGCGCCGTTTCGCCGAAGCCATCGACTCTTTCCTCCGCGTGACCGCTCTGGACGCGTCCGTCGAGCAGCCCTACGTTTTTCTGGCGCGCCTTCTCGATCAGGCCCAGGACCGCCTGCCGCGCATCCTGGCCGCCTATGCCGCCTGGGAGAAGGCCGAGCCCGCCAGTCCCCTGCCGCCCTGCCTGTACGCCAAAGCGCTGGGCGCATCCGGCGGCGACGCCGCCGTGGCCGAGAAGGAACTGCGGCGGAGCATCGGCATCAGCGAACGCTACTGGGAATCCCACTTCGAGCTGGGCCTGCTGCTCGAAAAGAAGGCCGACTGGCGGACGGCCGCGGCGGAGTTGAAGCGCAGCATCGAGTTGAATCCGCAGCACGCCCCGGCGCACTTCCAACTCGCGCGGGCCTACGACAAACTGGGCCAGCGGGAACTCGCGCAAGCCGAGCGCTCCGAGCATGAGCGCCTCACCGCGGCCGAGACCGGCGTGGGGGACAGGAAGCCATGAGGCGGCCAAACCAGGAGCGCCGCACCCCATGAAGCGCCGCGAATTCCTGGCGGCCTGCGCGGCGGCGCCGTGGCTCTCCCGCTGCGCCCACGCCGCCTCGCCGTTCCCGGTCAAATTCAAGCGGCAGTCGCCCGATGCCGCCGTCATGGCTTTCGCCGAGCCCGGAACCGACGAGTTCCCTGGCGAGAAGACGGCCATGGAAGTGGAGACGCGGCTGGCCGCGGCCATCCAAACCGGTGAGCTGCCCCTGGCCGCGGGTTGCACCGGAGCCTCGCCCATGCCCGCCGAATACCGCAGCGTCGCTTCCGATGTGGCCCTCGCCCGCTTCGATGGCCGCCCCGATCCGGCTACCGGTTGGACCCTCTGGCGCGCCTCGCTCGGTACCGTGCGGCGGGCGCGCTTCTACGCCCTGCCCGGCGGCCTGTTGCGCTACGACATCCGCAGCGAGAACGCGGGCGAGCTGCAGCACCGCATCGGCATCTGGAAGTTCGCCTGGAATGGCGCGCTGACCCATCTCGAACCGGTCGAGGAAACCCTCACCCGCGGCAGCGCGCGCTGGTTCCGCGATGTCACCGGGGCCGCGCTGGGGGGCGTTGCCAGCTTCGACCGGCAACTCGCCAGGGGCGTCCCCTACTGGCGCTCGCGCCTGGACCCGGCCTGCGGCCTGGATGTCTACGGCGAGAACGGCATCGCGGCCGCCGACATCGATGGCGACGGCGCCGACGAGATCTACGTCTGCCAGCAGGGCGGCCTCCCCAACCGCCTCTATAAATATGATGGCCGCGGCCGCTTCCGCGACATCTCGAAGGAAGCCGGCCTCGACATCCTCGACGACACCTCGTGCGCCCTCTTCGCCGATCTGCGCAACTCCGGCCATCAGGATCTGGTGCTGGTGCGGCCCACCCAGCCCATGCTCTTCCTCAACGACGGCGGCGGCCATTTCACCCCGGTCCCTGACGCCTTCCGCTTCGCCACCGCGCCGCAAGGCACCTTCACCAGCGTCTCGGCCGCCGATTACGACCGCGATGGCCGCCTGGATCTGTACCTGTGCAGCTATGTCTACTATCAGAGCGAGGCGCAGTACCGCTATCCCACGCCCTATCACGATGCGCAGAACGGGCCGCCCAATTTCCTCTTCCGCAACCGCCTGGACCAGTCGCCCGGCTATTTCGAGGACGTGACCGCCCCGAGCGGCATGGACCACAACAACAACCGCTTCAGTTTCGCCGGCGCCTGGTGCGACTCGACCGGCGACGGCTGGCCGGACCTGTTCGTCGCCAACGATTTCGGCCGCAAGAATTTCTACCGCAATACCAAGGGCCATTTCCGCGACATGGCCGAAGAGGCCGGAGTCGTGGACCTGGGCCCCGGCATGAGCGCGGCATGGCTGGATTACGACGGTGACGGGCGCCCAGACCTGCTGATCTCCAACATGTGGAGCTCCTGCGGCCAGAGGATCGTCAACGATCCCGAGTTCGGCCCGGCCAAACGCGACCCGGCGATCCGCGACCTCTACCGCCGCCACGTCAAGGGCAATTCGCTCTTCCACAACCAGGGCGATGGCTCGTTCACCTACACCGGCGACACCGAGGGCATCGAGATGGGCCACTGGTCGTGGAGCTGCGACGGGAGCGATTTCGATAACGACGGATCGCCGGAACTCTACATCGCCTGCGGCATGCTGACCAACAACAGCCGCACCGATCTGATGAGCTACTTCTACCGCCAGGTGGTGGCTAAGTCGCCGCTGAAATACGAGCGCGCGCCGGCCTACGAGAACGGCTGGAACGCCATCAACCAGTTGATCCGCGAAGACTACAGTTGGGCCGGCCCGGAACCCAACGTGCTCTACGCGCGCCGCGCGGGGCGTTTCTACGACTTCTCGTGGGCCAGCGGCATCGACGTGGCCGAAGACAGCCGCGCCTTCGCCTTTCTCGATTTCGACGGCGACGGCAACCTGGACCTGGTGGTCAAGAACCGCGTGGGGCCGCAGCTCCGCGTGTTCCAGAATGTTCGCGGGGCCGGGCGCGGCAGCCTGGTGATCCGGCTGCGCGGAACCCGGTCGAACCGCGACGCCATCGGCGCGCGGGTGGAAGTGGACGGCCAGGTGAAATGGCTGGTGGCCGGCTCGGCGTACCTCTCGCAACACACCAAGCGGCTGCACTTCGGGCTGGGCGAGCGGCGGCGCGGTGAAGCCGTGCGCATCGTGTGGCCCTCCGGAGAGGTGCAGCAGTTGCCGCCGCTCGAGGCCGGGTTCCTCTACGACGCCACCGAGGGTTCGGCGGAACTGCGCCGCCAGCCGCTGCACCCGCGCGTCGAGTTGCCAGGCGATGTGCCGCTTGAAGCCGACAACCGCTCGCGCCTGTTCACCACCTGGCTGCGCGAGCCGGTGCCGCTGCCGGAAAAACGCCCGGGGCCGGCCCTGCTGGTGCTGCACGCCGGCGAGCCGCTGCCGCGCTATGACGCGCCCGCGCAGACCCTCGACCTGCGCAGCGCTCCCGCCGATCTGTCGGCCGCCTATGCCATTCTGCGCCGCTACCTGTTCGACTACCGCGCGCCGCTGGAAACCCCGCTGGCGTTGCTGATCGATTCGGAGAGCCGCGTGCGCCGCGTTTACGCCGGCCTGCCCGCGGCCGAAGAGGCTTCCAGCGACCTGCGCGCGGTCGATGGGCCGGTGCCCGATCCGCGGGCGCTGCCTTTCGAAGGCACCTACCTCGGCCATCCGGCGCGCGACTATTTCAAAATCGGCGGCGCCATGTGGATGGCCGGCTATCCCGAGGCTGCGCTGCCCTACCTGGAAGAGGCGTCGCGGCGGTCTCCAGGCAACGCCAAGACGGTGGCGGCGATCGGCCGCATTCACCTGGAGGCGAAGCGCCTGGCTCCGGCGCGCCAGGCCTTCGAACGGGCCATCGCGCTCGACGCTTCCTCGCCCGAGTTCTGGAACGATCTGGGCGGGGTGGAAGCCGCCGCTGAGAATCCTCGCGAGGCGCTGCGCCTGTACCGGAAGGCGCTGGCCATCGATCCGAATCTCTCCTATGCCCTGGTGAATGCCGGGCAGATGCTGGAGAAGCTGGGCTCGGCCGGCGAAGCCGAAGGGGTCTATCGCCATGCGCTCGATGGGGACGCGCAGAACGGCGAGGCCGCCAATAAACTGGGGCTCCTGCTGGCCAAGGCCGGGCGCGGCGATGAGGCGCGCAAGCTGTTCGAGCGGGCCATCTCGATCCGCCGCGACGATGCCTCCGCCATTAACAACCTGGCCGTGCTCTACGCCAACCTGGGCCAGACGAAGGATTCGATCGCCGCCTTTCAGTACGGGATTCAGGTGGCGCCCGACGAAGATATACTATACATGAACCTCTCGCGGACCTGGGTGCGCCTGGGCGAGATGGACAAGGCGCGCGCCGTCATGCACCAGTTGCTGGACCGCAAGCCGGCCTATCCGCTGGCCGAAAAGGCGCTTCGCGAATTGGGGGAGCCATGATCGTCCTGATCTGTTTCATGCTGGCCACCGGCGGCGGCAAGCTCGACCGGATGACGAAAGAGATTGCCGCCTCCGGGCAGGCGGTGGAGTTGGCCGCCACGCCCTCCCAGCGCGTGGCCCCACGGCCGGAGATCGCGCCCGGGCCGCCTCCGCTGCTCTCCTTCCGCTATTACGAAGGACAGCAGCGCCATCGATTCTCCAACGCGGAGCTGATGCTCGACGATGCCGGACACTAAGCCATCCCCAAAGACTCATCGGCCGCCCGTGAACCCGGGTGAGGGCCGATTCAAGAAGAGCGCTTATCCGCGTTCCTCCGCGTTCCTTTGCGGCTCATTGCTTTGCTTCTTCCTCGCCCTGCCGCTGGCCGCCGCCGATTCTCTCACCGAACAGGGCGTGGCCGCCTTCCAGCAGGGGCGCTACGTAGAGGCGGGCCGGCTTCTACAGGATGCCCTCGCCGCCGATCCCGCCGACGAACCTGCGCGCACCTTCCTGGCGCTCACGCGCGCGGCCACCGGCCACTGCCCCGAAGCCGCCGCGGATCTGGACGACCGCTTCCGGAAATCCGCGAATCCGGACCTGGCCCGCCTTGCCGGGCTGGCGCTGGCGCAGTGTTACATGGCAGGCGAGGAGACCGCCAAAGCGCTCCCCATCGCCGCTCAGCTCGATGCGAAGTTCCCCGGCGATGCCGACGTGCTGTATCTCTCCGCCCGCGTCCACATGCGCGCCTTCAACGACGCCACGCGGCGCATGTTCGAAAAGACCCCGGCCTCCTATCGCGTCAATCAGCTTTCGGCTGAAATCTTCGAGACCCAGAACCAGTTCGCCGAGGCCGCCGCGGAATACCGCAAGGCCATCGAAAAGAATCCGCGGGCGCTCAACCTGCACTTCCGCCTGGGCCGCGCCATTCTGCTGGAATCGCACAGTCCGGAGGCCCTCGCCAAGGCGCAGAGCGAGTTCGAACTCGAGCTGGCGCTGAACGCCGGGGACGCCGCCGCCGAGTTCCAGATCGGCCAGATCCACCAGGCCTGCGGCCGCACCGCCGAAGCGCTACAGCATTTCGAGAAGGCCCTGGCGCTGAGCCCCGGGTTTCCCGAAGCGGCGCTGGCCGTGGGCAAGATGCGCGTGCAGGCCAGGCAGTACGCCGAGGCCATCCCGCTGCTGGAGCGGGTAGTCGCCATGCAGCCCGCCAACGAACCGGCCCACTATAGCCTCATGATCGCCTATCGCAATTCCGGGCAACTGGAGAAGGCGCGCGGCGAGCAGCAGCAGCTCGAAAAGCTCCAGCGTCCGCCCGAGGGCGAGTTCACCGATTTCCTGAAGCGCCTCGGCGAGAAGGCGCCCGCGCAGTGAAGCCGTTCGCTGCCCTGGCCGCCGCCCTGGTGCTGGCCGCGGTTCCCGGCGACGGTCCCGACTTTCGCGATATCGCCCGCCAGGCCGGCCTCACCGCAACCTTCCCCAACGGCGGCGAGAAGAGCAAGGAGTACATCATCGAGACCACCGGCAGCGGAGTGGCCTTCATCGATTACGACAACGACGGCTACCAGGATATCTTCGTCCTCTCCGGCGACGGCGGCACCAACCGCATGTACCACAACGACCGCAACGGCCACTTCACCGACGTGACCGCCGCGCTCGGCCTGACCTCGTCCGGCTGGGCCGAGGGCGTCTGCGCCGGCGATTACGATAACGACGGCTATACCGATCTGTTCGTCACCTACTGGGGCCAGAACCGCCTCTACCGCAATCTGGGCGGCAAGCGTTTTGAAGATGTCACCGCCAAGGCGCATCTCACCCAGGACCGCACGCGCTACAACACCGGCTGCGCGTTTCTGGACTACGACGGCGACGGCCACCTGGACCTGTTCGTGGCCAACTACCTGAAGTTCGATTTCGCCTCGACGCCCAAGGCGGGCTCCAATCCCTACTGCTTCTACCGCGGCATGGCGGTCAATTGCGGACCGCGCGGGCTGCCCTTCGAAACCAACCTGCTGTATCACAACCGCGGCGACGGGACGTTCGAAGACGTGTCGGTGAAATCCGGCATTGCCAGGGCCAGCGGCCACTACTCGCTCGCCGTCCTCGTCCAGGACGTGAACGACGACGGGCGGCCGGACATCTACGTGGTGGGCGATCAGACGCCGGCCTCGCTCTTCATCAACCAGGGCGACGGGACGTTTACCGAGGAGGCCGTGATGCGCGGCGTGGCGTTCGACGAGAACGGCCGCGAACTCAGCGGCATGGGCCTGGCTTCGGCGGACTACGACGGCGACGGGCTGTTGGACATTTTCCGCTCGGACTTCTCCGACGAGCGCTCCCTGCTCTACCGCAATTCCGGTGGCGGCCTGTTCGACGACGTCACCATGGCCGCCGGCCTGGCCAGGAACACCCGCTTCGTCAACTGGGGCTGCGCCTTTCTGGATTTCGAGAACAGCGGCTGGAAGGGCCTGGTGGTGGTGAACGGCCACGTGTTCCCCGAAGTGGACCGCCAGAACATCGACATCCACTCCCGCGACCACGCCACACTCTACCGCAACACCGGCAAGGGCACCTTCGAGGACATCTCCGCCGATGCCGGCCCGGCCTTTGCGGCGCGGCATTCGGCGCGCGGCCTGGCCGTGGGCGATATCGACAACGACGGCACCCTGGAGATCCTGGCCAATAATCAGAACGAGCCGCCGTCGCTGTGGAAGCGGAGCCATCCGGCGCCGGGCCACTGGCTGCTGCTGCATCTGGTGGGGACGCGCTCGAACCGCAGCGCCATCGGGGCGCGCGTCACCGTGGCGGCGGCCGGCCGCACCCCGCAGGTGGACGAAGTCCACAGCGGCGCCAGCTACCTTTCGCAGAACGACCTGCGGCTGCACTTCGGCCTGGGCCCCGCCGCCCGCGCCGATTCCATCACCGTGCGCTGGCCCTCGGGCTCGAAGACGGTGTTGAAGGACGTGGCGGCCGACCGCGTGGTGACCATCACCGAGCAGCCCTGAGCCGGGGCATCCACCGGGGCCCTGGGCGGCCCCCACTCCGCCAGGGAGAGTGAAATTCCGGGGACGCTATTTTGTACAATTGACCTAAGACTCACCTATCCCGTCGGAAGCCCAAAAACATTTTGAAGGAGTATTTGTGACGACATTGAAACTATCGGCCGGAGTTGCGTTTCTGCTTCTGTCCGGCGCCGCGTATTCCCGGGCGGACGTGCTGGACTTTTCCGCGGCGGACATGTGCTCGGCCAACAACGACGGGAGCGGGCCAATGGCCGCCTGCGTGGAACATTCCTTAATCAACCAGGCGTACGGAGATTCGGCGACCGCCAATGTTACCTATATCGACGAAATCCTCGGCACGCCGCCTGGAAGCCAATCGCTCCAGTGGTGGGACGGCGGTTACAATACCCTGCCGGCGGCAATCTGGGGCGGCAGCAGCGACGCCTACGGGGACTCGTGGGATGAGATCGTGATCGCTCCGGCCGGGGGCTCAAGCGGCATTACCCTGAACAGCTTTGTCATGGGCGTCTGGGGCGGCAACGATCTGTCCACCACCCTGCAGATTCTGGATCTGGGCACCAGCGCCGTTCTGGTGGACTACGGTTCGCCGTCTCTGCCCCACGGCTACGTCGCGCCCGCCACTTACGCCCCGGACATCACTTCGGCGGATGGATTAATCATCTCCTGGAAGAATAGCGGGTACAACGTGGGCATTGACGACGTGGATTTCACCAGCACGCCGGAACCCGCCGCCTGGAGCCTGCTGGCCGCCGGATTGGGCGCCCTGGCCTGGGTGGCCCGCCGCCGCCAGTCCGCCTAGAAAATCGTCGCCACCTGCCCAGGCCCGGCCCGCGCCGGACTGCCTCGCCAGGTTTGCGGGCTCGCTCAGGAATCCAGGCGCTGGGCCGTTTGACACTTCCCGAATAACGGCCGATAAGAAACCAGAGGGCACTGTCCAGCGCCGGATATGTACACGGGGAACAGCCAGGGAGTACGCGTGTCGCAGACGCCACCCCTCCGGTCGCGGGCCGGCGCGCTGCTTTTCCTTCTGTGGAGCGTCCCCTCCGGTGCTCCCGGTCAGGGGGCTGGCCTGCCCACGCTGACAACGGCCAGCGCCGCCCACGAATTGCCGGTCGCCGAATCCCGGCGCGCCTACCCGGTCCGCCTGCGGGGCGCGGTCACCTACTACGACCCCCACCTGATGGGCCTGGGGACCAGCGCCGATCCGTGGCGCGCCGCGTTCTTCTTCTGCGATCCGTCGGGCTGCGTCTTCGCGGCGCTGGCGGCCGCGCCGGCGGTTCCCCTGGTGCCCGGCCAACTGGTGGAGGTGACGGGCGTGAGCGGCCCCGGAGATTTCGCTCCCATTGTCGCCAGTGCCTCGGCTCGGGTGATTGCAGCAGGTTCCCGGTTGCCGGCCGGGGCGCCGCGCGTGAACCTGACGCGCCTGAAGACCGGCACCCTGGATGGACAGTGGGTGGAGCTGGAAGGCGTGGTACGGGCGGTCACCGGGAATCAGGGCAAGGCTCTCCTCAAGCTGGAGGTGGGCGACGGCCTGGTTGGCGCCATGGCGTTGATGGAGCCGGGCGTGGACTACGCCAGCCTGGTGGACGCCACCATTAGAATTCGTGGCAACGCGGGCCCATCGTTCAATCACCAGCGGCAGATCACCGGGGCATACATGATGTTCCCGGGTATGGCTGGCGTGGTGGTGGAAGAGCCGGCGCCGGTGCAACCCTTCGCCACGCCGGTCCAGCCCATCGGGGGGTTGCTGCGGTTCACGCCGGGCGCCGGCACCCGCCACCGCGCCCACGTTCGCGGGACGGCCACCCTGCTGTGGCCCGGCAGCGTGCTGTGCCTGCAGGACGGCATGCACGGTCTGTGCGGCCAGACCACCCAGACCACGCCACTCCAGCCGGATGAGGTGATCGACGCCATCGGATTCCCAACCGTGAGCGAACTGACCCCGTCGCTGGCCGATGCCACCTACCGGCCGGCGGGCGTCCGGCAGCCGGTGGCTCCACTGGCCATCACGGCGGAAGAGGCGATGCAGGGGGACCATGATGCCCAGGTGGTTTCGATCCAGGGCCAGATGATTGGCCAGAGCCGGGCGGCGCGGGACCCGGTGATTGTTCTCTCTTCCGGAAAGCTGGTGTTTCCGGTGATCCTGCCAGGCCAAACCACCGGGCAGGCGCTGCCGGACTGGGAAGAGGGAAGCACGCTCCGGGTGACGGGGATCTGCACGGTGCAGCAGGAAGCCGCCGTGTCCATTTTGCGGGTGGGTTTCGCCACCGCCACCACGTTTCGCATCCTGCTGCGGTCCGCCTCCGACGTGGTGGTGCTGCGCCGGCCCTCCTGGTGGAACCCCAGGCACACCCAGATGGTACTGGCCCTGGCGCTGGCCATCTCGCTGGGGGTGCTGGGATGGGTGATGATCCTGCGCCTCCGGGTCAAGCGCCAGACCCGGGTCATCCGCACCCAGCTCGACGTGATCGGCTCGCAACTGAAAGAGGCGGCCGCCCTGAAGGACGCGGCCGAGAGCGCCAACCGGGCCAAGAGCGAGTTCCTGGCCAACATGAGCCACGAGATCCGCACGCCCATGAACGGCGTGATGGGCATGATCAACCTGGCGCTGGACACCCGCCTCTCCCCCGACCAGCGCGAGTTCCTGGAAACCGCCAAGACCAGTGCCGACGGGCTGCTGACGGTGGTGGACGACATTCTCGACTTCTCCAAAATCGAAGCCGGCAAGCTGTGCCTGGACGCCATAGAGTTCGACTTGAACGGGCTGCTGGAGGAAACCGTCCGGACGTTCGCGCTGCGGGCGGCGCAGAAAGGGATCGAGCTCACGGCCGAGTTCCGCCCGGATGTGCCGGAGAGAATCTGCGCGGATCCGACCCGTCTCCGCCAGGTGATCGTAAACCTGCTCGGCAATGCCCTGAAGTTCACCGGGCATGGCGAGGTTTCGCTCTGCGTCCGCGCCGCCGCCGGCGATTCCCAGGGGACCCTCCTGCAGTTCACCGTGGCCGATACCGGAATCGGCATCCCCGCCGGGAAGCAGAGCCTGATCTTCGACGCTTTCGCGCAGGAGGACGGGAGCACCACCCGCAAGTACGGCGGGACGGGCCTGGGCCTGACCATATCCTCCCGGCTGGTGAAGATGATGGGCGGCAGGATCTGGGTGGAGAGCGAACCGGGAAAAGGCAGCCGCTTCCACTTCACCGCCGCGGTCAAAGCCCTCCCAACGCCGGGCGGCGGGCCGGTGGCGATCGAGGCTTTCCAGGGGCTTCCGGTGCTGGTGGTGGACAACAATGCGACCAGCCGGCGGATTCTGGCCGAGACGCTGGCTCTCTGGGGCATGCAGCCGAGGGCGGCTGCCGATGGCGTGTCGGCGCTGCGCGAGTTGGGCCGCGGGGAACGGGTTGGCCGGCCATTCAAACTGGTGATGGCGGATTCCCAGATGCCCGGGCTGAGCGGCAGCGCCCTGGTGCGGTCCCTGAGGGAGCATGGCGCCGGGGACTGCCCCATCGTCATGATGCTGAGCTGCTCGGAACGCAAAGATGGCCCGGCCCGGTTCCGCCAGCACGGCGTGGCCGCCTGCGTGGTGAAGCCTCTGCGCCGGGCGGATTTGCAGGCGGCCCTGCGCGCGTCGTTCGGCCAGCCGGCCGCGGACTCCCCGCCGGAAGAGTCCTCTCCCGGCGCCCCGCCGCCCACCCAGCCGCTGCGCATTCTGCTGGCGGAAGACAACCTGGTCAACCAGCGCGTGGCGCGGGTGCTGCTGGAAAAGCGGGGGCACCAGGTCACCGTGGCCGGCAACGGACGCGAGGCGGTGCGGCTCACCGAGGAGCGGGAGTTCGACCTGGTCCTGATGGACGTGCAGATGCCGGAGATGGACGGACTGGAAGCCACCACCGTGCTGCGCGCCCGGGAAATGGGGACGGGACGGCGGCTCCCCATCGTCGCCATGACGGCGCACGCCATGAAGGGCGACGCGGATCGCTGCCTGGAGGCCGGAATGGACGGCTACGTCTCCAAACCCATCAAGCCGGATCTGCTGTTTGCGGCCATCGAGGCGGCGCGCGCCGTCGCGGTTCAAAACGCCGCCTGAAGCCTGCCTGGCCGGCACACGGGGCAAGATTCGGCAAAATCAGCCGATATGATCCATGTCGGAGACGGCCCGGCGGAGGCCTCCGGCGCGGATCGGAAACACATGCAGTGCGCGGAGCCGGAAGGGCCATGGGTATGCCGCAGCGGGCAATAGTTGCGCTGGCAATGCTGGCGGCTGCCCTGGCGGCGCTGGCGCGGGCGGGTGACGGCGCCGGTGGCTTGCCAACTCTCACCACCGCGCTCCAGGCACACAGCCTGTCTTGCGAGCAGGCCTCGCGGCGCTACCCCGTGCACCTGCGCGCCGTGGTCACCTACTACGACCCTTACGTGGATCCCCGGCACGCGGCGCTGTTCGTCCACGACGATTCCGGGAGCGTCTTCGTGGTGATTCCCTCCACTCCCGTGCTGCCGCTGCGCGCCGGCACCATCGTCGATCTGGCGGGCGTCACCGCACCCGGCGACTTCGCGCCCGTGGTGGCGGCGGAGCGGATCTCCCCGATCGGTCAGTCGGGGGTGCCGGCCGCTGCCCCGCGCGTCAGCCTGCCGCGCCTGCTGAGCGGGGAGGACGACGGCCAGTGGGTGGAAATCGAAGGCGTGGTTCATGCGGTCGCCGGCACCGGCCGGAACGCCATCCTGTCCCTGACCATGAGCGACGGGCAGATTCGCGCCACCACCCCGAGTCAGCCCGGCGCGGACTACGCCGGCCTGGTGGATGCCGCGGTACGGATTCATGGCAACGTGGCGCCGCTGTTCACCAGGAACAGGCAACTCGTGGGAGTGCGGATCTTCTTTCCTTCATTGGGCGAATTGACGGTGGAACAGCCGCCGCCGGCCGACCCCTTCGCGCTGGCCGTGGCACCCATCGACCACCTCCTGCGTTTCGCGCCGGGAACCGTGCTGGTGCACCGCAGCCATGTGCGGGGACCGGTGACGCTGGCCTGGCCCGGCCGGGCCGTCTGCCTGCAGGACGCCGGCCAGGGGCTGTGCGTCGAATCCGGCCAGACCACCCCGCTCCAACCCGGCGACCTGGTGGACGTGGCGGGCTTTCCCGCCCCCGGCGAATACGCGCCCATCATGACCGAAGCCCTGTTCCGGAAAGCCGGCGGACGCCAGAGGGTGGAGGCGCTACAGGTGACCGCCGAAAGCGTGATCCGGGACGCCCGCGACGATCAGCTCGTGCGCATCGAGGGGATGCTGATCGGGCGGGACTGGGCGGCGCAGGATCCCACCCTGATCCTGTCTTCGGGGAAGTCTCTGTTTCCCGCCATTCTCCCCGCCGGACAGGCGGGCACCGGCGTGCCGGACTGGAAGAACGGAAGCCGGCTGCGCATTACGGGCGTTTGCGCCGTGCAGGCGGATGTCCAGGAGATGGTCACTTCCGATGGCAACATCCGGCCCAAGTCGTTTCGCATCCTGCTGCGTTCCCCGGCGGATGTGGTGGTGATCCAGGGGCCTTCCTGGTGGACCGCCAGGCATGCCCTGCTGGCCCTCAGCCTGGCATTCGCCGCCACGCTGGGGGCGCTGTGGTGGGTGGCGGCGCTGCGCCACGGGATGAAGCGGCAGACGGCGATCATTCAGAGCCAGCTCGTGCGCACCGCGTCGCTGATGGAAGCGGCCGAGTGCGCCAGCCGGGCCAAGAGCGAGTTTCTGGCCAATATGAGCCACGAGATCCGCACGCCCATGAACGGCGTCATGGGTATGATTGAGCTGGCGCTCCACACCCAGCCCACCCCGCAACAGGCGGAGTATCTGCACACCGCCCGCGAATCGGCCGATGGCCTGCTCGGCATCGTCAACGACATACTGGATTTCTCCAGGATCGAAGCCGGCAAGCTGGAAATGGAGGCCGCCGATTTCGAGTTGTGCGCGTGGCTGGAGGAAATTGTGCGCGGGTTTGCGCTGCGGGCCGCGGAGAAGGGAATCGAGCTGGCCTGCCAGGTGGGCCCGGATGTCCCGGAGCGGGTCACCGCCGATGCCGGCCGGCTCCGCCAGGTGATCGTCAACCTGCTGGGCAATGCCTTGAGGTTCACCGAGCGCGGCGAGGTTACCATCAGCCTGCGCACCCAGGGTTACCGCGCCGGAAAGGCCACCCTGCACTTCACGGTTGCCGATACCGGGATCGGCATCCCCGCCGGGAAGCAGGAGTTGATCTTCGATGCCTTCGCCCAGGAAGACGGGAGCATGTCGCGCAGATACGGCGGGACCGGTCTGGGCCTGGCGATCTCTTCCCGGCTGGTGAAAATGATGGGCGGCAGAATCTGGGTGGAGAGCGAGCAGGGGAAGGGCAGCCGCTTCCACTTCACCGCGGTGGTGACGGCAACTGGGGCTCCGGGGGACCAGCTTGCAGAACCGGAGCCGCTTCAGGGGATTCCCGTGCTGGTCGTGGACCCCCACCCGACCAGCCGCCGCATTCTCGTGGAGATGCTTTCCGGTTGGGGCATCCAGGCCGGGGAAGCCTGCGATGGCGCCTCGGCGCTGGCGGAGATGCGCCGCCTGGAGCGTGCCGGCCACGGGTTCCGGCTGGTGCTGGCGGATTCGAAAGTGCCGCTGCTGAGCGGCGGCTGGGCCTGCCCGGTGGTGGCGATGTTGACCTATCCGGAACACAAGGCCGGCGCCGCCAGGTTGCCTCAGCAGGGCGTGGCCGCGTGCGTGGTCAAGCCGGTGCGCCGGAGGGAGTTGCAGGCGGCCCTGAGGGCGGCGCTCGGGCAGCCGGGCGAAGCTGCTTCGCCGGCCAGAGAGGCGATTTTCATCCCCCCGCCGCCCGGCCGGAAGCTGCGCATTCTGCTGGCGGAGGACAACCTCGTCAACCAGCGCGTGGCGCGGGGCCTTCTGGAAAGCCGCGGGCACGCCGTCACCGTGGCCGCGAGCGGGCGCGAAGCCGTGCGGCTGGCCGCCGAAGGCGCCTTCGACCTGGTTCTGATGGACGTCCAGATGCCCGAGATGGACGGCCTGGAGGCCACCCAGGCAATTCGCGCCGCCGAGGCGGGCTCCCTCCGCCGGCTGCCCATCGTCGCCATGACCGCCCACGCCATGAAGGGCGATGCCGAGCGGTGTTTCGAAGCCGGCATGGACGATTACGTCTCCAAGCCCGTCAAACCCAGTCTCCTTTTCGCGGCTGTCGAGAAGGTTTGCGCGGGCGCGGCGCAAAACGCGGGATAGGCGCGGCTCTACTGCCGGCCCGTGGCCAACGCCGCGTCGGATTCCCGGCGCGCGGCCGCCAGCAGCGGCAGACCCCCGCCGGCGTTCTTCCAGGCGGCCAAGCAGGCTTCGCACTCCCGCCGCGCCGGGCCGGGCTTCTGCTGCATAGCCGGAACGCGCGCCAGGCCCAGACGGGAGAGCGGCTACCCGGGCGCGCCGGATTCTTCCTCCGCCAGGATGACGGACCCACCCGGCGCACTCCCGCCGCGCCGGGCCGGGCTTCTGCTGCATAGCCGGAACGCGCGCCAGGCCCAGACGGGAGAGCGGCTACCCGGGCGCGCCGGCTTCCTTCCTCCGCCAGGATGACGGACCCAACCGGCGCACTCCCGGCCGGTTCGGCGCTCGTGTGTTCCCGCCCACACAGTGACCCTGGGAGCAACCCTGCGCGGATCGCGCCGATCACCCTCCGGCCAAGGCCCGCCCTGCGCCTATAATAGAAGCTCGGATGGCCGCGCTTCGCACAGCCTGTGTCCTGATCCCCGCCGCCCTGGCGCTGGGGGCGGGATGGCTGGCGCGGCCCGCGGATGCTCCCAGCCCCATTCGCTTCCTCTACCAGCCCATCGCGTTCTCGCTCGACAGTTGCGAAACCCCCGAGCGGCACGCGCCCGAGACCATGGCCGGCGGCGTGGCCGTCTTCGACTACGATAACGACGGCGCGCTCGATATCTTCTTCACCAACGGGGCCGACATCCACAGCTTGAAGAAGACCGGCCCGAAGTATTGGAACCGCCTCTTTCACAACGACGGCAAGGGGCACTTCACCGACGTCACCGAAAAGGCCGGACTCACCGGCACCGGCTACGACACCGGCGTCGCCATCGGAGACTACGACAACGACGGCTACGAGGACATCTTCGTCGGCGGCGTCCACCGCAACACCCTCTACCACAACAACGGCGACGGCACCTTCACCGACGTCACCGCCAGGGCCGGACTGAACCAGCCCGACGCCGAATACGGCCCGCTGTGGAGTGTGGGCGCAGCCTGGGTGGACCTCAACAACGACGGCCTGCTGGACCTGGTGGTGGTAAATTATCTCAAGTGGGACGTAGCGGCCGAGCCGGCTTGCCCGGAGGCCGGCCATAACGAATACTGCCATCCCAAAATGTACAAGCCCACGCCCAACCAGGTCTATCTGAACAACGGTGACGGGACGTTCCGCGACGTATCGGCCGCTTCCGGCGTTCGCGCCCATCCTGGAAAAGGGATGGGGATTGGCGTCGCCGATTACGACCACGACGGCAGGATGGACTTCTTCATCTCCAACGACAAGATGTACAACTGGCTGTTCCACAATCTGGGGAACGCGAAGTTCGAGGAGGTGGCCTTTCCCGCCGGCGTGGCGCTGCGGGAGAACGCCGAGCTGATCAGCGGCATGGGGCTGGATTTCCGCGACCTCTTCAACACCGGCAACCCGGATCTCTCGGTGGCCGCGCTCGACGACGAAACCTTTCCGCTGTTCCGCAATACCGGCCAGGGCGACTTCAGCGACGCGACCGGCCCCAGCCGCATGGCGGCGCAAAGCATGCCCATGGCCGGATACTCCCCCACCATCTTCGATTTCGATAACGACGGCTGGAAGGACATCTTCGTCTCGCGCGGGCACGTGCAATCGCTCCAGGCCGCGCCGCGGGTGCGCGTGGAGCAGCCCAACACCGTATTCCGCAACCTGGGCAACGGCACCTTCGCCGCGCTTACCGAAGAGGCTGGCCTGACGGCGCAACCGCCCCGGCGGCACCGCGGATCGGCGGTGGGCGACCTGGACGGCGACGGGCGCCTGGACGTGGTGGTGGCTGCCATCGGCGCACCCGCCGAGATCTGGATGAACCGCAGCCCCGCGGCCAACCACTGGCTGGAGTTGCGCCTGGAGGGCACGCGCAGCAACCGCGATGCCATCGGCGCCGGAATCAAGGTGGTCGCCCGGGGCGCGGCGCAGTACAACCATGTGACCACCGCGTGCGGCTATGCCTCCTCCAGCGCCGGCCCGGTGCATTTTGGGTTGGGAGCGGCCGCCAGCGCGGACCTGGTGGAGATCCGCTGGCCCTCGGGCGCGGTCACGGAGTTGAAGAACGTGGCCGCCGGCCGGCTGGTGCGCGTGAAAGAGCCGGCGCGGTAGCCGCCGCCAAAACGCTACACTTGGGAACAGTATGAACGTTCTGGTTCTCAACGCGGGCAGCAGCAGCCTGAAATTCCAGGTCATCTCGACCGATCTGGATCGCATCGCTCAGGAGCGCGATGACCGCCTGTGCCGCGGCCAGGTGGAGCGGATCGGCGGCGAAGCCATCGTCACCGTGCAGCACCGCGAGCAGCCGCGGCGGGTCTTCACGGCGCCCATGCGCGACCTGGCCGCCGCTCTGGATTACGTGCTGCGGTTTCTGGCGTCGGACCATTCGGGCATCGACGAAATCCACAGCCTGGCCGACATCCACGCGGTGGGGCATCGTGTGGTGCACGGCGGCGAGACGTTCACCGAATCGGCCCTCATCGACGACGCCGTGCTGAAGGGCATCGAGGATTGCATCGAGCTGGCGCCGCTCCACAATCCCAACAACGTCAAGGGCATCCTGGCCGCGCGCGAGGTCTTCGGCGCGGCCGTGCCGCAGGTGGCCGTATTCGACACGGCGTTTCACTCCTCCATTCCCGAGTTCGCCTACCTGTATGCCGTGCCTTATCACCTGTACCGCCGCCACCGCATCCGCCGCTACGGTTTCCACGGCACCTCGCACCGCTACGTGACGAACCGCTACTGGACGCTGCGCGGCCTGCCGCCGGAGCGGACCAATCTGGTGACGCTGCACCTGGGCAACGGCTGTTCGGCGGCGGCCATCCGCGCCGGCCGCCCCGTCGATACGTCGATGGGGATGACGCCGCTGGAAGGCCT
>Ga0265323_10000613_pt1 | contig 19559 bp, 11 predicted proteins | sample 41225metaG_FD_193580 | JGI IMG/M metagenome (GOLD analysis project Ga0265323, IMG submission 193580) | Rhizosphere microbial communities from Carex aquatilis grown in University of Washington, Seatle, WA, United States - 4-12-25 metaG | ecosystem: Host-associated > Plants > Roots > Rhizosphere...
AGTGCCTGAACAATCATTGCTTCCTAAAATAATACTTGTGGAGAGTTTCACCAAATGATTGCAAAGAGAACCCGGATTTCCAGAGGAAACATTTATCGTTTCACAATAAGTGCTTGAGCATCCAGTTGAATCTGATATCGAGAGACATACATAATATGGCAGGTAATTTCCTGTATCAAGTCCCATACTTTTCTTATTATTTGCATAAACAGTATCTATTACCGGATAATACGTAATACTTTTAAATGTATGGCTTGGATTCAATTCATTGGAAAATTCACCATCACCAAATGACCAGAATGAACTTCCGCCATTCCATGCAGATATATTTCTGAAATTGTAAACCGGAGGAATACTATCACTTTTTGTATAGCTAAAATTTGCCTGGCAGGTCGATTGATTACCACCTCCGGGATAAACCAGGGAACAATAATTGGCAACACAACCGGAAGCATTCACTGCAGTCAGACAAACATTAAAAGGTATTGCACATTTACCATTAAAACATTCGATTTTTGGAATTATAAATGTGTGCGCAGGGTTAGCTTCTTCGCTGTATGTACTATCTCCAAAATCCCATTTCCAGCTTACCAGTTCTTTTTCAGGTGTCATGATTTCAGAATTCTTAGCATTGATACTCGAAAATTGAAGGGTTACTTTATCGGGATTATTGTTCATGGAATCTATACGATAATAAGTGTAATAAACCTGGCAATCTGAAGTAGTTTTAAAAGGGGATATCTGTTGTGTATAAGTTGCAGTGCATCCCGAATTATTAACTGCATTCAGAATAACAACATAATCAGTGTCACAATTGCAATTAATTATACTTTTATCATAAGTATGTACAGGTAACGAGTCAGTACTTTTAGTGCCATCGCCAAAATCCCAATGCCATTGAATTATATTGTAAGAGAATGAAGGGTACATCAAAGGAATTGGTCCGGAAGCAGCAGAAAATCGCACTTCTGCTTTGCTATTATTATCAAATATAGAATCAACGGAATAGTTGAACGATACATTGCAAGTTCCTGAATCGGGATAAGGTCCCCAAATGGTAAGATCAATAAAAGTCGATATGGTACTCACACAACTATCTGAAGTTGTAACTGTTAGAAATACATTTTTACCATATAAAGGTTTTGTGTAACCAACATAAATCCCTTGGAAGGACTGAACAGGGTTTTGTTCAGTCGATGATACTCCATTACCAAAATCCCAAAACCATTTTGCCACTTTATTTGGTGAAGTTCCATAAAACTGGAATTTTTTAAAGAGGCCCGAATCGGATATTTCTTTAAAATCAATCGTAGCCGTGCAAAGTGTCGGCATAGTCGAATCTGCCCATAACGGAATGAATTTACAATTTGTATCATTACAACTGTAGTTAAAAACTGAATGACAAACTTTGGCAATCGGATGCGATTCCCATGGCATGTTTGAAACCGGCCTTACTTTTGAGAAAAGGTGCATGGGATTTTTCTCCGTTGAAGTATAACCATCGCCGAAATCCCAGTAATAATTTAGTGTATCACCTTTTGACCTGTCGTAGAAATTAATCGCAATAGCAGGCAGAAGAGGTTCCACAGCATAATTTACCTCATAGGTAAAATCAGAGGCACAATTTGCATGAATCGAATCGTTCTGTGCTATTACCCAATTGCTATTGATGTATAGCATAAGGGCAATTATAAAAATTTGGATTACTTTTTTCATGGCCTAAACATTGAATTAATTTTATAAAAGCAAAATAATAATAACACTCAAATACAAGATGCAGAAACAACGTATTTGGTTGCGTTAAAAAATAACGCTTAATTTGATACAAATTTAGTCACATATTATGCAGTTTTGATATAAATTTTTAATTAATTGACAGAATTTTATAAAATATTACCTAATTTTAAATATGATATTTTTTATTGAACAAATACCCGAATTGTTAATGATATAAGGGTTTTTATATAAAAAAATGTAATATTAAAAAAATGCTTCTTTTAGGAGCTTAAATTATGGAGGATAATGAAATGAAAAACAACAGTTCTTTTGCAGGATTGATATTTATTGTCATTTTTTGCTTAGGCATAGCATTGTCATTTGCATTTTTTAAAGCATCAGCAAATTCTGAAGGTTCATGGATTATTGCCATTTTCTTTTTGATTGCACTTTTGATTTCATATTCCATAAAAGTTGCAGATCAATGGAACAGGGCAGTGGTTTTGCGGTTGGGCCGTTTTCATGCATTGAAAGGGCCAGGGCTTTTTTTTATTATTCCTATTATTGATAACATTCCTTATTGGATTGATATTCGCGTTATCACCACTTCCTTTACAGCTGAAAAAACGCTTACTAAAGATACGGTACCCGTTGATGTTGATGCAGTATTGTTTTGGAAAGTAATGGATCCACAAAAAGCAGCCTTAGATGTTGCTGATTATAAGGGTGCCATTAGTTGGGCTGCCCAAACCGCTTTACGCGATATTATCGGAAAGACCATGCTTTCTGATATGCTTGAAGGAAGGGATAAAATTAGCGGGGAACTTCAAAAAATAATTGATGAACGTACCGAACCATGGGGCATCAATGTTATTTCTGTCGAGGTAAAAGATGTATTGATACCTTCGGCACTGGAGGATGCAATGTCTATGCAGGCGCAGGCCGAGAGAGAACGGCAGGCACGTGTAATCCTCGGCGATTCGGAACGGCAGGTAGCTGAAAAGTTTGGAGAGGCAGCGAATACCTATGCCAATAATCCTGTGGCTTTGCATTTGAGAGCTATGAACATGCTTTACGAGGGACTAAAGGCCAATTCTACCATAGTAATCGTACCCAGTTCCGCAGTAGATACCATGCAATTGGGAGGACTTGCCGGTGTAACCGCGCTTACGATGGAGTTGAACAAGGATGCCCAAAACAAAAAGAAGGGAGAAGAGCCATATAAACGCGATTGATTCCAAATTAAGAAAAGACAAAACCCTCGTGAATGCAGGGTCTTGTCTTAATTAAAAGTGGTTGATAATTTCTCCGAAAATTGTGCCACTAGCGGTTTATATATATTTGAGCAGTGGTTAATGCTGAAACCTGGAAATAGCCTAAAGTATAATCATTGGGATTGTTAACATTGTATACATTGCCAATTAAGGGCACTGTCATGGAATTTGTATTATCGCCTCCGGATTGTGTCTGCTCGTGCACTAAGTTCCAAAAATCATATGCATTTTTTGTAAGCGAGTACTGGTTCAATTTAAATGTCCAGTTTTTACCGCTATACGATTCATTGACATTGTCTTTTTTTAAATATTCCCCATTAAAATACTTATCGTTGAACACCCAGTTCCATTGCACATTATCATGCCATTGCCCATTCCAGTAATATGACATGCTGCGCAGGTAGTAATTGATTTCGTTTGCCGGGTCGTGCCAATCGATATAAATATCACATCTATAGCTATTGGGGTCACCATTGTATTTATCGTTATAATCCCGGGTGAAATAAATTGAATCAATTTTGGCTACCGGAAGCATTTTTTCCATATCAGACTGAAAGTGGTTTCCGTCAATGGTGAAAATGTCGACTTTATATGATCTTCCGATTACTCCCTGGAGCTTATTCAGGTGTGTTCTATAATTTCCGGGTGAAATTTCAGGTAATGTATCTTTATTTCCGGCATCGTCGCTTACTATTACTATTGCTTTTTTTTCATAGACCAGATTAGTCGTGGAGTAAGTAAAATTATATTTTGTGGTTTTGGTAAGGGTTACAGAATAAACTGTTTTTTGGTCCGTAATTAAACCATTTACCACAATCCGCGAACCTCTTTCAGGCAAATCGAGATTAATAACTTTTTCGCATGCACAGAGTAACAAAACAAATAATATGAGAAAAATATTTTTCATTTAATGCTATTTAAAATTTAATACTGTACGATATGGAAGGTAACACGCTTATCATCCATAATTTTACTGCTTCTGTATCTTTTGAGTTGTTTTTTCTTCTTATAAAAAGTGAATACGTATTCTCACGACCATAAACATTATATATGCTGAATGTCCAGAAACTTTCCCATTTCCGACCTTCTTTGTGCTTATTGTACAAAACTGCTCCCAAATCTAAACGATGGTATGGATCGAGTCGGTCTAAATTTTTTCCGGAATAGTAGGGCAGGAGTGTGCCAAAGTAAATGTATTGTCCGCTGGGTAATGTCACAGGTCTTCCACTCATAATTGTAAAATCAGCAGTAAAACTGAACCGCTTGTTGAGTTCATATTCGCCGGCAAAGGTGAATTTATGCGGGATATCATAATCGGATGGATAATAATTACCAGAATTTATTTTTTCCGACTGAAACCTGCCGTCAATCTTTTTCAGGCTCCTGCTCCAGGTATAACTAATCATACCTGTCAGCCTCCCGGTTGTTTTATTTAACATTATTTCCGTACCGTAAGCCTTTCCTTTACCCTGTAATAATCCTGCATCCAATGTATTGTTTAACGAAATATCAGTTCCTGGCTTAACATCAATTACATTGTGAAGGTTTTTATAATATACTTCGACTGAGAACTCAAGGGAATTGTTTAAAAATTCAGAGAAATAACCAATAGCAAACTGATCACCTGTCAACGGTTGAATATATGTATTGCTTGCTTTCCACATATCATAAGGCATAGGGGTTGAAGCGCTGGTTATTTGCTGAATATATTGTGCCATGCGGTTATAGGATATTTTTAGTGCATGATTTTCAGTGATATTGTATTTGACCGATAACCTCGGTTCTGTATTGTTGTATGATTTTATAACTGCACTTTTCCCATAATGGATTGTATCGGTAATAGTGGCAGGATCCTTAGGTTCATCGGGTGCATAGTTAAAAATATCGGAAGGCCCCAGATAATTATAATTTGAAAATCTTAACCCGTATTGAATTTCAATTTTTGAACCGATTTGGAAATTGTCCTCGATAAAAATGGCTGATTCAATTGCATATTGGTTGGGAATTTTTATTTTGGCAATTTTCGAAGAATCACCCACTGGTTCCAAGTCTCCGGGATAGAAAGTATAGTAAATGCTTTTTACTCCAAATGCAATTTTATGCCTGGCAATAAAATAAGTAAACTCGTTTTTAAATTCATAATGATTTAATCCTAAGTTATTCTTCCACGACCATAATTCAGAAGATTGGTTATTAGCCATGTTGTATTTGCTGAAAATGACCGAAGTATTTGAAAACAATTTCTGGCTGAAAATATGGTTATACCTTAATGTTCCGGTAATATTTCCGTATTCCTCATTATATCCTGTTACGCCTGTAAGGTCGTTGCCAAGGTAGCACGACAAATAAACCCTGTTGTTATCGTTAAAAATGTAATTTAATTTTGAATTGAGGTCATAAAAATAAGTTCTTACATCATGTACCTCTTTATTCGGAAAATATTTGAAAAATAAGTCAATGTAAGATCTCCGGGCAGCAATTATAAAAGAACTTTTATCTTTGACAATAGGTCCTTCGAGTGTAAATTTACTTGCAATTAAACCTATGCCCACGCTACCATGATACGATTTCATATTTCCATCTTTTTGGGTAACGTCCATAACCGATGATAACCGGCCACCATAAGAAGCGGGGATTCCGCTTTTATAAAATTTTATATCTTTTATAATATCGGGGTTAAAAGTGGAATACATACCCACTAAATGATTTGCATTATATACAATAGCTTCATCCAGTAACATCAGGTTCTCGTCGCCAGCACCGCCACGGACCTGGAAACCCCCACCTACTTCCGATACGGTGGTAACTCCGGGTAAAAGCTGCATGCTTCGTAATACATCGGCTTCACCCAATGCCGGCAATTCTTTGATGACTTTGATATCAATCTTAGACATTCTTCTTTCTATATCTTTTAACCCGTTTTTTCTGGCGCTCACAACCACTTCCTCTACCTGTTGCGACTTAAATGACATTTCGATATTTAACCGGAAATTCTGGTCAAGGATTATTTTTCTTTTATTTTCATCGTAACCCAGATATTTAGATACCATTGTATATATGCCTTCCACCAGGGTTATTGAATAGAACCCATACTGGTTGGTAACTGTTCCGCAATTCGTACCCTCAATACCTATGCTTGCATACGGAAGCGTTTCTCCGGTTGCAGAATCTTTCACAATACCGCTGATAGTATATGTTTTCTGAATTTTATTTTGAAATATTAATGGATCAGATAATCCGAAAATATGATTTTGCAATGAAGATAAAAAAAATACAATGAAGAATAGCAGGAAAAATTTTGTCATCATAGGGTCAGCCTATTTATAATTTAGACAAATATCAGGTTTTTTACCCTTATTTTAAAAATAGGTGAAATCCTGTCTTGAAGAATAGAGTAGCTGAAAGTTTAACATTTTCAATTAATGAACTAATTCCAGGTTCGTTGTTATTCAAACCGAAAGTTGCCATTCAAAGCGTTGGGGATTGCCATTTAAAGCTTCATTAATATATTCAAGGGCTTTTTCTTCCGAGAGCCTGCCTTCAGGCTGGTGAAGCGGCGAAAAAGCATAGGGTGTATGGTTTATAATTTGTTCACTAGTGCAGCCGAATATTTCTAAAGTTTTGTGGTTACATTCAATGAATTTGTCTTCTTTCATAATAAAAATAGCATCGTTGGCACTTTCAAAAATTGTTTGATAAAGCATTTCCTTGATTTGCAGTTTTCCTTCAGCTTTTAATCGACTTTCATATTCTTTGCGTAATCTGAAATAAGATAGTTCGAAACTTTGATTACTTAAGTAAATGAGTGTAAAAATTATGATCAGAATTACAGTAAACTCAAAACTGTAATTAAGTATATGTGAATTGGCAGGGATAATTAAATGATTATTTTCTGCAAAAAAAAAGGCTCCATAAAGAAACAATGCTTAAAAAACTCAACAAAAATGTAAGCCTTTTTTGTGCAAAAAGAAGAGCTGTGTATAAAGAAATTATATAAGCTACTATGGAAATATCCTTGACTCCACCATGAACCCAGGCAATTAATGTCATGCTTAACCAAATTCCTAAAACATAAAGAGTACCGGCTAATTTCGATTTGCCAAACCGGAAAATAAAATAAATTATTATTAACAGGCCTGAAAATGTGCAAAGAATGTAATCGCTTGTACTATGAACCGGAGTCACCAGTACTTCAATTATGGATAAAATAACCGTGGTGAATATAGAAATGAGCAACAAGGTTTTTGTAATATTAGATACTCTTTTGGTTTCTATTTCGTCTGATTTATTTTGAAATGAAATTGATTTATTCATGGTGTTTGGGGATTATATATTGTTTTTCTTTATTCAACTTTGTTTATAAAATTAAATAAAAAGGAAACGAAAATCAAGGAAAAGATTCATCTGTATTGAAAGAATTAGAATCGACTTAAATGTTATTTTGGATGTGAAATAGTTTTAAAACTATCTTCACAATTAATAAAATGGAATTTGAAATTAAACCTTTTTATTTATGAGTGATTAAAACAAAAATTGCAGGAGTATTTTAATTCCTGCAATTCCATTAATTGAACAGATACCAGCTCCAATCAGGCAGATTGAAAATTATCCGGTTTTGCATTTAAGTTCATCTCAGGATGACCATCTTCCCGTTTAATTCAGTTTTATCCTGTGCAATTAATTTGTAAAAATAAATACCGTCAGGCATACAGGTTCCATCGAACTGAACAGTACCTGATTCTCTGAGCACGGCGTATTTTTTAATTATTTCCCCGGAAATGTTATATACAATCAATGATGCATCACTCACTGGGATGGAATAAATTATATTCGTAATATTTGAAAAGGGATTTGGGAAATTTTGAATTGAATTTTTCAAGGTTGTTTTTTTAATTTCTGCAGGGTTATTTGCCTTGCCTTTCACGATTATTTTAATGGGGTTAATTATATTTTGTGCATTGTGGTAGACCATGATAGTATCAACAAATTGGTTTTCATCAGCAGGTGTCCATTCAAATTTTATGCTGTCCGATTGGGCCGGCTTTAGTATATTAACCGGATAATATTTGATTATAAAATTGTCCTTATGAACCTTTACAATGATGCTGTCAATATTCCTTTTATCCGTGCCCTGGTTCACAATTGCTATTTTTTTCTGGACAGGAGTGCCCACCACATTATTATTTCCAAAAGAAATATTCGTCGATGCCAAACCTATTCCTGAATATTTAAAATATGGAAAAATAATGCTGCCCGGGCCTCCGTAAGCACCGATGTCATTTCTTAAATTACCCTTTGAAGGAAAAAGGGCCTTACTGGTATTTCCCGGATCGGACTGATCATTATATGCGGGATTTTCATCACCTGAATCAATGCAGGGTGAAGAATTATCAAGGAAAAACACGGAATCTGTAAAATCAGGATAAATATTAATGTTACCCGTTCCATTCCAGCCTCCTTCAATATCGCAGTAAGTAACCGGAACTATTGCTCCGCGAAGCGATATTTGCGGTGAGGATACAGCAGTGTTTCCTGCTATAATATTATTTTTCAACACCGCTTTTGCGCCTGAATCGTACATCAGTAAACCGCCTCCATCGGATACTGAATGATTATTAATAATGGTATTGTTTTCAAAAACATTCTGCTTTCCGGTAATCCCTCCATTTATCCAGATGCCCCCGCCACCATAATCTTCTCCGCCAATATTGTTACAAATAATATTATTTCGGACAACTGCACAACAAAAATTAAAAACCAATCCGCCGCCATAGCGTCCATTATTATTTATTATCACGTTATTTAATATTTTTGGGCTGCCATCACCACAACGAATTCCTCCGCCACCGGAACTTGCCAATCCGGTTTTGTTAATGGCTTCATTACCGATAATTAAATTGTTTCGGATAGTTGGGGAAGAAAGTGCAACAAGCACTCCGCCGCCTTCACGATATGTTCCACTACTGTGTTCATCCTTCCAGGCAGTACCATTTCCGCCTGTCAGGGTAAATCCCTGTAACACGGTTGTGGAATCCTGACCGTTAATGATAATAACACAACTGGCCGTATCCGGATGTACCGGTTTGCTCCCATTAATAATTGTTGTTCTGATATAGCTTGTATCCTTATTAAAAAGATAATAACTGGTCAGTACAACTTTCTTTCCATTGAAATTAATGTTTTCAAAATAAGTTCCTGGTGAAACCAGGATAGTATCTCCATTTGAAGAGGAATTAATAGCTTTTTGTATTTTAAGCTGATCGTCAGGTACTTTTATTGTATTTGCATTTGCAACAGTAATTGAAATAAGCAGCAAATAAAAAATGAGATTTATCTTTTTCATAGTCGTTAAATTTATTGATTCAATGGCAAAACTATTTTGAAGAAACCTGTTCAACGACTGGATTCCTGTTTCAGGACTAAATATTTTTTATTTTTTTTCTAAATTCTTTCGGAGTAGTTCCTGTATGTTTTTTAAAAGATTCATTAAAAACCGACTTGGAATTAAACCCTGCCTCGAAAAGAATTTCAAAAAATGTTTTTTTACCTTTTTTATCCATTTCCATTAATTGTTTGGCTTCGTTGACCCGATATCGGTTAATATAATTATTAAAATTCTGTTTAAAACAAAAATTAATGGTCTGTGACAGGTGTTTGGGCGGTATCTTCATTTTTTCAGCCAGATTATCAAGGTTTAAATCAGGAACCAAAAATGGTTTTTCTTTTTCAATAAAAAGGGTAAGACGGTTTCTATATTCCTCATAGGCAGAATTGTCAAGATTGGTTTGGCTGTATTTTGCCGCAGAAGCAATGCCTGAAGTAAAGGATGTTTGCTGCATTCCCTTATAAATTAAACTTATGCACAATAATAAATCTGCTGATACGGATTGAATTAATAAATAATAGGTAATACCCGGTTTTACGAGATGAAACATATTCAGGTAATTGTCTGACATATCGGTCAACCACATTAGTATTAGAAAATACAAAACCAGGTTGATCCATTGCAAATCAATTCTAATTAAATTGGAGTACAATTCTTTAAGTTGTGACCGGTATCTTTTCAGTTCAATAAAAGAGAATACTATATATGTTCCAATTTGAAAGTAAAGAACGAGATTATTTATTACAGAAAAGATGTACCAGATTTTTGCAAATTTTGGTCCGGAAGAATTAGCAAAAATACAAATCAGGATTGCCGTACCTGTGACCAGCATATAGGGTGCAAAGTGTAAAATTATTTTCAGTGAAAATCGAAAATCTTTTTTGCAAAGGGAAATGATATACAGGAACAGGAAAGGAGCCAGCAAAAGATAACAATGCATTCCAATGTGGTCAATTACCGGAAATTTATGGATATACCGGGGAAAGGTTATTTCAGCAAAAAAATTACCCAGCAGCACTGTATTGGAAAACATATATGCTGAAAGAATGTAGTTGCTTATTTTTCTTTTGTGGTGGTAAAAAAGAAAAATACTTCCCAACATGAATAGCAAAAAGCTGGAAAATAAAGTAATTATTTGCAATGCGTTCAGGTTCATTGAAATTGGTTTATAATAATAATGTTATTCAAATTCCGGTTAGTTAAAATTTATTTTCAAAATTAGAATTATATTTTCTTAGTTATCATAAATTGACATGTAAAATAATTTATCAGGCCTTGTTTTCTTATGCCTGCAAAACCTGTTCAGATATTGTTATCAGGATGTCTTTATTGATGAGGAAAAATATTCGCTCCTGTTATAAAAACGACTAAATTTAAATTCAATATTATTTACTTATAAAAGGCACATTGGTTTTAGTTATATTTGGTTTCCATTTATTTTATGAGACAAGAGGATATTCAATCAGAAATAGTGCTTAAAGCGACAACTTTCGAAAAGCTTTTTAAAGAACTTTATCCTTCGCTTTGTCGCTGTGCTATCCGGTTTGTTCGAATTCCGGAAATAGCGGAAGAAATTGTACAGGTACAATTTATGGAACTTTGGGAAAAACGTGGTTCTGTTAAAATTCATACCTCATATAAATCTTATTTGTACAAATCGGTAAAAAATAAATCAATAGATTACCTGAGAAGCAAATTTGCAAAGCTAAATTTTGTTCAGGAAGAGTTTTCTTATACCCTTATAGAACAATCGAATCCTATAAAAGATATAGAAGAAAAGGAACTTGAGTCCGTTATTACGGCAGCAATAAAGGAACTTCCTGAAAAATGTTATATTGTTTTTTCGTTAAGCAGGTTCGGTGATTTAACTAATAAACAAATTGCTCAACAATTAGGTATTTCTGAAAAAACAGTTGAAAATCAAATAACCATTGCAATAAAAAGGGTAAGAATTGTTGTTGAAAATTATTTAAACATTACAATTAATTGAAATTTTAAACTTTTATTTAATTATTTCACTGAATTCAGAGTCATTATGATAATTATTCTAATATAATTTGTCGTTAATATTAAGATAACTTAGGGGATAGTATTATTTTTTACGTCATATTAAAAAACTAATATATGGCTGCAAAACTTAATATTGACAAGGCTATCCTCTACCTTTCAGGAAAGATAAGCGAGAATGATAAAATAGCCTTTGAGGCCTGGCTGGGAGAATCAGATATTAATTATTCCCGGTTTGATGAATTTAAAAAATATTGGGAACATTCGGGAAAAGCATACAGCTATTATAGTCCCGATTTAGCCAAAGGATGGAAAATTGTTAAATCAGGCACAATTGAAAAAGAGGTCGGTCACCATAGGGTCATACCCCTTACTTACCGGATACTAAAAATTGCAGCCACAGTTCTTATTCTGATTTCACTTGGTGTTTCCGGCAAATTTCTGTACAATTGGTGGCAGCAAGAAGATTTTGAATCTTTTTATTCAGGCAACAATATTGTAACTGTTTCTCTTTCTGATGGTTCAACTGTATGGTTAAATGCTCAAAGTGAACTTAGCGTTCCAAAAATTTTTAAAGGGCATAAACGTAATGTTTACCTAAAAGGAGAGGCATTTTTTGATGTTGCTAAAAATTCCAAAAAACCTTTTAAAATTTATGCCCATAAATCGGTGACAGAAGTTTTGGGAACAACTTTCAACCTTAAAGCAAAAGAACAGGATAGTATTATCCAAATTGCAGTAGTTACGGGTAAGGTAGCATTTTATGAGCAAGGTAATATAGGGAACAAAATAATCCTGCTGCCCGGACAAAACGGTTGTTTTAATGTTGAAGGCAGGTTATTTTATATGAAACCTATCAATAATAACTTTATGGCCTGGAAAACCAGGAAATTCGATTTCAGGAATGCTTCTCTGCAGGAAGTTTGCGATGCATTGTCCGATTACTACAATGTTAAAATACAACCAGGAGCTTTTTCCAAAGACAGCAGATATTCTTTTACCGGTACATTTAATAATGCACCAATTGGCGAAGCCATAAGCGTTATTGAATTGACTCTGGGTATTAAATTTGTCAAATCTGACGGTATTATTAAAGCCCAGCTTTAATATTAATTGATAATTACTAAAAGACTAATCCTACTTATCATGATAAAAAAGTTATTCACCGGAATTTTATGTTTTTTATTTCTGTCATTTTTTTCAATTGCTCAAACCACAAATAATTCGCTCAACATAAAAATTTTGCTAAAACCCGGAAAATATACTCTTCTGAATATTATAAAAACACTTTCTGCTACTAAAGGTGTTACTTTGACATATAACATCAAATCTTTACCACTTGATGATATTATTGAGGTAGACAAAGAAAATCCCGATCTGAAGCAGGTTTTGGATGTAATTCAAAAAGCAACACAAGTTGAATATATAGTAAAGAATGAATATATCATTCTGAAAAGAAAAAAACAAAACGGCAAATACCAGGTAACAGGTATGGTAAAAGATTCTTCTTTTAATGAACCTTTGGTTGGAACAAGTATTTACATTAAAGGATCCAATACTGGTGTAACAAGCGACGCGGACGGGAACTATAATTTTAAATTGCTTCCAGGCAATTATATACTCGAATTTAGTTTTCTTGGTTATAATACAGAACAAAGAATAATCAATCTTAATGACGACATGGAATTAAATGTTGTATTAAAGCCAACAACCAAGTCTATTAGAGAAGTAAAAATTATTACTAAAAAACATGACAATTATTATTTAGATATTGGCAGGCCGATTCAATCGATAGATGCCGTGGAAATTGAAAGCCAGAATGTGAATAATGCTTCCGATATCTTGCTTGCAAGGTTATCTGGCGTGTGGGCAACCAAATCTTCAGGTATGCCGGGCGATCATGTAAATATCAGGATAAGGGGAATAAATTCACTGTTTGGAAGTGTAGATCCGCTTTATGTAATTGATGGCGTTTTAGTTCCCATTGTTAACCTGAACACACTTGGTATTGCCGATTTGAATATCCATGATATTGAAAATCTGACAGTCTTAAAAGATGCGTCCTCAGAAGCTTTATATGGTTTCCAGGGTGGAAATGGGGTAATAATGATTGACACAAAGCAGGGCCAAAAAGAAAACCACATAGATTTTACTGCCAAATTCGGTATTGAATATTTTAACAAAAGATACGACTTGATGAATACCAAGGATTTTCTGTCATCAATGGATTCATCGAAGATCAAAAAATTAAGCTTAATTCGGCAATACTATCCTCAATTTTCTGATACACTTAGCAACGAAAACATGCAGAATAAAATATTTAAGGTTGGTGTAATAAAAGAATACCAGTTGTCGGGCTCAGGATCTGCAAAGGATATTAGTTATTATTTATCTGGTAATTATTACGACCATTCCGGGATAATTGAAAATTCGTCGTACAAAAGGTATTCTTTTTCAGCAAATGCAGAAAGAAAATTTTTGAATTGGATTTCGGCATCAATCGGTTACAGGGGAAGTTTGCAGAATAATAAAGATAACCTCGATACATACGGAGGAAACGATTTAATTATGCAAGGCATCAATAAACCGCCTTTGATTAAAACCACTCCTTTAAAATATTATGCCAATCCAACACAATATTTTAACAGATATTATCTAAATTTTTATTCTCTATCTCAAGGCCCTGAATTAACAGACTCTCTAGTCAAAAACACGAATAAATCTGAAAATATTTATTCCAATACTTTCAGGGGATCGGTAAAATTCAATATCACAGACAACCTTATAATCAGCGCCTCGTCTGACCTTGCCTTTAGAAAACTTCACTATTTGTCGAATATTCATCATTATGGTTATGATTTAATTTTCGATCCAATGGGTAATTTAATAATTTCACTATATCAACCAGGTCCTGATTATTACCTGAGCAGTAAGGAAGATATAACTATACTGAATAACCAGGTAGGCCTGAACTGGCAGAAAAAAATCGACAATCATGAATTCAAATTATTTGCCAATTATAAATTATATACTGATAATGTTTTCTGGAATGTAGATTCCACTAATACCAATATCAATAATGTAAATACATCCGATGAAGCATATATCCGCAATTCAATGTCAATACACGGGCCAAATGGATCCGTAATCAGGAATATCAATTCGTGTCAGGGAAATTTTATTTACGATTTTAAACAAAAATATTTTATTTCAATAGCAGCAAATTACGAAAACTTAAAAGAAGGTGTTTATGTTAATTTTAAGGAGTTGTTTCCTTCATTAGCATTCAATTGGGATTTAGCTCAAGAGAATTTCTTAAACAAACTTTCATGGATCAATCATATCAACCTGCGTGCCGACTGGGGCCGTTCGGGTAATTACCCGCTTAACGGGATGTCAGATGATTTATATGGAAGTTCATATCATGTATATACCAGCCAAATTGATTCAGGTCTTTCTATCCGGCAGTTTGGAAATCACAAAATGCAACCCGAACTGGTCGAGGAGCGTGACTTTGGTGTGAGTATCGATTTGTTTAAAAATAGCCGGTTTATTATTTGTGCCGACTTATTTTACAAAACCAATAGCAACTTAATTATCCAGAGGGATATTCCTGAATATTACGGAAGTTTCCAGGGTGCCGGGAAAATATTTATTAACATAGGGAAACTTGAAAACAATGGTAAAGAATTCTGCCTTGAAGTAATACCGGTACTTTCCAATCATTTTATGTGGTATTCAAAATTTAATCTGTCCACCAATAATCAAATAGTAAAAAAACTTGATAATAACCAACCGTTAAATTTTCCTGGAGCCGATATCTTATCTCCTGATTTCAGGGTTAATGTAAATGAAAAATTAGGTAGTATCATGGGCTATAAAGAACTGGGTACCTGGTCAGGATCAGACCAGGAAGAATGGAAGAAAAACAAGATATACCCAAAATTTATAAACGTAGGCGGATATAAATTCCTTAATGCCGATACATCGAACGCTATAATAGATAGTAAGGATAAAGTTTCATTAGGCAGTTCTATTCCTTCCTATACATGGAACTGGTACAATTCCTTTACTTATAAAAATTTATCAGTCGATTTTATATGGTATGGTGTAATTGGGGTCAATAAATATAACGCAACCCATGCTGCCACATTTGCATCAGGGACCAATAGGGAAATAAATCAACTTATCGATAACAATATCAAAGCAATTACAAACCCCATATTTTACCAATCGTCTTTCTTTGTAGAAAATGCAAGCTTTGCAAGGCTTAAACAGCTTACTATTTCATACCAGCTACCAAAGAAATTTTTCGACAAAATGACAACTAAATTTTCCTTAAGTTTCGAAAACCTGATAACTATTACAAAATATAAAGGATACGACCCGGAAGCCGCAATTTATACCGATAATAATTTTTCGGACAATGCTATAGACAAGGGCGCTTTCCCAAATCCCAAGGCCATATATGCCAGTATTACACTTAAATTTTAAAAAATGAAAAGAATATTACTTTTTCTTCTGGTCATTTCACTTACAGGTTGCCAGAAAATGGTAATGCACGACCAGGAAACACAAATTGCAAATATAAATTCTATAAAGGAACTTAACACTGCGCTTATAGGAGTTTACAGTGCATTGTCAGAATATATGAACAACGATTTGGGACAGGTAATTCCCCAGGAATTTGCCGATGATTTTTCATTAGTACCATATATCAACCATTATTATCATACACACGCTTATAAATATGGTGCAGACTTAACTGTCGAAAACAAGTGTTGGGAAGAACTCTATAAAATAGCAGCCTGTGCAAATAATATTATTTGCCAGTTCGAAAAAAGAAAATCAATAAAAAGAGAATTCAGGGCAGGTTGGGGAGAGGCATATTTAATAAGGGCTTACGCATATTTCAGGTTGGTAAGGATTTTTGGTGAAGTGCCAATAATAAAAGATCTGGACGTAAATTATACTGTTTCCAAATCTACATTTAGGGATATTTATGCATTTATTGAATCGGATTTAATCCATGCCATTTCATTGCTACCTGATAACAGGGGCACTGCCAGGTATATTTCGGTCCCGCATCGCGGCAGCGCGAAGGCAATATTGGCTGAAGTGTATTTAACTATGGGTGGTTATCCTTTAAACGACCTGTCGAAGTACGCTCAGGCAGCAGAAATGGCAAAAGAAGTTATGGACAGTGCCAGCTTTTTTGGATTTAATCTTGTACCTGACTATGCCGACCTTTGGAACGGAAAACAAAAAATTAATAATGAAACCATTCTGGGCCTTTATTATACTACGCTTGGAAAATACGACAACTGGGGGTTTGACAATGAATTAAATAATATTACACCATATATTGGCATGTATGCTGACCATACTCCATATATAGATTGGTCTGAGTATGTGTCGCCCTATTTATTGGCTAATATTAAATTCTATAATAATTATCCGGGTTCTTATCGACGCGATGCGACATTTCAATCAATTTTACCAAATTTGCCATACAATCCACCAAATTTAACAGTTCATCCTTATCCGACAATATTTAAAAATTATAGAATTGCTGATAACAGCATTCCAATTTTTTATAAGAAGTTTGGATATTATTGTTCTGCTGATACCTCCACAGTCCTTTATAATCTTGGAAATCCTGTAACTACCGGAACCCCGCCATATGATACCACAATCTTTAATATATACTTTCACAGAATTTTAGATCAACCAATTTATATTTTCCGGTATGCCCATACTTTGCTCACTTATGCTGAGGCTAAGGCCCGCTCAGGACAGTTAGATGCTTCGGCTTATGGAGCAATTAATATGATCCGACGCCGGGCAAATAAAGTAGAGGAAAATTCTGCATCCATATATGATTTAAATCCGGGGTTAACTGCAGACCAGTTTGCCGATTCTATTGTCAGGGAACGTGAACTTGAACTTTGTGGTGAATTGGAAGGCAGATGGTTCGATTTAGTCAGGCTTAATATGGTCAGCCAGTTGCCTGCATTGCGAGGGGGAGGCCCTTCAACAAATAGTTTTGCAAATATTCCTGCGAATGAATTGATATTAAACCCGAATTTGAAATAATGAAAATAAACTATTTAATTTTCCTTTGATAGATTAAAAATTGCCTGCGACTAAACTATGCCCAGCTATGAAAATAATTATTTCGATAATATTACTTATTACCTCTCCTATATTTACTTATGCACAAACCGGCAATGATGTATTAAGTCAAAAAGTTATAGTGAAACCAGGAAAGTATAAGTTAATTCAAGTTTTGGAGAGGTTAAATGGAATAAAAGGCATAAATATTACCTACAATTCAAATTCGCTACCCTTGGAGTCCGAAATTGAATTTACTAATGAAAATCTGACTATTAAGAAAGTTCTAGATAAAATTCAAAAAAAATTACTGGTCGAATACGAGGTGAAAGGTGAATATGTGATTTTAAAAATGAAAAGAATACAAGAAAAATACAAGATTACCGGGATGGTGACTGATTCAGCAAACAATGAACCCATGGCAGGGACGACTATTTATATTAAAGGCGAAAATTCAGGAACTGTAAGCTATCCTGATGGTAGTTATATGATAAATCTTTTGCCGGGTGAGTATACACTTGTTTTTCGTTTTATAGGATTTAAAGATGAAGAAAAAGAAATTAACGTAACCGGAGATATTGAACTAAATATAGTGCTGAGGCCTTACACCAGCCAGATAGATGAAGTAAAAGTTACCCGGCAACGTAATTTCTGGCGCAACATGGAGAAAGGGAGAAATATAAGTACACTTGACTCAAAAAAAATTGAAACTCTCAACACCAATAATGCTACCGATATTTTACAAGCCAGTATGCCCGGAATATGGAGTACACAGGCATCTGGCGCACCTGGCGATCACCAGAAAGTAAAAATCAGGGGTATTAATTCTATTTTTGGCTGTACCGATCCTTTATATATAATTGACGGAGTTGCAGTACCAATTGTAAATCTTCATTCCCTTGGAATTGCCGACCTTAATATTTATGATATAGAAAACATAACCGTTTTTAAGGATGCTTCCTCCAATGCAATTTATGGTTTCCAGGGTGGGAATGGGGTAATTATTATAGATACAAAACACGGAGATGAAACGCACATTGCTTTTTCCACGAAATTTGGCGTTCAACGTGTCCCCAAACTTTACGACCTGATGAATACAAAAGATTTTTTAACTGCAATGGATTCTGCTAAAAGAAATAATGTATCGTGGTTAAGGGATTTTTATCCGGCATACAACAATTCTTTGTGCAGTACAAATTGGCAGGATGCAGTTTTCCAGGATGGGATACTGAATGAATATCAGTTATCAGGTTCCGGCAGTATTGGCAAAACCAACTTTTATCTTTCAGGAAATTATTATAATCACGAGGGTATAGTAAGGTATTCGAGCTTCAAACGATACACAGCCAGCGCAAATTTTGGCAGGAACTTAATAAAAGATTTTTCTGTGGAGTTAAACTATAGGGGCAGTCTGCAAAAAAATACAAATAATCTGGATACCTATAATGGAAATAACTTGTTAATTGAAGGTATTAACAAATCGCCTTGTTTGAAATGTACGCCAGATTCATTTTATTATTGGCCCCAGAGCCCAACTTATACAGGAGGGCAGCAGCGATTACCAATAACAAGAACTTATTACAATTATCCATTGATCAGTAGTTATCCGGAATCAACTATACCGACAGATTCAATTATAAAATATAACACAAATTCGCTCAATGTATTGGCAAATGCATTAGACCTGAGAATAAAATATTCTTTTATGGAAAATTTTTATTTAAATGCTGCTTCATCTGTTACAATACGGCATAACCTTTATCAATCGGATATTAAAGTGGACGATATAAATAATCCGAATTTCATGAAAAGCAATGAGCATTATATATTGTTCAACCAGCAAATAAATTTAAATTACCAAAAAGAAATCAATAAACATGAATTCTTAATTACTTCCGGATACCGGAATTATGCTGACAATGCTTACTGGAATTTAGATTCTATTCAAAACAGAAATAATACTAATAATATTTACCTGAAAAATTCATTAGCAATCAATGGCGATCATGGCTCAGTTATTCGCCAGATACAATCGTACTCTGCCCTGATAAATTATAATTACA
>Ga0265323_10000615_pt1 | contig 19520 bp, 5 predicted proteins | sample 41225metaG_FD_193580 | JGI IMG/M metagenome (GOLD analysis project Ga0265323, IMG submission 193580) | Rhizosphere microbial communities from Carex aquatilis grown in University of Washington, Seatle, WA, United States - 4-12-25 metaG | ecosystem: Host-associated > Plants > Roots > Rhizosphere >...
TTTCTTCGTAAGGAAAACTAAACTTGCCTTCGGTATGAGCTACCCAGATACCCAGCCTTGAACCTGATAACGATTTTAACATAATTGAATTGTTCTCCTGAATATTTACATTAACAAATCCTGATTCGAATTTATGAGATTCATTCAGGAGCATTTTTGGTTTTGCAACATGATCGGGATTAATTAACCCTAATTCAATTACAAGCTGGCATCCATTGCAAACACCCAAACTCAGGGTTTCTGTCCTGGCATAAAATTTTTCGAGCGCTTCCTTAGCTTTTAGATTGTACAAAAATGCACCGGCCCATCCCTTTGCAGATCCCAGAACATCTGAATTTGAGAAACCCCCGACAAATACAATCATATTTAAGTCCTCAAGTGTTTCACGTCCACTGATAAGGTCGGTCATATGCACATCTTTTACATCAAATCCGGCCAGGTACATCATCCAGGCCATTTCCCTGTCACCGTTAACACCTTTCTCACGGATAATTGCTGCTTTTATACCAGATTTTGTCCTTCTTTTTGGATTGATATTGAACTGAGAAAATTTACCTGAAAAATTTTGGTTGAATAAAAAAGAAAGCGGTTGAGACTTATAATTATTATATCGTTCAAGAGCTTTTGTATCTCCACATTGTTTACGATCGAGCAGATAGGAAGTTTTAAACCAGGTGTCGCGAAGCCTATTAATATCAAATGAATATTGGATTCCTGCTTTTTTAACATTCAGAACCCTTTCGGAAACAGGTTTACCAATAATCTGGCATTGAATATCTTTTTGTTTAAGAAGCATGGCTACAGCCTCTTTATCATCCTGATCGACCTGAATTATGATGCCCGGATTTTCACTGAATAATAATTTAATAATATTTTTTTCCGGTATGCTTGAAAAATCTATATCAAATCCAACATCAGGGTTTGCAAACAACATTTCTAAAAGAGTAGTTATCATTCCCCCTGCAGAAATATCATGACCGGAAAGAATTTTTTCTTCGTTAATTAATAATTGAATCGAGTTGAAAGCATTGGCAAAATAAGCAGGATCTTTGACAGTAGGAGGATTATTTCCCACTTTATTTAGCACCTGGGCCAAGCTGCTTCCACCCAGGTTGTAAGACATTTTCGAAAAATCAATATAAATAAGGAAACTTAAAGGATTAGAAACAATAACGGGACTTAGCACTTTCCGGATATCGGTGACTTCACCTGCTGCAGAAATAATGACTGTTCCGGGTGATAATACAATTGAGCCATCAGGATATTTTTGAGTCATGGAAAGTGAATCTTTTCCCGTAGGAATATTAACGCCTAAAGCCAAAGCAAAATCACTTGCAGCTTTTACGGCATTGTACAATCTTGCATCTTCGCCTTTTTGTTTGCTTGGCCACATCCAGTTTGCACTTAAAGATACCCCACGGATACCTCCTTCGATCGGCGCCCAGATAATATTTGTTAATGCTTCGGCAATCGAAAGAACAGATCCTGCTTCAGGACTAATTAATGCCGGTATAGGTGCATGTCCTATTGAATTTGCAACACCTTTTACTCCCTGGTAATCGAGTGCAATAGCTGCTACATTGTTGAGCGGAAGTTGAATTGTCCCGGCAGTTTGTTGTTTGGCAACACGGCCTGTAACAGACCGGTCAACTTTATTTGTAAGCCAGTCTTTGCAGGATACTCCTTCGAGTTGTAAAACCATTTCAAGGTATTCTTCAATTTTTGAAACATCGTAAATCAGTTCTTCAAAATTATTTTCCCTGGTTTGGTCAGTTAAAATTGTTCGCGGAGGATTACCGAACAAATCTTCCATTTTCAGATCGATGGGTTTCTTATCAGTATTTGCTTCGAGGAAGGTAAACTGTTTGTCGCCTGTAGTTTCTCCAATTATGTAAAAAGGCGCACGTTCACGATCGGAAATATTGTTGAATAAATTAATATCTTTTTCCCTGATGACAAGTCCCATGCGTTCCTGCGATTCGTTTCCCACAATCTCTTTCGCCGAGAGTGTAGGATCACCAATAGGAAGCTTACTCATATCGATGAACCCGCCGCTTGCCTCTAGAAGTTCTGAAAGGCAGTTTAAATGGCCTCCAGCCCCATGGTCATGTATAGAAATAATTGGATTGTCGTCAGATTCTGCCAAGGCACGGATGGCATTATATACACGTTTCTGCATTTCAGGATTTGAACGCTGAACTGCATTTAATTCAATAGAATTTCCATATTCTCCTGTTGCCACTGACGATACCGCACCACCACCCATACCAATACGATAGTTATCCCCTCCAAGCAGCACGACTTTATCCCCTTTTTCAGGATTGTCTTTTAAACTATCCTTCTTTTTCCCGTATCCAATGCCACCGGCAAGCATAATTACTTTATCATATCCAAAATTTATATTATTTTCCGAATGTTCAAAAGTAAAAACACTTCCGCAAATTAAAGGCTGTCCGTATTTATTTCCAAAATCACTTGCACCGTTCGATGCTTTAATTAAAATTTCTTCGGGAGTCTGATATAGCCATTTACGGGGTTCGGAAGATTTTTCCCACTCGCGGCCGCCATCAGGTCTAGGATATGAAGTCATATAAACTGCAGTACCGGCAACAGGAAAAGCTCCTTTACCGCCAGCTATACGATCCCTGATTTCACCTCCTGTTCCCGTAGCAGCACCATTAAACGGTTCAACTGTCGTTGGAAAATTATGAGTTTCTGCTTTTAATGAAATGACCGTATCGATATCTTTTATTTCAAAATAGTCTGGTTTATCCTGAGCTTCCGGGGCAAATTGCTCTACGGTAGGCCCCTGGATAAATGCACAATTATCCTTATAAGCTGATATAACCCGGTTAGGATTGGCCTGGGTTGTTTTTTTTATAAGCTGGAAAAGAGTTAATTCTTTTTCTTCACCATCGATAATGAATGTGCCATTAAAAATCTTATGCCGGCAGTGTTCAGAATTGACCTGTGAAAAGCCAAATATTTCACTGTCGGTCAACAGACGTTTAAGTTTTTTACTGAGGGTTACAAGGTATTCGACTTCATCTTCATTAAGGGCAAGTCCTTCAAGTTGGTTGTAAGCCTTTATGTCTTCTATATAAAGAATAGGATCAGGTTGTTTATCGATTTTGAAAATATTTTGATCCGGATTTTTATAAAATGCCTGGAGCATCGGATCGAACTGACCTTCATTTGAATTGACTTTTAAAAATTCCTCAATGCGAACTATACCGGTAATACCCATGTTCTGGGTTATCTCTACGGCATTGGTACTCCAGGGAGTTACCATTTCCTTTCGGGGGCCAATAAAATTTCCTTTAATTTCCGACTTATTTAAAAGTTTTGAATCACAAAGCCAGGTTAATTTATTTTTATCATTTTTGCTTAAATCCTTTTTTGAGTATACTGCGAAATACTTATTTTCACTGCCTTTTAAATAAAGAATCATTTTTAATTTCAGGGTTTGTTTCAGTTCACAAAGTTACTAAATAATTTAACAGTTTTTAAATCCGGTATCCAACACATGGTTTAAATTTTAAATTAATTATTTTTTATTAACCTTGATCTTTGCATTGTTTGACAAAGTGTCCAGATATCTTATGTTTTTTTACCTTTAACAATCTTTTTGTGTATACCCATCAATTGTTCCTTATCTTTTTTAAACTTTAATTTTTTTCGGCTTGATTTAAATTCTTGAAAATTAATTTGTAACTTTCATGTATTCATAAGTAAATATCTAAACAAATTGGAAAAATATAAATGTATCATAAGGGTCAATTAATGTTTTAGTTGAATATGAAACAAAGAAAAGCAACCAATCATGAACTCCTGAATGAGATAAAAGAATTGCAAAATAAATACAATTCTTTAAAGGCATCGTATGAGAAATATTTTACCAGAAACAGACAAACAGACGATACCTTACGCCAAGACGGGAAACGGTTTCAAAAAATTGTCGAACAGGCCCCAATCGCGATGGCCGTTGTTAGCATGGATGGGGTGATTGAATTTATTAACGATAAAGCGGTTAAAGTTTTTGGTTACCTGCATGAAGATATCCCGAATATGGACAGATGGTGGGAACAGGCATACCCGGATGATGCTTATCGCAGGGAAGTTGTTACAGATTGGATGGGGCGGGTCCAAAAGGCAATAATAGAAGATAGAGAGATCCTTGGCAACGAGTACCGGGTAACATGCAAGGATGGTGCAATTAAGACGATATTCATTTCAGGGGTACCTGTTTCTGACAAAATATTCGTTTTGTTCGAGGATATTACCGAACGCAAACAGGCAGAGGAAGCACTGCGCCAGAGTGAGGAACGTTTCTCCAAGGCTTTCAGGATTTCGCCTTATGCCTATATGATCGCAAACTTGGAAGATGGCAAGATTATTGAAGTTAACGACGCGTTTACCCTCGTTTCAGAGTTCACCCGGGAAGAAGCGCTTGCCAGCTCCACACTTAATTTGAAACTGTGGGTTCACGAAGAAGATCGGCAGCGCTTTGTAACATCTCTTCGTAATGGACAGAACGTAGTTCGTCAGGAGGTACAAATACGCTCAAAAAGCGGAAACATAGCAACGGTTTTATTCTCCGCCCAGGTTATCAGGCTAAACAACATACCTTGCATGATATCCATAGTTGAGGACATTACAGAACGTAAGAAAGCCGAATTTCTTTTGAAAGAAAAAAGCGGTGAATTAGAAGCACAAAACAAAGAATATATGCAACTCAACGAAGAACTTATTCAAACCAATACCGAATTGCAAATAGCCAAAAATAAAGCCGAAGAAAGCGACCGCCTTAAAACCGCTTTCCTTCAAAATATGAGCCACGAAATTCGTACTCCCATGAATGCTATAATGGGTTTTTCCGATTTATTGGCAAGGGAATTCAACAATAAAATTAAACTCGAAAAATATTCCAAGATAATCAATCAGAGTTGTTCCGACTTACTCAATATTATTAACGATATACTCGACATAGCAAAAATTGAATCAGGTCAGGTTTCAGTTAATATTGCGGAATGTAAATTAACCACCTTATTTTCGGAGATTTCAGTTTTTTTTAGGGAATACCAGGAAAAATACGACAAACTAAACATTAAATTTAATATGCAGGCTGATGATAATATTTCAACCGCTGTAATTTATACGGACAATGTCAAACTGAAACAAATATTAATAAATCTTATCGAGAATTCATTTAAATTTACTGAAAATGGCGAAATTAGGGTAGGTTGTAAGCTCGATAAAAATAATCATCTTCTTTTTTATGTGTCCGATACCGGAATAGGAATACCTGTTGAAAAACAAAAACTCATCTTTGAGCGTTTCGTCCGATTAGAACAATCCACAAATAGATTTTACAGTGGAACAGGCTTAGGCCTTTCAATAGTAAATGGGCTTATCGATTTGTTGGGCGGCAAAATATGGCTTGAACCACAACCGGCAAACCTGCGCGCAGGTATAACAGGAGGAACTACATTTTATTTTTCCGTTCCTTGTGAAATAGCCACTTCTGTAATTGATGACCGATTAAAATCTGAAATTCCAAAAAAATATAACTTTTCAAACAAAACCATTCTTATCGTCGAAGACGATAAGTACAACATTGATTATCTTAATGAAATTTTGGAAAATACAGGTTTAATAATTATTCTTTCAACTTCTGGCAAAGAAGCTATACAAATCTCAAAATCTCAACAATTGGACCTTGTACTTATGGATATCCGTCTGCCCGATATGGATGGATACGAATTAACACGGATGATAAAAAAACACAAACCCGACCTGAAAATAATTGCCCAAACAGCCTATGCCGCTCCTGATGATAAAGAAAAAGCTATTGACGCTGGTTGCATTGATTATATAAGTAAACCACTTAAACGAGATTTATTGTTATCTCTGCTGAACAAACATCTTTTAAAAGGATGACATATTTTTTTTAAACAAAATCCCGGCTTGTTGGGTTTGTTTTTTCCTTCCGGAAAGAATATTTCCTTTTCATTTATTATAACTAAACAAAAGACAGAAAAAGTTCATCACAAATACAACCATGCTTAACTCCAGATTTAAGAGACAACTTGACTTTATTGAAATGCGTTTGGAAAATAATTATTAAATAAATGGTTCCAATTTTTAAATTCAATAAATAATTTTTAAATTTCAGATAGTTTATTTCCAAACAATTCTGCAAAAAGAGATATCTTAAATAAGAAAATAAATAATTTAAATTTTATCCACCATGAATAATTTAATAAAAAACAAGATTGCTTTAAGCATTGCTGCTATTATTGTAATCGTTATAATCGTTTTAATTGTTATCCCCAAAAACGCTAAAAAAGAACCTATTAAAATAAAAGCTGAATATGCAGAATTTGTATCTGCTGTAACTTCCGGCGTTATCTCGGTGGAATCGACTATAAAAGTAGTGCTTATAAACCCGTTTTCCGGAGATTCTTTAGAACGTGAAAAAGTGTTGGATGGATTATTTGGTTTTTCGCCGGGAATCAGTGGTCATGCCAGATGGACAGGTACGAATTCCCTGGAATTTATTCCTACTTCAAACCTGAAATCAGGAACTTATTATGAGGTTTCTTTTCAGTTGGATAAAGTTGCAAAAGTTCCCAATGAATTATCGGAGTTAAAGTTTTCATTTCAAACTATCAAGCAGGATTTCACTATAGCTATAAGAAATTTATGCACTTATGGATCGAATGCTTCACTATATAATCTGAAAGGGGAAATTACTTCTGCTGATGTTACAGATAATGCGGCAATAGAAAAGATTGTTAAAGTGACTTTAGGAGAAAAAGAAAAAATATTGAAGTGGCAACACCGTTCCGATAGAAAAGAACACATTTTTGTCGTCGACAGTATTGAACGAACATCAACAGTGCAACAATTAAATGTTCATTGGGATGGAAATCCTATCTCGGTTAAAGAGGAAGTAACTCAAAAAGTTGAAATTCCTGCAACAGGTGATTTTAAAGTCATCGACGTAGTTTTACAAAATGAACCAGACCAGGTTTTTACAGTTTATTTCAGCGATCCGTTAAGCAGTACTCAAAATTTAGAAGGTTTAATTACTCTTGAGAATGTCGACATAAAACTAAAACGTTACGGAAACCAGGTTAATGTTTATCCCGGAAGGCTAATAGCAGGAGAATCTCACAGATTAAAAGTAAGCGAGGCGATAGAAAATTTTGAGGGAAAGAAACTACCCAGTACTTTTTATAAGAATTTTGGATTCAGCGATATAAAACCAGCCGTAGAATTAGTCGGAAAAGGAGTCATCATGCCGCTTGCCGACAGCATCATCATGCCGTTCAAAGCAGTGAACCTTAAAGCAGTAGATGTTACCATTATAAAAATCTATCAGAACAATATCGGCCAGTTTATGCAGGACAATAATTATAATGGCGATTACAGTTTACACCAGGTAGGACGCCCGGTAATCAGGCAGAAAATTGACCTTCAGAATTCAAGCGTTTCAGACCTTACAAGGTGGCACTTATTCTCAATTGATCTGGGTAAACTTATTAAATCGGATCCCGGGGCTATTTATAAGGTTACTATTTCTTTTCGGAAATCATATTCATTATTTCGTTGTGAAGGAAAACAGGAAAACGAGGAGAATGAAATGTCCATTACTGAAACCTCCGGTAAAGTTGAAGATGAAGAACCGGCAGATTATGGGGATAGTTATTATTCAAACTATGACTACGAATATAATGAAGAAGGAGATAATAACTGGCAAAACAGGGATAATCCATGTTACAGGATTTATTTCAATCGAGAACGTTTTGTCAGCAGAAATGTATTTTTCTCAAATATCGGACTTATTGCAAAAACAAACACCCATAACGATCTGGCAGTTATTGTCACAGGTATTACCGATGCACATCCGTTAAGCGGAGTTGAGATTGAGGCATATGATTACCAGCATCAGATTCTGGGAAAACAATATTCCGATAGCAGGGGTTTTGCAATTTTGCCTTGTTCGCATAAGCCATTTTTAATTGTTGCCCGCAAAGGAAATGAATTTGGATATCTTGCGTTGAAAGAAGGGCAATCGCTCTCACTTAGTATGTTTGATGTTTCTGGGCAGCAAACTCAAAAAGGGCTTAAAGGTTTTATTTATGGAGAAAGAGGTGTCTGGCGGCCGGGCGATACTTTATTCCTCACTTTTATTTTGGAGGATAAAAACAACCAGTTTCCAAAAGGACACCCTGTAATATTTGAGTTGACCGATCCAAGAAACCAGTTATTCAAACGTCAGGTAAAAGTGCAGAATGTAAATGGATTTTATACTTTTTTTGTCGCAACACCCGAGGAGGCTCCGACAGGAAACTGGCTGCTGACAGTTAAAGCAGGAGGAGCTAATTTTACAAAGACTTTAAAAATTGAGACTATCAAACCCAACCGTTTAGCTATAGACCTGGATTTTGGCCACGATAGTATTTTAAAAGAAAGTCTTCATGGTACTTTAACTGCACGATGGTTACATGGTGCTGTTGCTGCTAATTTAAAGTCTGTGATTACCATGAGACTTTCGAGTGCACCTGCTTCGTTTAGAAAATTTCCCGACTTTGAATTTTCCGATCCTACCATAAGTTATAAAATGGAGGAACAAACCATTTTTCAGGGGGCGTTGGATGGTAATGGTAAAGCCGATATTTATTATAATGTAAATCCAGGTAAATCAGCTCCGGGGATGTTAAAATTAAGCCTTATTACTAAGGTATTTGAAGATGGAGGTAATTTCAGCATAGATTATTATACCACGAAATATTCGCCATTTAATTATTATGCAGGAATCAGCCTGAGTGGTGCAAAAGGCGTCTGGAACTGGCTATATTGTGATATGGATCAGACAATAAAAATTGCATCGGTCGATTACCTGGGGAAACCGGTTTCGAGGCAAAATATAAAAGTCGATTTGTACAAATTTAACTGGAACTGGTGGTGGGAGAGATCGGAAGAAGATATGGGAACTTATATCAACAGCGATAATCTTCAGTACGTTTCCTCGCAAAACATATCGACACAGAATGGTTATGGTTCGGTTAAGTATAAAATTGAAGGGAATAAATATGGTACCTATTTTATGAGAGTTACTGACCCCGATGGCCACAGCGCCGGAAAAATTCTAAGGTTCTACAACCCATGGTACCGCCAAAACCTAAATGGTAATCATCCTGAAGCGGCGGCCATGCTGGTGGTGTCGACGGACAAGCCGGTATATGCCCCGGGTGAAAAAGCCCATATCACTATTCCTGCTACGGAAAACACACAGGCTTTAGTAAGCATCGAGTCCGGATCAAAAATTATTGACATGTTCTGGAGTGAGGCAAAACCCGGCGAGGATAAAAAAGCAGTGATTGATTTTAACATCACCGAAGAAATGGCTCCAAATGCTTTTGTAAATGTCATGCTAATTCAGCCTTATCGCAATACGGGAAATGACCTGCCTTTACGCCTTTTTGGTTATGCCCCGATCATGATCGAAAATCCGGCAACCCGTTTGGTTCCTGTCCTGAAAGTTCCTGAAAAAATTGGTTCTGAAGAACAATTAACGATTAAAGTTTCTGAAAAACAGGGACGGGATATGACCTATACTTTAGCTATTGTAGATGAAGGACTTTTAAACATCACCCGGTTCAAAGCGCCCAATCCCTGGGATAACTTTTATGCCCGTGAAGCTTTGGGAATTAATACCTGGGACATATACAATTTCATTTTCGGTGGAGTGGCTGGAAAAATTGAACATCTGTTTGCAGTTGGTGGTGACCAGGAGGTTCTTTCAGACAAAGGCAGCAAAACCAAAAATCGTTTTACTCCGGTTGTTAAATTTATGGGACCTTTTGAATTAAAGAAAGGGGCCGAGAATTCACATACTTATCGTCTTCCAAAATATTCCGGAGCCATAAGAGCAATGGTGGTTGCCGGAAACAGGGGTGCCTATGGCACAACTGAAAAAACAATTCTGGTAAAGAACCCTCTTATGGTAGTGGCCACACTTCCGAGGGTACTTGGACCCGGGGAAGAAGTAATGCTTCCGGTTACCATATTTGCCGATGATCCTGATATAAAAGATGTAAATATTGAAGTACAAACCAATTCTCTTTTCTCAGTTGTTGGCCAGAATAAACAGGTCCTTTCATTTTCAAAGACCGGCAATAAAGATATTTTCTTCAACCTTAAAACACGAGAAACAATTGGACAGGCTAATGTAAAAGTATTAGCAAATTCCGGTAAATTTAAAGCGGATTACGAAATAGATATTATGGTGCGGAATGCCAATGAAAATGAGGTGAGGATAGCTGAAAATACACTGGAACCGACTAAGAATTGGCAAAAGAAAATAGAATGGTTTGGCATAGCAGGAACAAACAAGGCTGATCTGGAAATATCAAGTTGCCCGCCACTCGACTTAAAGCGCCGGTTATCGTACCTTATCGGATATCCTCACGGATGTATCGAACAAACAACTTCCTCGGTTTTTCCGCAGCTATTCCTGGATGAATTGATGGATCTTTCGGATGCAGATAAGTTCAAAACAGAAACTAACATCAAGGCTGGAATTGAAAGGCTGAAATTATTTCAGAATAGTTACGGCGCTTTTACTTTTTGGCCGGGGGAAAATTACGTCAGTGATTGGGGATGCAGTTATGCCGGACATTTTATTATTGAAGCTGAAAAGAAAGGCTATGCTTTGCCTGAAGGAATGTTGAAAAACTGGATTAAATTTCAAAAAAATCAGGCAGTATCCTGGCCTGCCATCGATAAATTTAATTCTTCATTGTCGCAGGCATATTGTCTTATGACTCTGGCACTGGCCGGTTCTCCTGAAATGGGAGCCATGAACCGTCTAAAAGAAAATTCATCTCTACCGGCACAATCAAAGTGGATGCTTGCCTGGGCATATTCGTTGGCCGGTCAAAAGGAAACCGCAAAAACATTAATCAATAACCTGGAATCGGATTTTAAATCATATCGTGAAACAGGAATAACCTACGGTTCTCCAAACCGTGATATTGCCCTGGTGATACCTGTACTTTGCAATCTTAAAGATTATGACAAGGCATGGCCAATGGCAGAAAAAGTTGCCAAAGTACTATCGTCACAGGATTGGCTCAGTACACAGGAAACAGCTTTCGGATTGATAGCCATAAGCAGTATTTTAAGCACATCGGGTAAATATAGTGGAGGCATTAGTTGCCAGTTATCCATAAATGGAAAAATTGAAAAAGCTGAGACCAGGCAAAAATTATACACCCGTGAAATTGCAGCCGAAAACTTATTAAATAAAAATATTGAAATTCAGAACAATGGGAAAACCATAGTTTACTTGCGGTTGGTTACGGAAGGAATTCCTTTGGCAGGGAATGAAACAGAAACTGCTTCAAACCTAAACCTCAATATCCGGTACACAGATGCAAAAGGAAACGAACTGGATATAACAAAACTTAAGCAGGGTCAGGATTTTAAAGCAGTTGCAACTATTATCAATCCTGCATCCTATCTGGGAAATTATCAAAATCTGGCATTATCGCAGGTATTTCCTTCGGGCTGGGAAATTATAAATACCCGGTTGGCCGATATGGAAACAACAGGGTCAAAACCAGATTACCAGGATATACGAGATGACAGAATTTATACTTATTTTGGTTTGTTTTCCGGAAAAAGTGTGTCATTTGAAGTACTGCTCAATGCATCCTATGCCGGAAAGTTTTATTTGCCGGCAATTCACACAGAAGCCATGTACGATAACAATATAAGAGCACGGAAAATTGGAAGGTGGGTCGAGGTTATTCATTAAAAAAAAAATTGAATTTTTGGAAAAAAGGATATATATATATTCTTAGGATCGAAGCTTTTTGTATTTATAATTATGATAACCATAATTGTCAATATCGTCATGTTCATGTATAACCTAATAATAGCGTACATTGACACTTTCCGCTGCTGTTGATCCACACTCGTTGCAATTGAGTACGAGTGTGCCATTTTAGTAGTTTATGTGCTATTATTGCATTTATGTATCCAATTTAGTCAAATTTAAATGCTTTTTATCCCTCATTAAATATTGAATAAGTGTAAACAATCTTATAAATGTCTATACTTATATCAATGGGTCAACTAATAATACCTTCTATGAAAAATTTAATTCAAACTTGTGTAATAGCAATTATGATTGCTAATTTGTTTTGCCCCGGTAATGCAGGAGCTCAGCATATTATTAATCCTAAAACTTCTTTAATTCAAAACAATTCAAACGACAAAGCGAACCTTTCAACAAATAAATCTGATATCGAGGATAAGGTTGCAGAATTAAAGACTTTACTAAATAAACTGGTAAACGAATCTGATGACATCTATTTCAAAAATCATTGTAAGTCAATCATTGATGTAATTGAAGCAAAAGGTACTTTAACAAATTACGACACAGCTTTGCTGAACAGGCTTTATGCTACTTTTGCCGATACTACCGTATCATACAATGCCAGCTTGCTTTCATCGTATTTAAATAGAAAACGTCCCTTCATTATATCATGGACTTCTCCGACTGACGGAGTGGTTTCGTTGGCCTGGTTGATACCTCCTGAAAATTGGGACTATAAACAATCATACCCGCTATATATAAGATTACATGGTTTGGCTGATGTATATACTAATCCCATTGAATATATGACCTATTATCTTAAACCGGAAACTTTAGTCAATACTACTTTCGAAGATGGTTATAATTTTCTTCCCTGGGGACGGGGCAATTTATGGTACAATGGAATTGGCGAAACTGATATTTGGGAAGGGTTGGATTTTTTGGAATCGAATGTTAAAGTAGATCAGACAAAAAAATACCTGGTTGGAATGTCGATGGGAGGATATGGAACATGGTATATAGGCCAAAAATCAGCTGACACCTGGGCAGCACTGGGAATATATGCCGGTGCATTATCGTATCCGGATAATAGTTTAGTGAATGCTACCGTGGCCCAAAAATTAAAGGATGTTCCTGTTTATTTTGTTTGCGGTACCAGTGACGGTCTGCTTGGCATTAATCAAACAGCTTATAAATTACTTCAGGATGCAGGAAATGAAAATCTCGCTTTTGCGACTTTCCCGGGAGGTCATGAATCAATATTGGAAAATTGGATACCTATGTATGAATGGATCAGGAATTTTACTAATGACAGGCAAGGTAATGAAATTGTCAATTATCAAACAGAATCGCAAAATAACTTAATAACGAATTATCCTAATCCTTTTAATAATTTAACTAATATTCATCTTAATGTTCCAAAAGATAGGAATGTAAAACTGGAAATATTTAATATAACAGGTCAAAAAGTACGAACACTTTTAAATTGTCTGAATAGTTCAGATAACCAAATTATTCAATGGGATGGTCGTGATGATTATGGTTATGTGCTTTCAAATGGGGTATATTTTTGCAATTTGCATTCAGCAGAACATAATATTTCATTAAAAATATTTCTAATAAGATAAAATAACCGGACAAAGTAAGAAGATTATGTTTTAAAAAGTATTCATTTTGTTTTGATGAACTTTGTGCGATTTCATGTAGTAATTTGCTGATCTAAATGATCCTTTGTACCCGCATAGCCGGAGTGTGGGTCGAAGTTATTCATTAATATGAAGCGATTGAATTGTGTAATTTAAGAGTTAGATTATTTTGAAAGTACAAGTTCAGTCGCTTGGCTGTGCCGAGTGACTGATAACATGTTAAAATAATAGTTACTCGGTATAAACGAGCGACTGGTGTGGGATTATTAATTTTTAAAAAATAGCAGCTAATGGTCTTTATAATAATGAATAAAATGTTTGTTTTGGCTCTTTACGACCACTATGGATTGGAATAAATATTTAAGGTTTGGATAAAATATTTCATATATTAATATTAAATTTAAAAAAATATAATTGATATTTTAATAAAACTATCTTAATTGATTAATTGCTTAAAAAAAATACTATGAGAAATTCGTTCATTAAAAATATCACTATTCTTTTACTTATATCAATTCTCTTGATATGTTGCAAAAAAGACAAAATTTCCGGTGAATTAATTGAAAATCAAAATTTATCCAAAGAATTATATTCAAGTTCTCAGGATACTGTTTTTATTGAAAATTCTAAATTTATAATCGAAGCAGGTCTTTCAAGGGATTTTTTCCCCGGTGGCCCAATGCCAGGAAAAACTCCTCTTATTGCGGATATTTTTTTAATTAACCTTGATAGTATTGCCATTCCGGCATATATTGATATTATAAAATTATATGTGATAAATCAAAAAGTGATCTGGGTTTCAAATCCCGGACCTGCCAGTCAGAATCAGGAACTTAAATTCAAACTCGAAAAAATAAATAGTTATGGCCCTGAATGGCCTACAGATATTCTTGTTGATGTAATTGTCGAAATTAGAAATAATAATAACAATAATAATTATTTTCTTATTTCAAAAAATAAAAATATTGACAAAACAGAATAAAAAACACCACCTTCAAACCTCCCGAATTGATAAGGGTAATTCGTAATTAACTTGTAATTATAATAACATACATTAACAATTTCACTAATGAAATCAAAAATTATCATTACCTGGTTGCTCATTCAATGCGCAAGCATATTTTCTTCTGACAACGACACAATCTTTTATAAAAACCTGACGGACAAATTATCTCTTTATAATGAGAAATTTCCTATGGAAAATGTATATGTTCAACTCGATAAGTCAGTATACAAAGCAGGAGACGACTTATGGTTTAAAGCTTTTATTTCGGAAACTCAAAAAAATGTCTCTGGTAATCTCAGCAAAGGCCTTACGGTTATGATTTTTAATGTTTCGGGAAAAACAGTTTTTGCAGGAAAATATCTAATAGAAAATTCGGCTGTAAATGGCGATTTAATCCTTCCTTCTGACCTCGACGACGGAATGTATACTTTTATTGCATATTCAAGCTGGATGGAAAACGGGGATGTCGACAGGGTTTTTAGAAAATTTATTGAAATTAATAATTCAAAGTCCGGGGAATTTAATATTTCAGTTTCAACAGTTACAAATTACTATTTATATGGTTTGCCTTACAAAATAAAATCACAAGTGCAATTCTCCGACGGAAGGCCAATAGAAGATCAGAAAATAAAGCTTACAGCCGGTGATGGGAATAATAATTTCATAAAAACTGAGGTTCATTCCAATAATGATGGACAAGCAGATTTCGAAATTACTGTACCTGCAAATCAAAAAAAGGTTCCGCTGTTTATAACATGCGAAGCGCGTGTTGGAAAAAATACAAACCATGCAACCATTGTAGTTTATCCCCAACCGGAAAAAATAAACCTGAATTTTTTTCCCGAAGGGGGAAGCATTATTGCCGGTATTCGAAAATTGGTTGTAGTTTCTGCTAAAGATATAAATGGCAAACCGATTGCTGTTGAAGGAAAAATTATTAACAATAATGGAACTGTTATTTCGTTGTTCAGCACATCAGAATCGGGTTATGGGCGATTCCATTTGTTATCTCAGCCAGGAAATAAATTTCATGCACAGATTACCAAACCTTCCGGGATATCTCAGGATTATCTTCTACCTGAAATAAAAAACGATGGAATTTCACTGGCATTGTTCAAAAAAGAAAACGATACAGCAATATTTAAGGTCGAAACCAACTGGAATGACGAGGTGACTGAATTGAAATGCATTACTCATTCACTTGGCAATATTTTTTGGGCAGGTTCAGTAGCAATCAAATCCGGAGGGCTAATAAAAGTTTTCATTGGAAATCAGCCTTCAGGGATATATCAGTTTGTAGTTTTTAATAATCATAGTAAGGTTTTAGCCCAAAGATTATTTTTTATCGATAATAAACCTTCTGTTTTGGAAGTGGATCCTGACAATTCTTTTTATTCAGAAAAGGCCAAAGTAAGTTTGAATATAAAATTGAAAAATATAAAGAAAAGCATCATAAATTCAAACCTGGCTTTATCTGTTTGCAAGTTGGATTTATATGACACATTAAAAAATGTTGGAATAAAAACCTCATCTTTTTTAAACCCGGAATTAGACAATTTGTTTTACTTTTCGGAACTTGATAAAAAAGTTGATGCAAGGGACAATATAGATATCCTTCTGATTGCAAATAGTTTTTGGCAATTCAATTGGAGCAAAGTATTGCAAGTTAATCCTGATGCTGCTGAATATATCACCAAAGATGGGCTTTCCGGGCTTGTACTCGATAAAAAGGGAGAGCCGGTTTCCGAAGCAAATGTTGCAGCGGTCAATCCGGCTACATTGAAACTTTTTCAAACCACTTCCGATAAATTTGGATGGTTCAATATCCCTACTATTGACCTGGGTTACGACGAACTTTCCTATTCTCCGACAGCAGTTACAAAAGATGGAAACAAAAAGGCCAATGTTTACCTTGTAAACAAATTCGAGGAGGAACTTAAATTGCTTGCCAGGACAAATCCTTATTTTATCAACCCGGTTTATAATTATTTTGGCGATTCATCTGGTTTAAAGAAAATAGATGATTTGTTGGTGACTCAATCATTTCTTGAAATCAGAAACCGTGAAAGATCCAAATTACATGCAAGGATGAGCGATCAGAGGAAAAAGGAACTTTTAAGCCCGTCTAAAAGTCTTTTAGAAGTTATTCAGGAATTGAAGCCTTATAAAATAGTAAATAATAAAATTATGTTTGCCGGTTATAATAACTCGATATTGGCACAAACCGGTGCAAGATTTGTTATCGACCATGTATTAATGAGCGATGATATTTCCATAGCAAACTCCATTAATGTTGCTGATATTGAAAATATTAATATTATTACCGATCCGAATGAAATTTTGAGATATACGCCATTTGCAAATGGTATCGTTGAAATAACCACAAAGACAGGCGGCCAGTCAGAGGTTTCGGTTAAATTTAATTCCAATAAAAGAAGTTATTATAAATTATCACGAAAGTATAGTGGCCCGGAATATTCTCAAAGCAAAACGACTGTTGCTGACAACAGAACGACCTTAATTTGGGAGCCATCTGTTATATTTAATAACAATGGAGAAACCACAATTACCTATTATAATTCCGATGTTAAAGGCAATTTTATTGGTACGTTGGAGGGGTTTGTGAATGGGGGGCCGGTTTCTGCTTCTTTCAGGTATGATGTAAAATAAAATCAGTTCTATAATTTAAAAATACCAGATTCATTTATAATTTCTTTGGGATTATTAAGTATGTCTGCAGATCATCGAATAAATTCAAAATTTATTAATTTAATTTATCCTTAATAACCATTATTTTATTTTACGGTTTTATAGTTTTGCTAATTCTAAATCTTCATTCTCATTTTACTTAAATTATGTTTAATGAATTAATAATAAACATTTACAGAATATGGGAAATTCATAAAAAACTAATAATAATATTTTTCATCTTCGGGGTATGTTTATTTTTTTATTTAAATTCTTTGCCACATCAATTATTTGGTGAACCCTGTTCAACAGTTATATTTGCAAACAACGGGCAAATGCTCGGGGCTTCAGTGGCAGCTGATGGCCAGTGGCATTTTCCCGAAAATTCTTCTATTCCCCTGAAATATGAAAAAGCACTTGTTTTATTTGAAGACAGGCACTTTTTTTACCATCCGGGTGTAAATCCATATTCACTTTTCCGGGCAGCCTTAATGAATATAAAAGCCGGTAAGATTATTGCCGGGGGAAGTACACTGACCATGCAGGTTATCAGGATCAGCCGGAAAGGAAGATCGAGAAATATATACGAAAAAATTATTGAAATTATCCTGGCTACCCGATTGGAACTTCGTTGCAGTAAACATCAGATTTTAGAACTTTATGCAGCACATGCTCCCTTTGGAGGAAATACCATTGGCCTTGAAGCAGCTTCATGGCGATATTTTAACCGAAGTGCCGAAAATCTTTCCTGGGCTGAGGCGGCTACTTTAGCTGTATTGCCTAATGCCCCATCACTTATGCATCCAGGCCGTAACCGAAGCTCATTATTTCATAAAAGGAACCGTTTGTTATGGAGAATTTATAACACAGGTATTATAAATAAAGAAATGCTGGACTTGTCACTGATCGAAACATTACCTGAACGCCCGAATGACCTTCCACAATTGGCTCATCACCTGTTACACCGCATTGAACAAACCAAACCTGGGGGATCGATCACGAAAACCACGTTAGATCCTAATTTACAAATTCAGGTAAACTCAATAATAGAAAGGCATGCAAATAATTTCAGTTCAAACTTTATATTTAATGCTGCAGTATTGGTGGCTGATATCGGGACCGGCCATGTACTTGCTTATGTCGGAAATACAAAAGCTTTTCAGAAAGAAGATCATGGCAATGATGTCGATCTCATAACTTCGCACCGTAGTACAGGAAGTATCCTGAAACCTTTCTTATATGCAGCAGCGTTGGATGAGGGAGATATACTTCCCGGATCATTGATTCCTGATGTACCGGTAATTATTTCAGGTTATAGTCCGAAAAATTTCAGCAGTTCATTCGATGGGGCTGTTCATGCACAACGTGCGCTTGCACGTTCATTGAACATACCTGCAGTTTTGTTATTGAAGCAATATGGCATCAAACGGTTTTATGATTTGCTGCAATCATGTGGAATGAGCACTTTAAACCGTTCCTCAAATGATTATGGACTTTCACTGATTCTTGGCGGAGCGGAGGGAAGCCTGTGGGATATTTGTAATATGTACACAGGACTGGCACGCTCACTCAGGTATTTTTCACAACGGTCAGACCGTTATTCTTCCGCCGATTACCACTTCCTTAAATACAGCGAAGAAAAACAGCAGGCTTCCGGACCGAAATTGGATGAAAAAGCAATAATTGGCGCTGGCGCAATCTGGCAAACTTTTAATGCAATGTTGGAAGTAAACAAACCTGAACAGGAGAGTGGATGGGAATATTATTTATCTGCATGGAAGGTAGCCTGGAAAACAGGTACAAGTTTTGGTTTTCGCGATGCATGGGCAGTGGGGATTAACAGTCATTATATAGTCGGGGTTTGGGTTGGCAATGCCGATGGCATTGGCCGTCCCGGATTAACAGGTGTCGATTGTGCAGCGCCCATTATGTTTGAAGTATTTCGTGAATTAAGTACTTATGGGTGGTTTACTACCCCGTTTGATGATTTGGAAAAGGCCGTTGTTTGCAGAAAAAGCGGGTTCCTGGCAACAGATATTTGTACCGAAACAGACACCCTGCTTGTACCGCCTGCCGGATTAAACTGCCGTCCATGCAATTTTCACAAAATAATTAATCTCGATAAAACCGCGAAATACAGGGTTTCAAGTTTGTGCGAGTCGGTTTATAATATGCAGCAACGGATTTGGTTTATTTTGCCGCCAATGCAGGAGATATATTATCGGAAAAAAGATCCGGGCTATATTCCGCTTCCTCCTTACAAAAAAGGTTGTCAACCCGATGCCCG